>Ga0302320_10018927_pt1 | contig 13868 bp, 9 predicted proteins | sample Bog_T0_3_FD_202130 | JGI IMG/M metagenome (GOLD analysis project Ga0302320, IMG submission 202130) | Peat permafrost microbial communities from Stordalen Mire near Abisko, Sweden - Bog_T0_3 | ecosystem: Environmental > Terrestrial > Soil > Wetlands > Peat | place: Sweden: Abisko, Stordalen Mire... | reverse complement strand
TCGAACGACTTGATCGCCGAGGCCTTGCCCGAGCCGGAGATCCCCGTCACGATCACAAGGTCTTTGTCGAGCTTGCGCAGTGTCTTTGTCGGTTTTCCGCCACTCCGGCTCGATGTTGCCCGAAGCGGACGCTTTGAAGACGCCATGGGCACATGCTACACCGAAGCACCTGCCTCGAGAGATTGGATTTAGCTCAAAGCTCCGGGAAGTTTAGTCCAATACCCAACCCGCGCCAGTTGCAGCGCTCGCGTCGGGTCAACTGCATACGAAAGCAGATGCCCTTGCCCCAGCTCGCATCCCATGCGGCACATCGCATCCAGTTGCGCCGACGTCTCAATCCCCTGCCCCACCACCTGCATTCCCAGCGTGTGCCCAAGATGAATCACTGACTCAAGCACCGCCAATTGCCGCCCCGTCGATGTCGCCGCTACCGTCAGTCGAGGGTCCAGCTTCACAACGTCAATCGGAAGCCGCGCTAGCAGATTCAAAGCCGCCAGGCTTGAGCCAAAATTGTCCACCGCAATCCGCACATTGCAGTCCACCATCCGCTGCAAAATCGCCACCGCCCCATCCGGGCTCTCATTCAGCGTGCTCTCGGGAACCTCAAACAGCAACCGCGTCGGGTCAACGCCGGTCGCCGCCAATGCCATCTTCAACTGCGCAACCATATCCGGGTGAAAGAACTGCCGGTGCGACACATTGATCGTCAGCGTCAAATCCCCCTCAGGGAATTCACCCGTCCACTTCCGCAGTTGTCGGCAAACCGTCTCTACAGTCTCCCTGCCCAAACTGATCGAGAGTCCCGTATCCTCCGCCACGGGCAGCAGCTCGCGGAAGCTGTCCACCGAACCGTCCGCCCGGCGCCAACGCAACAGCGACTCAAACCCCTCCAGCTTTCCCGTCAGCAGCCGGTAAATCGGCTGATACCATACCTCGAACTCGCGCCTCTCCACTACATTGCGAATCTCCCGCTCTCGCTCCTGCTGGCTTGAGACGTGCCCTTCCATTTGCTTGTCAAAAATCTCATACCGGCCGCCGCCAGACTGCTTGGCGGTATACATGGCAAAGTCCGCATCTCTGATCAGCAACTCGGGAGCTGTGTGGTCCGGCCCCGCCATCGCTACGCCGATGCTCGCGCCCGCCTGGATCGGGTTGCCGAAGATCTCAAACGGTCTCTGCATCTCGCTTGAAACTCGAGTGGCCACCGTGTCCAGATCGCTGATCGTCAAGATGCTTTCCACCAGCACGGCAAACTCGTCGCCGCCCAGCCGAGCCGCGGAATCCTGTGGCCGCAGCGAAGCGCGAAGCCGTTCTGACACTTCTCGCAGCAACATGTCGCCGGCCGCGTGCCCCATCGTGTCGTTGATATCCTTGAAGTGGTCAAGGTCGATAAAGAGCACGCCGCAGGTCTGATCGCGGCGGCGCAGCTTGCGGCTCAGCGCCAGCGTCAACCTATCCATGAAAAGCGCTCGATTGGGCAGCTCCGTCAGCACGTCGTGCATCGCATCGTGCTGCAGTTTCGCTTCGGTCTGCTTGCGGTCGCCAATGTCCCGGTAGGTAAAGACATAGCCAACCTTGGCTCCGTCCACCAGCAGCGGACCGGCCAGCATGGCCACATCCACCAGCTCCCCATCCTTGTTCATGCGGACGGTTTCAATGGTGGCGCGACCGTGCTGATCCACCGTCTTCTCGAGCAGCGCGTATTCGTTCTGCCGCGTCTCGGGCACAATCAGTTCACGCAAATTCCCGCCGCTCGCCTCTTCCGCGCTGTAGCCAAACATGCGCGTGAACACCGGATTGGTGTAGAGGACATGATTCTCATGCACAATCGCCACCGCCTCAGGCAGGCTGGCGAGCACATCTTCCATCAACCGTGACTTCGGTGCGTACTCCCGTCCTCCTGGATGTGCAACAATCACTGCCTCACCAAGCTCTGCATTCAAGAGGCAGTATGTGCCTTCGATCGGAAGCAGGCGGCCATTCTTGGCCGGCAGCGTTGCGTGAAATGGGCTGCCCCGCTTCGATCCTTTCAGCAGCGTCTGCGGCTCGGCTGTCCCTGGGAACAGACCCCACAAAACGTCCTCGATCGGGCGCGGAATCCATTCCCCATCTTCCAGGCCCAGCATCTGACGCGCCTCAACATTGGCAAAAACGACGTTCCCGCCGCGCTCAAGAAAAACCAGAACCGGTAGTGCATCGAGGATCTCCTGTTGCTGAGTGGAGTCCGAGTTTTCCGGAAGGTTCAAACTCTTCGTCTCCATAGGAATCGTCGTATTCCTCATCCTCGCGGGCTCCCGTTCACGGCTCCATGGGTGTCGCCAAATCGGGAGAGCCTACTCCAGAATCGTATGCCGCGCAGAATTCGGTATCCATCCCCTAAAGCGGGCATCCGGTGCAACCAAAGTCTGTCGTCTCGCCCGTTTACATGTAAAGATAAAGCACTCTTCGAGTGCGGCGATCACCGATTCAGGGGGGTAGGAGTGACGCTGAAGTAACTTGTGCTCGAGTTGCTCTTTCTCACCAAGTACTCGAACGCTTGAAGTCCCGTCAAAAGCGGAATCGAATCGAGTGTTTGCATCCTGAGGGATTATGCGTCCTGGCGGTAGGCCAGGGCTTCATCCTTGGCATCAGACCAGCTATATCAACGCGGGCTTTACAGGCTGGGGAAAAATGCTCCTGCCAGCGCACGCTTTGAAAGGGCTCCACTTCAGTCGTGCCAAAAAGGCAACCACATAAAAGCCGGGCTCTACAGGCCGCGGAAAAACTCGACCGGGTGAAGGGTACGGGCTTCAGCCCCTGAGGCATGCTTCTCGCCAGTTTCGCCTCGGAACCGGCCTTTTTCCGCAGCCTGCCTAGCCCCTGACGTATCCTTTTAGCCAATTCTCCCCGAAGAGTGCCCTTTCCCTGCGGCCTCTTTAGCCGCCGATGCAATGCCGACCGCCGGGAATATATTCCCGTACCGGTTCAAGCCCGTCCCACACGACGACAAGAAAATCTTCTCCGAGCCCTTACGGAATCTCCACCAACTCCATCTGCCCGTCGCGTCGCCGGTGCAGCACAAACATCTCTCCGCCTGCGTTGCGGAAGATCAGCAGGTCGCGGTCCCGAAACTCCGCGTCCTTCACGGCCTCTTCGATGGTCATGGGCCGCAACACAATCGCTTCACCGCTCTTCAGAATGTGCGGTTCCACCACCGTCGTCCGGTTGGGAAACGAGTGGACAGCGATCGACGCGCGCGCCTTTGTCCGTGTCACGGCCTGCTTTGCCTCTACAGCCACTTGCGCACTCACCAGCGCAGCTCGCGACTTGGGCCTGGCCACTGGAGGCGCGGTCAGCACCTTTTCTTCCTTGGGCAGGCGCTTGCTCTCCAGACGCTTGTCCCGATACCGGCGCGCCTGGTTCTCAGCGTGTACCATCGCCACGCGCAGCGCCGACTCCAGCGTATCTGCCTTGCCCGTCGCCGCAATCGTCTGCAGCCGCGCCTGCACCGTCAGCTCGACGATCTGCACGTGCCGTTGCGCGCCAAAAGTGATGCTAGCCCGCGCTGTCTTGCCCAAAATCCGGGCGATGCGTTCCATCCCCTCCAAGGCCTGCGTCCGCAACGCCTTGGAGATCTTCACTTGCCTCGCGGTGAACTCCACTTCCATGGTCAGCCTCCGCTCTTCGCATTCTCACTATGTCAATTTCGTAGTCTCAGTATGTCAATACTGCCGAGGAAATTCGGATTCTACAACAACAATTGTCCGTTGTCAGTCGTCAGTCGTCCGCCGGACCTTCGACGGAGCCAGATGTTGTCTATCCCCGCCTCGTATTCATTCCCGGCCTAAAGGTCAACTCCTTCACTCCTTCACTGCTTCACTCCTTCACTGCTTCACTGCCTCACTGCTTCACTGCCTCACTGTCCACTGCTCCTCACCCCTCCCGCCGCCGTCGCTGGTGGGTCGATGGAATACTCATATCTTCGCGGTACTTGGCCACCGTGCGCCGTGTCAGTTGAATCCCCTGCGCCCCCAGCATCGCGGCAAGCTGATCGTCCGTCAGCGGATGCCGCGCATCTTCATCCTCGATCAGCTTCTTCACCTTCCGCTTCAGCACCAGCAACGGCGTGTCGGCGCCCTCCGGACCATTCGACCCTTCAGAGAAGAAGAACCGCAGCTCGATCACTCCCTGGGGCGTATGCGCATATTTGTTCGCCACCGCCCTGCTGACCGTCGAAGGATGAACCCCAATCTCTTCCGCAACTTCCTTGATCATCATCGGCCGCAGCGCTTCAACTCCCTGGTCAAGAAAATCCTGCTGCCGCCGTACAATCACCTCGCACGTACGCAGAATCGTACTCTTGCGCTGCGCTATGTTGCGCATCAGCTGCATCGCAGACCGGAAACGCTCCTTGACGTAGTCCTTGACCTCTTTGTCCGTTCCCTCCGCCACCAGCATCCGCCGGTAACGCTGGCTCAGCCGCAGGCTGGGAAGGTCTTCTTCGTTCATTGAAACTGCCCACTCGCCCCCCCGCTTGATAAACACCACATCGGGCTCGATCAGCCGTGTCTGCTCGCGGTTGTAGAGTCTGCCCGGCCGCGGATCCAGCGTGCGAATGAACTCCACCCCTGCATCGGCCTCCTTCGCGGTGACATGTGCCGCACGCGCCAGATCTTTCACATCCCGTTTTTGCAGCAGTTGCAGGTGCTGATCGACAATCAGCGCCGCCACTTCCATGCTGCGCCGCCGGTCTTCGAGTTGTGCCTCGGCCGCAGCCCTGAAGCCGCGATGCGGATCGTCATCCTTGTCCGACTCATGCTTGGCATATACCTGGCTGAACTCATGCTGCTGGGCCGAAATCTGGATCAGCAGGCACTCCCGCAAATCCTTCGCACCCACCCCCGCGGGATCGAGATGCTGCACCAGGTCAACGGCCCGACGAATCAAATCGATTGCCGCCAGCATCCTGGCATCCGCGGCCCCATTGTGCAGATCCTCGTCCACGGCATGAATCAGTGCCGCCGCGAGTTCTTCTTCGCTGGCGCTCAGGTACCCGCCTTCGTCCAGATTCCCGATCACAAACTCCGCCGCCAGATGCAGATCGGAATCAAGGGTCAATGCGCCCAGTTGCCACGCCAGGTGATCGGACAAACTCGTTGGCTGGGAGAGAAAGTGTTCGAACGAGGGCCTTTCGCTGTCGTCATACTCCGGCTGTGTCCGATACCCAGGGTCAAGATAGTCCCTGAAATACGATCCGAAGTCGATCTCCTCAAACGAGTCCTTGGGAGGAGCCGCGGGTTCCTCCGCTCCCCGCGCAAGATGCTCTTCTCGCCCCGACACCTGATCCAACATCGGCACCGACTCGTCAATCTCTTCAAGCACGGGATTTTCAACCATCTCGGCATCGATCATCTCCTTCAGCTCGAGCTTGTTGAGCGCCAGTACGCTCACCATCTGCATCAGGCCTGGAGTAAGCACCTGGCGTTGGGAGACCTTGAGGCTCAGATTGGGTTGAAGCAACGCCATATGTGGGACTTGTTCCCCGTTTGGACTTAACGTAAGTGTAATCGCCTCGGAAAGGGGCAAAGTTGTATTTTGCCGCACTTCAATCCATGCGTTCCAGATTAAGCAACTGTCTATTTGGGATTCGCTGAAGGGAATGCTCTTCCTTCCGAAGGTCCGCTGCCGTATTGACAAAATTTAGGTGCCGGCCCTCCCTGTCTTCACCCTCAGGCAAAACCTCCGCATCATCCCAGCGAGAATCCCTCTCCCAGATAGAGGCGTCGTACCTCGACATTGTTGCCCAGCTCCCGCGGCGTTCCCGTAAAAATAATCTGCCCTTCGGCAATAATGTACGCCCGGTCGGTTACGCTCAGCGTCTCGCGGACATTGTGGTCTGTGATTAGAATCCCGATGCCGCTCGCCTTCAGCTCAAAAATGATCTTCTGCAGCTCCAGCACCGCAATGGGATCAATGCCGCTGAATGGCTCGTCCAGCAGGATGAAACTTGGCTGAATGCAAAGGCACCGGGCAATCTCAACACGCCGCCGTTCTCCGCCTGAGAGCGCGTAACCCCGCGTCGTGCGAATATGCCCCAGGTTGAGCTGATGAATCAGCCGCTCCGTCCGGGTCCGCCGCTCCCGGTTGCCCAGAGGCTGCGCCTCGAGCACCGCCAAAATGTTCTCCTCCACCGTCAGCTTGCGAAACACCGATGGCTCCTGCGGAAGGTAGCTGATGCCAAAATTGCGCGCCCGCAGATACATCGGCACCCGCGTGATCTCGGTCTCATCCACCATCACCCGCCCGGTCTCCGGGGCAACCAACCCCACAATCATGTAAAAGCTCGTCGTCTTGCCGGCGCCGTTCGGCCCCAGCAGCCCCACCACCTCCCCGCGGGAGATGCGCAGGTCCACTCCGCGTACAACCTGGCGGCCTTTGTAGGTCTTGCCGATTCCCTCAGCGATCAGTGTTTCCATCGGTGTCCTGTACTTGCTCCCGCCCTTACCTCGGCGCTGTTGTCTCGGTCTTCGTCGTGCCGCCTTCCACGCTCACGCTATCATCGCGGCTATCGAATATCAAAGCTTCCCCGGTCACGTTTCCCCGGGCTGGATCGGTCATCCGCGGCGGGGTCGCCGCGCTTCCCGTCAGGACGTAATCACCTGACTCGCTCGTGTAGACAAGTTGTTCCCCGGTTCCGCGCCGCCCGCCGGAGGTCAATGTAACATGCCCGCGAGCCGTCAGCCGGTCCACCTCCGCCTGCCCGCCGTCTTTGCCGGCGTGATTGCCCGGCGGCAGAAGCAGCAGCTCGACCTCATTCGACACCGAGGTCGCCGTCCCCGTCTCGGCCAACACCGTGCCCAGCGCCCCTCCGCGCATCACCGCCTTATGCTCGGCATCGGAATACTTCAGGTCGCCTCCACGCACCTTGATCACCGAAGGCCCGTCCTGCTTTCCTGCCCCACTCTTGGCAGAACTCGCCCCTGCACCGAGGCCGCCGGCCATACCCCCCGCACTCAACAGAATCGCGCGCACCGGCTCGGCCGGGTCAGAACTCCGCGACACCAGCGTCTGCTTCTGCCGATCCAGAACAATCACCGGCCCTGAAACCGAATTAGCCTCTTGCCAAACCCGTGCATGACCGCGGAACGTGACCTCCCCTGTGGCCTGGTGCAATTGCGCATCGGTCGAGATCGCATGCGCCGGTCCCTTCCCGCCCAGCGCCATGGTGCCTTTTCCAGCCTGCCCCGCTCCACCGCTTTGCTGCCCTCGCCCCTGCCCGGCCCTGTCAGTTCCAGTCTTGTCCGTTCCCGAGTCCAACCACGTCGCTTTCACGTTGCCATGCGCAAACGCGTCCCCGGAATCCTGTGAAACATCCACCTTATCCGCCGTCAGTTGCAATCCGCCGTCCTCGACCCTCGGGTTCACCGTCAGATGCAGCCACTCCCCCGTGCCCTCATACACTGCATGTCCCGCCGTCGCCCGCATCGGAGCATCGGCCTGCGCGCCGGCCTTGGCTGCCGGTTCCTGGGTCAGCACCACGTGCCCGTCCAGCACTGCCGATTGAATCTGCCCCACCCCGCTGGATTCGTGGCCACCCCGATTCCCCGCCCCGCCATTTGCCCCTGCCGCCGTCCCTTTTGCACCAGCCGCAAAATGCGCATCCACTCGGTCACCGCTCGCGGTCTCGTGTGTCCCCGTGGCACTCGTCTCTTCCATGCGGGCGTTGCCTGTTCCAATCAGGTTTGAAAGCACTGAATCCGGACCAAACTCGCCCGTAACCGTATCCGCTGCCAGCTTCGACGGCGCCACCGGTCCATTGCCCCGCTGGCTCTCGCCCGTGACCACAACCCCTTGCAATCCAAGAATCCTGGCAGGCTCAACCTGCCCGTGCCCCGCATCCCGAAAATCGACATCCGCCACCGGCGAATGCCACGTCCGGTTCACCTTCAGCGGGCCATCCTTCGCGTTCGCAGCCACCGGCTGGCTCACCTCGTCGCTCTGCATCTCAACGCCGCGCTCCAGATGCGCGTGCTTCAACGCGCCCTCTGCGCTAAACTCCAACTCCGCGGCGGGTGAGGTGCCGTACACCTGGCGTTTCTGGCTCCCATTGTCACTCAGTGAGTCCATCTTCACCCCGCCCTCAAGATGACCGTGCCGGGGCTGGTTGTGCTCGTTGAAGTCCATCGACCCCTTGGGCGCTGCCAAATGTGCCCCCGTCGCGGTAGTCATCGTGAATCCGTTCACGGCGTCCAGTCGAATCACCGATCCGTCCTCACGAAACTGAATCTTCGCATCGCCGGCCGTAGCTTCACCATCGCGATATTCCGCCCGCGCCACATGCATCTGGCATTGCTGGCTCGCATGCTCAAACTCCGCATGTTCGGCGTGGATGTGTACCGGCTCTCCGGCGCGCTCTGTATTCAACTCCACCGCCCGGTCCAGCACCAGCTCGCCTTCCTTCGAGTCGTAGGTCGCCCCCGTCGAGCTCCCCGTCCCCTGCACCATTGAGAAATCAACGCGCTGGGTAGTCGCAGCCACCCCCGTCTGCTCGTTAAACGTCAACCCGCTGGTCTTCACATGAATCTCGCCGCTCGCCGCAGTCTGGGCAGCCGCGGCCAACGGCTCCGCCACGCCCTTGCCCTTGCTCGGGCTCTTGCTCTTGGCCTTGTCGCTCACGGCCTTCTCGCCCGCCTTGGGTGCAATTGCCGGAGCCACTCCCGGCCGCATCAGCGTAATGTCAACCGGCCCTGCGGCAGTGGCCGTCTTCGTCTTCTCGTCGTACTCAAACTCGTCGCCCTCAATCCGGTCCACCCGGCCGCCTTCGGTGTCATACAACTCGATCTTCACGTCGTGAAGAATGGCGCGGTTATCCTTGAGCTGAACCACTTTTGAGGCATGAATCTTGTATTGCGAATGCGCTCCGAACGCATGTGACAACGTGTACCCGTTGGCCTCCTGCTGAATGTCGTATCCCAACGGCTTCAGCACTTCGTGAATGTTGAAGTGCTGCTTCCACTTGTCCACGGCAAGAAACGCCACCAGCGCCCCCACCAGCAGAACTCCAGCCGCAAGCACCAGCGTCCGTAAACGTTCGATTGTGAATCGCACCGTCAGTTGGTCACTCCCAACCGCGCTGCAAGCCGTTGCGCCAGGCTCTCGCCCAGTTCGCTCCACAACAGCCGCGCCGTTGCCCCCGACGCCTTCTCCACCGCCGCCGTCAGCTCCACCAGTTGGCGCACATTCTCTTCCACATGCCGGGCCGCCACCGAGTCCAGTTCGACATCCTCTTCCAGGAACGGCCCGTCCGGCCCAAAGTCAATCCGGATGTGCCCATCCTGTTCGTAAGCCCCCTCGTCGAACAGTGGCCCGTACCCCGTCACCCGCACCAGCCGCGGCTCCCGCGCCCAGCGAGGCTCCTTTTCGCCGCCGCTTTCCAGCTCCCAAAGGCTCCAGACAACCTGAAATTCGTAGGCGTAATCGTCATGCAGCAGCTCAAGCGCCTCTTCAACAGCCGCCTTCGGCTCGGCGCCACGCTCGCCCCAGCCATAAACCTTCTGAAAAATAGGCGTCTCGGTCCAACTGATCGGCCACACCGTCGCCGCATACACCCTCGGCTCTCCACCATGCGCGGCAAATGCCGCCAGCACCGCCGTCAGCTTGTCAGGAATCGCCGCAACGCGCAGATTCGGATACCACAAACTCAAATAAAGTGTGTCAGACATCTCTATAGATTGTAGACGCGCAAACGCCACCAAAGATGCTTTAGCGAATCTCTGCACAACATGCTCTGTAACAAGGCATGACTTCAGTCGTGCCGATAAGGCCAACAAAATGAGCTGGCATTAGCCCCTGCAAAAATCACCTTGCGGAAGCGCCTCACTCGGGCAGAGCTTCCTTAAGCTTGTCGGCCGATGCACAAAGCTGGGTGCCCCATCCATTCGCTCTTTTCTGCGAATGGGTGGGAAGACAAGAGGCTCAATCTGACCAAAGGAAAGCTTATCCCGTCACAATCTCACTAAAATCCGCGATCCCCGAGAAGCCACCAAGTACCGACGCGATCAACCCCAAATGCGCCCCCCGCACAACCGGGTCCGGATCGAGCACCATCACCTTGTCGAAGAACGCGTCCACAACCGGTCTAAGCTTGGCGATTGCCCCAAGTGCCTCATCGTACGCCCGCTCACGCCGAAGGAATGCAACCTCAGGAGCCAGCGCTGAGGCCGCGCTCGACAACTCCTCCGCCGCAGCAGAAAGCTGCACGTCCCCGGCAGAACCAACAGCAAACCCCTTCTCTTCCGCCTGCCGCAAAATGTTCTTGATCCGCTTGAATGCCGCCGAAATCGCCGCAAAATCCTCTGACCCGCGCACCGCCGTCAGCGCCTCCGCGCGCGCAATCGCATCGCGCACATCGTCCGCCCCCGCAGCCAACACAGCATTCACCACGTCGTAAGCAAATCCCCGCACATCTTTCAGATAAAAATGCAGCCGTTCGCGGAGGAAAGCCGAGACCTGACCTTTGAAGCCATCCCACTCGGCATTCGACGTGCTCGCTCCCACGACCTCACTCACGGTCAGCGGCAACTCTGACTCGGCGAGAATCTTGATGATTGCATTCGCCGCGCGCCTCAGAGCAAATGGGTCCTTCGAGCCGGTCGGCGCGCTACCGATGCTGAACATCGCAATTACAGTCTGTATGCGATCCGCAATGCCCAGCAGCTGACCCTCAATCGTCGGCGGAATCGCATCGTCTGTCGAAGCAGGCATGTACTGCCAATAGATCGCCTGACCCACCTTTTCCGTCGTCTCTTGATTGAGGTCACCGGGGAATCCCTGCGCTTGCACGTAGAGACCGCCGATAATGCCCTGCAGCTCCGTGAATTCCTTCACAAGCTCCGTCGTCAAATCGGTCTTGGCCAGCCCCACCGCCATCAGAAGCGATGGATAGCTGTATCCCTTAAAACCTGCGCGCTCAAGGATCTCGTGAAGGTTGCAAGCAACACCGTCGTTCCATGTTGTCTTCAGAAAATAGCTCCCCAGCTCCTTCTGGAATGTCACATTCTTCAAGCTCTCAACTCGCTCCACCAGCGGCGTCTTCTGATCGAAATCCCAGAAAAACTGCGCATCCTTGAACCGCGCCCGCAACACCCGCGCATTCCCATGCCGGATGATCTCCCGCCCCGCGTCATCCACCTGCGTATTCAGCACCGCCAGGAAGTGCGGCGTCAGCTTCCCGTCCGCGCCCTCGACAGCAAAATACTTCTGGTGGTCGCGCATCACCGTCACCAGCACCTCTTCCGGCAGCGCCAGGTACTCGGCCTCAAAATTCCCCAGCACTACGCTGGGCCACTCCGTCAGATGCACCACGGTCTCGACCAGCGACTCATCTTCACGCCACCGCGCCCCGGCAACCGTCCGCGTAGCCGCATCCAGCGCCTTGCGGATCGAATGCCTGCGCTCGGCCACGTCCGAAACCACAAATGCCTCCCGCAGGGCCTCCTTATAGTCGGCAGCTTTCTCAATCACCACCGGCGCTTCCCCGTGCAGCACCCGATGCCCCCGGCTCACATTCCCGGCCGCAATCCCGGCAAGCTCCAGCGGCACAATGCTCGAATCCATCAGCGCCACAACCCACCGCACCGGCCGCACAAACCGCTCCGGCTTCCCCGCCCGCCAATACATATTCTTGGCCCAGTAGATTCCGGCCACTTCTTTCGGCAACTCCGCCGCCAGCAACTCCGCAGTCGCGCGCCCCTGCCGCTTTACCGTCGCGCCCACATACTCGCCCTTCGCATTCACTACCTTTTCCAACGCATCCACAGCCACGCCGGCCTTCTTTGCAAAAGCCTCAGCCGCCGCCGTCGGCACACCGTCTTTGAACGCAACCTTCCAGGACGGCCCGGTCAGCCTTTCTTCAGTGTCCGCTTGGCTCGCCAACACATCTTCCACCAGCACAGCCAACCGCCGCGGTGTCGAGTAAGTCGTCAGCTTGCCCGCAGGCCCCTGCAGCCGCTCCCGCGTGAGCAGATCGTTCACCCGCTTGCCTAACTCGGCTTCCGCCCCGGCAATCATGCGCGCTGGAACTTCCTCCAGCCCAATCTCCAACAAAAAATCCGCCATAGCTTTGAATATCTTTCCGCTGACTCGCTGACTCGCTAACTTGCTAACTTGCTGCTCTGCTGTCCCACGTACACCTTGGCAACTCCCACCGCCAGGTTTCGAATGCGCGCAATCATGCCCACGCGTTCAGTAACACTGATCGCCCCCCGTGCATCCAGAAGATTGAAAAGGTTTGAGCATTTCAGCGCCAGCTCATAAGTTGACATCAATGGAAAGCGGAGCTTCTCGTTTGGGCTTGCATTCTCATCGGCCAGCACCGCATTGCCCTTGGTCAGAAGTGCCTTCGCCTCAGCCTCGTAGCTGTTGAAGTGCTCCCAAAGCCGGTTAACGTCGGCATCCTCGAAGTTGTACACGGAGTACTGCAACTCCTCGGTCAGCCGCACATCGCCATAGGTCACCACCGCGCCCGTATCCGGGTCCCGCGCCCACACCACGTCGTAGACCGAGTCTACGTCCTGCATGAATGCACAGAGTCGCTCCAGTCCATATGTCAATTCAGCACAAATCGGGTCAAGATCAAGTCCGCCGCACTGCTGGAAGTAGGTGAACTGCGTGATCTCCATGCCGTCCATCATGACCTGCCAGCCCACGCCCCAGGCGCCCACCGTCGGGCCTTCCCAGTTATCCTCTTCAAACTTCAAATCGTGCTGCTTCAGATCGATCCCGATCGCTTCAAGAGACTCAAGATACAGCTCCTGCACATTCACCGGCGGCGGCTTCAGAATCAGTTGAAACTGGGTGTGCTTGAAAAGCCGGTTCGGGTTCTCCCCGTAGCGCCCGTCCGCAGGCCGCCGCGAAGGCTGCGCATAACCCACGCGATAAGGCTTCGTCCCCTGCACCCGCAGAAACGTCTCTGGAGCCATCGTCCCCGCGCCCACTTCAACGTCGTACGGTTGCTGGATCACACAGCCCCGCGCCGCCCAAAAACTCTGCAAGCGGAACAGCAGCTCCTGAAAAGTCAGCGCTACAGGTTTCGAAGGGGACACAACCGATGAAGGCGAAACGGTGGATAAAGGCACGTAGGACTCTCTCTCGACGGAACTGAAGGAATTTTATCAGCCGACCCATATCAGGCCGAGTTCCGGGTGCCCCATCCATTCGCGCTTTTCAGAGAACGGGTGGGAAGCCAAGAAGCCCTAAAGCCGACCCAGCGCCTCCGCCGACCTCAGCCTCCGCTCCAGATGCCGCTCCAGCGCCTGCAACGTGAACCGGCGCAAATCCAGCCCCCGTCGCCGCGGCCAGGTTTCCGCAGCAAACGCCGCCGCCGGCGCTCGCAGCATCCTCTGCGCCATTTGCCACGAATCCGCCGAAAGCACGCTCGCATTCCCATTTCGATGCTTGCCGCAAAACAACCCGTCGCCCAGCGTGTTGAAGCTGGTCTCGCCGGCTTCCAGCACCTCTCCGCAGGCCGTGCAATGCCCAATGTCCGGCAGCAACCCCATCAGCCGCGTCATCCACAGCGAAAAATAGGTCAGCGGCATCCACGGCTGCTCCACCGTTGTCTGCTCCAGCACTGCCAGCAGCAAGCGAAAGACCGTCTCTTGCGGATCGTGTTCCGGCAGCGCCTCATCCAGCACCTCGGCAAAGAAGCTCAGCACCGCCATCCGCGCATGGTCCACCGGCGCGGAAAGCGGCGACCGCACAATCTCAAGCTGATCCAGCCGCACCAATTCCTGCCCAGGCCGCACGGCGAAAAACGCCCGCGCCACCGTCATCGGCTCCAGTGCTCCGCCAAACCGCTTCCGGCTCCTCAGCGCTGACTTCGCCACCCC
>Ga0302320_10018925_pt1 | contig 13869 bp, 11 predicted proteins | sample Bog_T0_3_FD_202130 | JGI IMG/M metagenome (GOLD analysis project Ga0302320, IMG submission 202130) | Peat permafrost microbial communities from Stordalen Mire near Abisko, Sweden - Bog_T0_3 | ecosystem: Environmental > Terrestrial > Soil > Wetlands > Peat | place: Sweden: Abisko, Stordalen Mire... | reverse complement strand
CGCCCATGCCTTGCAGTTCGGCAATCGAACTCTGCATCAGACCGGACAGATTTCGCATGTTGTTGCCGATGGCAACCTGGGTCTTGACCCGTTCAAAATCGCGCTGGAACTTTTGAATTTCGCGCAAACTATTGGCGATGATCTCGGTGTTTTGCTTGTACGTGTCCTGGATGACTTGCAGTTGATTGTTATTTTCCTTCATGTCGCTTTCCAGATTGGCCAGCTCCTCCGCGTATTGCGCGCCGTTGGCTTCGTCATTGGCATTGGCCGCCGCCTGCAACATGGAGGTCAGCTCCTCTTTCTTCTGCTCCTGCCGGCGAATCTGGTCCTTGAGCAGCGCCACCTGTCCGGCCAATTGGCCATTGGCGTAATTGGCTTTGCCGGCCTTTTCTTTTTGCGCCCGAATGCCTGCCTCCACCTGGGCTTCGTTGATGGCATCCGTTTCCGTGGCCTTCTCGGCCATGAGGTTGAAATAAACGAGCAGGCGTTTGATTGATTTCCACATAGTTTTATTAGTTGGTTAAGTTTGCGATCGGGTGGTTGGTCTATTCAGCTTCCAGTAAGATTTTCTGGCCCAAAAGATGGTTGATTTCCACATTTAATTGCGCCTCATCGCTGGCGCTCACCACGGTGGCCCCTTGCGCCTTCACGGGGTCAAAGACACTGGCGTTGATGTCAAAGGCCACGAAATAGACCGGCATGGGATTGGGGCTGGCGCGGATGGCATGCACCACCCGATCGGGCGAAATTCCAGAATTGCTGACGCCGTCGGTGATCACCAGAATGTGCTTGTGCAGGCAGTGGGAGGGGTCCAACTGGTGTTGCGCTTCGCGAATGGCCAACCCCAGCGGCGTGCCGCCTGCGGGCGCCGTGAAATTCCCGGCCCAAGCGGTAAACGAAGCTCCGCTGGCCGGCGTCAAACTGGTCAAAGGAATGGCCTGGTGGATCTTGCCAGCCACGAAATAAACCAGACCGGCCTGGACCTCCACCTGTTTGTCCTGGCTGAAAGCGACCAGTTGGCGAATGATCGAAGCGATGGCCTTGTTGGCGATGCGAAACTTGGGAGTGGGCTGATGATCCGCGCCCGGGACTCGATCCGCCATGCTGCCGGATCCGTCGTACACGATCGACACTGCGATGCCACCGGTATTGGTCTGCACTGTGGCGGCATTGGTTTGAGCTTGGGCAGTGAGCCCCGAAGTGGCCAACCCAATCAGAAGACCGGCAGCCAGCAACCTTTTCTGGGCGCGAGGCAAGGAGCTTAACCAAGGGACCACAAACCCCAACCAACATCGGTCCCCCCACCGGGGGGTTTCAACCCCAGCCTCCTGCCTGGTTTCTTTTGGTTTCGGCGACATGTTTGCAAATGGTTTCTCACTGTTCCAGTCGTCCAGTGCTGTCCCCTCTCCAAGGCCACCTGCGGCGGCCTTGAGAAAACGGATCAGCAAGCGAATTTTGGTACTTTCGCCCGGTTTTGACCATGATAATTTTGCGCTTTTTTTCTACTTCCGCCTTCATGCAGTTCATTAATGGAACTTTCAACTGCTGGCTGCCCGAAGTTTGCTTGCGCGCACCGGGTAAATCGTAAATCGTAAATCGAACATGATTCTGGGCACCGGCATTGACATCATTGAAGTGGCGCGCATTGCGTCGTCACATGAAAAATTTGGCGAGCGCTTTGTGAACCGGATTTTGCTGCCGGATGAAATTGCCTACTGCCTCTCGCATCGCCAGCCGGCGCCCTTTCTGGCCGTGCGCTTTGCAGCCAAGGAGGCCATCTCCAAGGCGTTCGGCACCGGGATTGGCGCGGAGCTGGGCTGGCGAGACATTGAGATCCGCCGCAAGGAATCAGGCGAACCGTTCGTGGTGCTCCACGGCAAGGGAAGGGAATTGTTTGCAGCCCGCGGCGCCAACAGGCTGCACGTCAGCTTGAGCCATACAGTGCATTACGCCGCGGCCACCGCGATCCTGGAGGCGTAAAACAGGCTCCTCGGCGAGGCGGCGCCGTCATGGCCTCCACGCTATACCCGAATTCCGAAGTTGCCTCGGGCGCAATCGGCGCAAGGTGGTGTAGCAAACATTCTTGTCAGCGGGTTCACGGAACTTTCCAGTTCCGTGTCTCCGTTCTGGAACTGGCGACTGGAAAGTCGCCAGAACCCGCAGGCTGGAAAGCCTGAGCTACCTCCGTGTCACGATCCGATTTCGGAATTCACGCTAAACGGATGGTTCCAGGGGAATAGAATAATCATGCGGCCCCCTTCAAGATGGCCAGAAATTGTTTCATGGCCGGCGACAGCACCCGGCTCTTCTTATAGATCGCCGCTGTGGGTCGGAAAAACTGGCCGTCTTCAATGGCCACCGCGGCCAGCGTTTTCTTCTGGAGCTCCTGGGCAATCGAGCCTTGGGGCACAATGGAAATGCCGGCGTCAATTTCCACCGCGCGTTTCACCGTCTCCACGTTGTCGAATTCCATGACGTGCCGCACCTCCACCCCGTGCGTTTTCAAAATCTTGTCCAGCGCTTTGCGGGTCGGCGTGTCCGGCTCAAAGCTGATGATTTTCTGTCCCGCCAGGGCCTTGAGTCGGATGGACTTCTGCTTGGTGAACGGGTGCTGCGGATGGCAGACCAGCACCAGCGGCTCCTTGCGCAGCGGGACGATCTCCAGCTTGGCGTCCCGGATCGGATACGCGATGAGCCCGAGGTCAACGACGTTGCTCACCACATCCGCATAAACCTGATCCGCCTGGCGGTACTCCACATCCACTTTCACCGTGGGGTAGCTCTGCATGAATTTCTTGATGTAGGGCGGCAGGTCGTGCAGCCCGATGGAGTAAATGGTGGACACGCGGATGGTGCCCGAAATGATGTCCTTCAATTCCTGCAACTGGCTGTCCAGCGAGGCGTAGGTCTGGAGGATTTGCTTGCTGTAATCGTACAGCACTTCGCCTTCGCGCGTCAGGCGGAAATGTTTCTTGCTGCGTTCGATGAGCAGCGATTTGTACAGGCGCTCCAAAGCGCTGATCTGCTGGCTGACCGCCGACTGGGTGACTTGGTTGATTTGGGCGGCTTTCGTGAAGCTTTCGGTTTCGACGAGGTCGCAATAAACCTTTAAACTTTCGATTTGCATAAGCCAAGTTAAACAGAACTTGGCCTTTGTGTCAACTGTGTTATGCGAATCCCCGAAATTGCGGCGGCCGGCCTCCGGGTCCTCCCGTGAAGGTCAACTCAACCGCAGCCCGAGGGGCAGGGTGTCGCCCAGCACGCGGGCTTCATCGGCGGCGGCGAGCTGGACCACCTCGGTGAGCGGTCGCAGCCAGTCGGCCGGAGCCTGGGCGGCTTTCAAGGCTGCCAGGGTCTGCGCCCGAATTTCTCCGTTCAGGTCGCGGGACCGGTCGCCGGTCAGGCGGCATAATTGCACGGCGGCAAACGCGGATCCATCCACGCAATGCAACCCCGCAGCCAATAACGACGCCAGCCATTCGGCCGCCTGATCCGGCGGGACCGTTTTATGGCCGCTGCCATACACCGGCACACGGACGCCCAGCCGGCCCAGCGCCCACGTCCACGGACCGGCCGCGGTGGCGGGATTTTTCAGGCGTTCGCTGATCCAGTTGCCCAGCTCGATCTTTTCCGCCGGGTCCAAGTGTTCCAGCGAGGCTGCCACGCGCGTCATTTCCTCCAGCCCCTCCGGCTGCACGCCTTTCAATTTGGCCGGGGGGACTGGAAGCTGGGGACGAGCCGGAACGGTGCCCGGCGCTCCGACCCGCACGGTCCCGGTCGTTTTTGACCCAGCCGGCGGGATGCGGCGGGCCAGGTGCGGTTTAAGATATTGCCACAGCTCCTGCTGGTGGGCTTCGGTCAAGCCACCAGCGACGCGGCGCCATAAGACCCAAAACTCACTCCACCCTTGGGACTCGGCGTGAAACAGAACGCTGTCGGCAAATAAGCGAAAGGTTTGTTCGCAGCGCCATTCATCCAGCGGATAACCGAAGCCTGGACGCAGGCAATAACCGGCCAGTTGAAAAAAAATCCGCTCGTGATCCGCCGAGCGCCGGCGGTTGCGTGCCCCGGCGTGGAGCGCGCTCCACAGTTCACGCAACAGCGGCAACCGCCATTCTTCGCGCGGCCCGAGCGTGGTTTCCAAGGTGCGGCGCAGTTGCTTCACTTCCTTCGAACCGACCGGCAGCGGCTTGTGCCCAAACACGCGCTCCACGATGGCGCGCACATCCTTGAACCGTGCGGGCAGCGCCTCCGTCACGGTCATTGCCGTACGCGCCGCGGCGCCACGCAACTCAAACTCCAGGCGCCAGCGTTCAGCGCTGGTGCTAGACACGCACCACAACTCCAAGGTGCCGAGTTCCGTCAGCACCGCGCGCAAATACACGGGCACGCTCCCGGGCCTCGCGTCCCCTGCCTGCAACAGGGTGTGGATCGGCGGGAGCGCCTGGAATTCTTCGGCCACTTCCACCAGCTCGCCCGGCCGGTCAATCCGATCGGAAGTGGTGGAAAACAGAGGGAATTGCACAGGCCGGCCCAGCATCAACTCGAAAGGCTGGCTCGTCAGTTCCACCGGCTCGCCTTCTTCGTGGCCGCGCGGGATCAGACAGATGGCGCGGGCGGTGGAACGGCCCTTTTCGCCGGCGAGCCCCACATAAAAAGCGTGCGCGGCCCCGCCGCTGATGCGCCGGCCCAGCCCACACCTCACCAAACCATGACCTACCGCGCCGCGCGCGACCGCCAACTCCAGCGAGCTGTGCGGCAATACGCGCGGGGAGGGCGACTGCGGCCACCAGGCGGACACGACTTCAACCAGACGGCGCGCGATTTTTTGCGAATTGAAAACGCCGCCGTTGAATAGAATCGCATCTGGTCGCGGCAGTGGGTTGAGGGGTGGCGCGGCCAGTGCAGGATCCGTGATCCGTGATCCGTGATCCGTGATCCCGGCAGAGTTCTGGGCCAGGGCGGCGAAGGCGGCGGCGGCGTGTTGCCGGAGAAACGCCGCCAGATGGCGCGTGATGGCGGCGTCCTGAGCATAGGGCAGTCCCAGCTCTTGCAACGCGGTGCGGGCGGCGCGCCGGGGCGTTTCGCCGGATGCGCAGGCGGGAAAGAAACCGTCCAGCATCGCCCGTTCAACTTCGTCGCGAGAAAAATCGGTGGACAACGTACCGCTCAACAAGCGGCTGCCTTCGGCCGCCACGGCAATCCGGTACCGTTCCGGCGCCGGGTCGCCGAGCAACGCTTCCTTGGCGTCCCGCGCGGCCTGGACCAGTTGCGTCCATTGGGTGGCGCTGAATTTCCGGCCGCCGGCCAGCAGCCGCTCCTCCGCCAACCGCGCGAGCGCGGCATCCATGTTGTCGCCGCCCAGCATCAGATGCTCGCCGACCGCGATGCGGCGCAAAGCCGGCCCTTCCGCCGTCACCGCCACTTGAATGAGGGTGAAATCCGTCGTGCCGCCGCCCACATCCACCACCAACACGAGCCGCACCTCGCGCAAGGTCGCGTCCAGCTCGTGGCGGTGGCGCGCCGTGAAGTCGTAAAAGGCCGCCTGCGGTTCTTCGACCAGTGAAAATTTCTCCAAACCGGCGCGCTGGGCGGCGGTGACGGTCAACGCCCGGGCGACCTCATCAAACGAGGCCGGCACGGTGATGACCACTTCCTGCCTGGCCATGGGCGCCTCGGGATGGGCGTGATTCCAAGCTGAAGCGAGGTGCGCGAGGAGTTGCGCCGAGGCCTCCACGGGGGAAACTTTCGCCACGCCGGCGGGGGCGCCCCAAGGCAGGATGGGCGCGGAGCGGTCCACGCCGGCATGGCACAACCAGCTTTTGGCCGAGGCCACCAAACGTCCGGGCACGCGGGCTCCCTGCCAGCGCGCGAAGGCGCCGGCGATCAGCCGGGGCGATTCGCCCCACGGCAATTGCGTGGCGCCGGCCGGCAATTCATGGTCACCAGCGGCGTACAGCGACGAAGGCAGCAGCGGCAGCGCCGCGACTTCGCCGGGCCGTTGCAACTGCGGAATGGCGAAATCGCCCACGACCGCGTCCGCGCCCTGGCCGGGGTTCGCAAACGCCACGGCACAGTTCGTGGTGCCGAGATCGATGCCAATGATGTAGGAAGGCGCAGCCATCGGGCGTCATGTTAAGGGAGCGGCCCGAGTTGGCGACAGGATTCCGCTTTATTGCTTATTCCTGTAGGGCGCCGTCACCCGTTTGAAGAACTCATAAATTCCCTGGTCGCCCATTTTTTGCGCGTCGGCGAGTTCGCCTTCCTTGGTCACATACAGCACGGCGTTGTTGGTGGAGAGGATCACGACCGCAGGAATGCCCTTTTCCAAAGGCACACCATACGCTTTGACAATATCGAGATTCTTGTCGAAACGGCCCACATTGATTTTTACCACCTTGAAGTCGCGCGCCAGTAGTGCCGCGCTGGTTCCGCTTTTGAGGGCGTGGTCCAACATTTTACAATCCCCGCACCAGTTGGCCCCGAACACCACGATCACCGGTGTGTTTGCAAGCGTGGCCTGCGCCAGCGATTGCTGGACATCGGATTTGGCATCCGCGGTCTCGTTGTAGGGTTTGTCGGCCGCGGCGGCCGCCAACGAACCGCAAACAAAACACAGGGCAAAAAAGATTTTCATAGCATGATAAAAATTGTAACGCATCCACCATTCCATACTTCTTTGACTGATTCAATACCCGCCACCGAGCAAACTCCTCCGACTATTTTGCTGGATTCGCCCCCGCCACGAGTACCCGGATGGAATAGAATGACTTGCTGGCGGTGATGAACAAGGTCTTGCGATCCGGGCCGCTGAAACAGACATTGGCCGTCCAGTCCTCCGCCACGGCGATGTGATCAATCTGTTTTCCCGACGAGTCAAACACTGTCACCCCGTGGCCAGTCAGATACAGGTTTCCGGCGGCGTCAATCGTCATGCCGTCCGACCCGAGCGGGCAGAAATGGGTCTTATTGGCCAGCGTGCCGTCGGGCTGGATGTCGTAACGCCAAGTGTGACCGGCGGCGATGTCGGACACGTAAAGGCGTTTTCCGTCGGGGGTGCCGGTGATGCCATTGGGTTGTTTCAAATCCTCCGTCACCTGCGTCAAGGTCTTGCGGTCCGGCGCCAGATAAAAGACCTCCTGGCTCGGTAGCGCCATGGTCGTGTGGTCCCACCAAGTGCGTTTGTAAAACGGATCCGTGATGAACATCCCGCCATTGGGCGCCACCCACACGTCGTTCGGGCCGTTCAGATATTTCCCCAGATAATTGGTGATGAGAACCGTGACCGTCTTGTCCGGCGCGATGGACCAGAGCTGGTTGTGTTCATCGGCGCAGGCGATGAGATTTCCCTGGGCGTCAAAATACATGCCATTCGCATACCCGGAGGGTTGCATAAAAGTGGAGAGCTTGCCGTCCGTGCTCCATTTCATGATGCGGTTATTGGGCTGATCCACGAAAAACACATTGCCCGCGCGATCGCGCGTGGGGCCTTCGGTGAAAGCGAAATCGCCGGCCAGCTTTTCCAGCTTGGCTCCCGGCGCGACCACGCCGTCGGAAAAGCCAGCCACTGTGGATCCTAAAATAGTCATGGTGAAAATGGTTTTGATGAATGTGTTCATGGCTGGAGAAGAATCTTGCTGAAATGCCGCCGTTCCGCCATCAAAATCGCTTCTTGTGGCGCAGCGGTCTCGGCTGCGGGTTCTCGCAGCGTCTCGCTGCGAGGTTCCTACCTGGGGCTGGATTCAGGCGGCAAAACACCGCCCGAACCCGCAGCCGGATGCCCGCCGCTGCGGGGATAGGGGTAGGGACAAGGGATTGACCTTGCCCCTCCCTCCGAACCGCCTGTTCGGTTTGGGAGGGAGGGGGAATGTATCACCATTCCTCCGACCCTCATCATCAGGCACGGATACCTAACGCCGCAGGAGCCTCCCTTTGAATCCCTGTGGACTTTGGAGGCCAAATGCCTTAAAAGATGGCTTCGTGGATTCATCCAAAGTGCAACCCAATTCAGCCGCGCCGGTGGCGATGTTCCTGCGCTTCTGGCTGCCGGTGCTGGTGTGGATGGCGCTGATTTTTTCCGCCTCCGCCGACCGGCAATCGTACCAGCATTCCTCGCTGTTTTTCGAGCCGCTGATGCGCTGGCTGTTCCCGACCATGCCCGCGGCCACGGTCGAAGAAATCCACCATCTGTTTCGCAAGATTTGTCATCTGACCGAGTACGCCATTCTGGGCGGGTTGTTCTGGCGGGCGATCCGCCGGCCGGTGAAACAGGATCGCCGCCCGTGGCGTTGGGACGAGGCCGGACTGGCGCTGGCCGTGGTTTTTGCCTACGCCGGCACCGATGAATTTCACCAGATCTTTGTGCCCACCCGTACGGCGCTGGTTTCGGATGTGCTGATTGACACGGCCGGCGGGGCCGCCGGCTTGCTGCTGTTATGGCTCTGGCAGAAAATGTTCAAGCCTGGCTGAAAAGGGTACCTCACGATCCTCGTAGCAGCCGACGTACGGAGGCTCCATCTGGATGTCATGAAGCGAAGTTGGAGCCTTCTCATGTCGGCTGCTACGGTTCAGGGGTGCAATGCCCAAATTCTTCAGGAAATTCTCTCCCCGGGGAAGAGGAAACAAGAACGGATCGGTTTGTGCGCGGCAACGCCTGTTTGGAGTGGCCCGGCGCTCAATCCAGCGTCTGCTTGTAGCGTTTGATGCCCACCACCAGCATCACTAGCAGAAACAGGGCAATGGGCCACAGGTCGGGCGCGCACTCCGCTAATCCGTTGCCCTTGAGCAGAATGCCGCGCACGATCCGGAGAAAATGGGTGAGCGGCAGGCATTCCCCAACCTCCTGTGCCCAGCCGGGCATGCCGCGAAACGGAAACATGTAGCCGGACAACAGCAGCGACGGCAGGAAAAAGAAAAACGCCATCTGCACCGCCTGCAATTGGTTCCGGGCGATGGTCGAAAAAGTGATGCCCACCGCAAGGTTCGCCACGATGAACAGCAACACCAGCACCAGCAAGAGCCAGAGGCTGCCGAGCATGGGCACGCTGAACAAATACCTGGCCGCCAGCAGCACCAGGAGCACTTGCACGTATCCCACCATGATGTAGGGCACGATTTTGCCCACGATGACCTCGCCCGGGTGCGCCGGGGTGGAGAGCAGGTTTTCCATCGTACCGCGCTCGCGCTCGCGCGTGATGGCCAGGCCGGTGATGATGATCATGGTCATGGTCAGCATTACGCCCATCAGGCCGGGGACGATGTTGTACTGGCTGATGCTCTCGGGATTATAGTGCTGGTGCGTGACGAGGTTGAACGGCGGCGCGCCCGCTTGCAAGCGGGCGAGCGGGCCGGTCAGATCGCGGTTGATCACGGAAAGCGCCAACTGGTTCACCGCCGCCATCGCAAATCCCACGGCGGACGGATCGGTGGCGTCGGCTTCCAACAGCAGGTCGGGTTGTTCGCCACGCAGGAGTTTGCGGGAAAAATCCACCGGCACGGTCACGGCGAATTGGACGCGGCCCTCCGCGAGCAGTTCGCGGATTTCCGCCGCACTGTGCGCCTCCCGCGTGAGGTCGAAGTAACTGCTGTTGCGCAAGGCCCAGACCACGGTGCGCGAAAACGGGCTGTTGTCCGCCGCATAGACTGCCGTCGGCAGATGCTTGGGATTGGAGTTGATGGCATACCCAAACAGGATGAGTTGGAGCATGGGAATGCCCGCCATCATGCCAAACGTCAGCCGGTCGCGCCGCATCTGGATGAACTCCTTGACGACAATGGCCCAGAAACGCGCCAGATTGAACGAAAATCTATTCATGCCCGTGCCTCCGATGGAAAATGACGAATGACGAATGATAAATGACGAATAAATGCCCAAGCCAGAATGACGAATAGACAGAGCGCGGCCATGTCACCCATTCGTCATTGGACGTTTGGCGTTCTTTCGTCATTGGGAATTCGCCATTCGTCATTCTAGGTGAAGTTGTCTTTCGCCGTTTCCATCAGGCTGATGAACACATCTTCCAGACCCGGTTCAATTTTGGTCCAGCGGTGGGCGTCTGAGTGGAACGGCGCCACGCTGGCCTGCAGCTTTTCCGCGTCGCGGCCGCTGACGTGCAGCGTGGTGCCAAAGGCGACGACCTGTTCCACACCCGGCAAGCCGCGGATTTTGTCCGCCAGTGCCCACAAATTCTCCCCCGTGACCTCCCACGTCGTCAGGCCGCCGGCCCGCACGACTTCGTCCACCGTGCCGCGGGCCAGCAGATTGCCGTAGGCGATGTAGGCGAGCCGGTGGCAGCGTGACGCCTCGTCCATGTAATGCGTGGTGATGAGCACGGTCAGGCCCCCCGCCGCGAGCTTGTGAATCTCCTCCCAGAAATCGCGCCGCGCCTTGGGATCCACTCCCGCGGTTGGTTCGTCGAGCAACAACAACTGCGGCTCGTGAATCAAGCAAGCCGCCAGCGCCAGGCGCTGCTTCCAGCCGCCGGACAAGGTGCCCGCGAGCTGCCGGCGACGCTCCGTCATCCCGAGCCGTTCCAGACTTTTCTCGACCGCGGTCCGGCGGCGCGGCATGCCGTACAGCCGCGCGATGAAATCCAGATTTTCCTCGATGGTCAAATCCTCGTAAAAGCTGAACCGCTGGGTCATATAACCGACCCGTTTCTTGATCTCGGCGGAGTCGCGGCGAAAATCCAGTCCGAGGCACTGCCCGCTGCCGCCATCGGGCGTGAGCAGGCCGCAGAGCATCCGCAGAAACGTCGTCTTGCCGCTGCCATTGGGGCCCAGGAAGCCGTAGATCTCGCCGGGCCGCACCTGCATGGCGATGTTGTTGACGACCGTGCGTGTCCCGAATCGTTTCGTGACACCCTGCACATCTATGGCAAAGTCGGTTGCGGTCATGTTGCTTCTTAGGCTGCTGCCGCGTGCTGCGTAAGGCGTGAAAAACGCACCGCCATAAGTCACGCATCACGCATTACGATTCACATTCATTTCAACTCCACGTCCACCGGTTGACCCGGACGCAAAGCCGCCGCGTCCGCCGCCGAAAACTTCGCCTCGATCATGAACACAAGGTTCGCCCGCGTCTCGCGGCTGAAAATCACCGGGGGCGTATATTCGGCCTGCGTGGAAATGTAATTCACCGTCGCGCTGATCGGTTGAGCCGCGCCATCGGGCAGCACCGCAATTGGGGCGCCGATTTTGATCTGCGGCAGTTTATCCTGCGGCACAAAGAAGCGCACTTTGAGATTCTCCGGCGGCAAGAGGACCACCACGGGATTGCCGGCCGCCACAAATTCCCCTTGCCGATACAAGGTGTCATGGACCGCCGCATGGGTCGGCGCGAATTGCTGTTTTTGATCGAATGACCACTTGGCTTTGGCGAGCGCGGCGCGCTGGGATTCAACGGCCGCCTCGGCGGCGCGGACGGCGTCTTCGCGTCCGCCCAGTTTCGCCGTCGCCAAATCCGCCGTGAGCTGGTTGATCTGTGCTTGATTGACCTCGCATTGCGCGCGGGCTTGATCGAGTTCCTCCTTGGAAATCACCTCGGTGCCGTGTAGCTGCTCGCGCCGGGCCAGTTCCGCGGCGGACAATTTCAAATCCGCCTGCGCCCGTTCCAACTGGGCCTGGAGCGACTCGATTTCGGTCGGGCGCTCGCCCTTTTTCAAGTCCGCCAATTGGGCCTGGGCTTGCGCGAGGTTTTTTTCCGCTTGTGCCGCCGCGTCGGCCTCCGCCTGCCGCTCCAGTTCAAACAGCAATTGTCCGGCGGTCGCCGGGTCGCCGCGCGCCACGGCGAGCCGCGTCAGCGTGCCGCCCAGCGGCGCGGCCACATACACATATTCCCCCTCCACGTAGCCTTGAAAACGATTATCCGGCACGGGCGCGCAGCCGGCGGCGAACAGCGTGGCCAGGGCGAAGGTCACAGGCCAGAGCCATCCGCTGATTCGGTGTTCGGATTTCGGATTTCCTTCGGTCTTCATATTTCGGTCTTCGGCTTTCCTTCGGTCTTCGGCTTTCAGGCTCATGATTTCAAACATAACGATTCATTTCATTCCACCGCGCGTCATAAGGTCCGCCGGAACAGCAGCGTGGCCGCAGTCATCACCAGCGCAGTAAAGCAAACAGGAACAGCAAATCGCCGCCGATGGCCATCCGGCCGGTGTTCTGCAAAAACGTTGGGGCGAAAATGCCAAAAATTTTATTGACGTGTCAAACAATTGTTTTAATTATTCGTTTGAAAATGAAATCGCCGGTTGCAGCGGCTGATGCCAGCCACGCCGAAACCCGCCGCCAGCTCTTGGAGGCGGCGGGCGCAGTGTTCGCCGAATTCGGCTTCCGCAACGCCACCGTGCGCGCCATCTGCCGCCGCGCCGGAGCCAACGTCGCCGCCGTCAATTACCATTTCGGCGACAAGGAGACGCTGTACGCGGAGGTGCTGCGTTATGCCCAAGGAAAGGCGCTCGCCAAATACCCGCCGCTGCTCGACGTGGCGGCCGGCGCTCCGCCGGAGGAAAAGCTGCGCGCTTTCGTAAAGTCCTTCCTGCTGCGCATCTTTGACACCGGTCCCACCGCGTGGCATGGCAAGCTCATGTCGCGCGAAATGATTGAGCCAACGGCGGCGCTCGATTCGCTGGTGGACGAGCGGATGCGGCCGATGGCCAGCCTGCTCGGGCAGATCGTGGCGGGCATTCTCGATTGCCCGCCAAGCGACGAGCGGGTCCGCCTGTGCGCGTTTAGCGTTGTCAGCCAGTGCGTCTTTTATCATCATTGTCGGCCGGTTATCTGCCGGCTGTTCCCCCAAGAGGCGCCGCTGGATCAGGCGGACATCGCACGACTGGCGGAACATATCACACATTTTTCACTGGCCGCCATGAAACAACTGCCCAAATAATTCGAAACCTTGAACTTGATCTGCGCATGAAAAAACTGAACCTGCTCCTAGGCGTGGCCTTGACGCTTTTCGCCGCCCACGGCAAGCTCGCCGCCCAAACCCCGCCCCCCTCCGCTGACACCAACACGCCCGCCTGGCTCACGCGTCCGCTGTCCCTGGCGGACACCTTGAACGTGGCGCTGGCGCAGAATGCCACCCTGCTCAAGGCGAAAAACGATCTGGAAGCCTCCCATGGCGTGGTGGTACAGACCCGCGCCGTGGCCCTGCCGCAACTGCAGGCTGTTGGTAAATACGAGGACCAGGAAACCACGCTGACTGCCGGCGCGCCCTACCCGGTGCCGCACCAAGACTGGAACGCCGGCATCCAAATCAGCCAGGCCATTTACGAGGGCGGCAAACTCCGCGCCGCCCTCCAAGCCGCCACCGCCACCGCGCAGCAGGCGATCGCGCAATATGATACCGTCGTGGCGGACACGCTCCTCTCTGTGCGCCTGGCGTATTACGATGTTTTGCTCGCCGCGCAACAGATCGTAGTCCACGAGGCCTCGGTCAAGCTGCTCCAAAAGGAACTGGAAGACCAGCAGCACCGCTTCGACGCCGGCACGGTTCCCAAATTCAACGTCCTGCGCGCCGACGTGGCCGTCGCCAACGAGCGCCCGAATCTCATCCACGCCCGCAATCAATATCGCATCACCAAGAACAATCTCGCGAATCTGCTGGGCTACAATCTGCCGCGCGATGTCTGGGAAAATCTCCCGCTGAATCTCACCGACAACTTTGATACCGCCCCCTGGAATGTGGTGTTGCCCGACGCCATCCAGCAGGCGCTCACGCGCCGCACGGAACTGCTCGCCCTTCGCAAACAGATCGAGCTGGCGCGGCTCAACATCGTCAGTGCCAAATCCGGCTACAAGCCCACGGTGCAGGTTTTTGCCGGGTATAACTGGATGAACAACGAATTCAGCGCGGACTTGGGCTACGAG
>Ga0302320_10018923_pt1 | contig 13870 bp, 10 predicted proteins | sample Bog_T0_3_FD_202130 | JGI IMG/M metagenome (GOLD analysis project Ga0302320, IMG submission 202130) | Peat permafrost microbial communities from Stordalen Mire near Abisko, Sweden - Bog_T0_3 | ecosystem: Environmental > Terrestrial > Soil > Wetlands > Peat | place: Sweden: Abisko, Stordalen Mire... | reverse complement strand
CCTCTTTTCCATTGGGCAAAGAAGCCTGCTCGTTCCCCTGCTGCACAACGCGGTATTTATTACGCTCTATCAAAAGCCTTATGCCGCGGCATTTTCGTTCCAGCCCCTGGCGGCGGGAACCGGCGGCTTCACAGCGCTGCTGCTGACCGCGCTTGTCTTCCGCGCCTCACCCCGGACCGTGGTCCATGCGGGCATCAAAACTCTCCGCCAGCTTCGCCTGCCTGGGTTGACGGTCCTGCTGATTGTTGCCCTTGCCTATCTCTATAACTACTCCGGAATGGCTTACACACTGGGCGCGTTGCTGGCGGGAATGGGCAAGTTCTTTCCGCTGGTCAGCGGATTCCTGGGCTGGATCGCCTGCTTCCTGAGCGGCAGCGATACCGCCGCCAACCTTCTGTTCGGAAATCTTCAGGTGGCCGCGGCACATCAAATTGGATTGAATCCCATCCTGATGGCCGCCACCAATACTTCCGGAGCCGTGACGGGAAAGATGATCTCGCCGCAGAACATCGCCGTCGGTGTAACCACCGTTGGTCTTGTGGGGCATGAAGGCGACGTGGCGCGTTCAACCATCGCCCACAGCCTCTTCCTTGCCCTGCTGCTCAGCCTGATTGCCCTCGCGCAGGCGTATTGGCTGACGTGGATGGTTCCATAAATCGGCCCTAATCGAGGTGAGAGCGTGAAGAGGCTGGAAGTTGCTCCGCCCTATTGCCTGGTGAAATCCCGCCACGGCTGGATGCTGGCAAACGCCAACGACATCTACATGGGAGCGGCAATCATCACCTATGGTGAATGTTGCCAGCTCGAACTGGAGATGCTGCTGGCTTTCGCCGAGAATCCCGGCCTTGTCGTTGAAGTCGGGGCCAATATGGGAATCTTCACCGTCCCGCTTGCGCAATGGCTTGAGAAGAAAGCCCGAAGGATTGTGGCGTTTGAACCTCAACTCGTTATCTTTCAGCAACTTTGCGCCAATCTCGCCCTGAATGGCCTGATGAATGTGACCGCCTGGCCCTATGCGTGTGGACAGGAACCGGGGTCGGTCACATTCGAGCGGCGGGATTACGCGAAAATCGGTAATTTTGGCGCTGTTTCCATGTCAATCTCCGCTCCCGAGAGCGAGGCTTCAGCCGTCAAGGCCCCCTGCGTTACGCTGGATGAGATGCTCCCGAATGAGCACGTGGGGCTGATTAAAATAGACGTTGAGGGTTCTGAGTTGAAGGTTCTCAAAGGTAGCCGCGCACTGATTCAGCGTTCGCGGCCTCTACTCTATGTCGAAGACGACCGCGTGGAGCATTCCCAGGAATTGATCGAATGGTTGTGGGTGGCCGGCTACGACTTATGGTGGCACACCCCCCCACTTTTTAACCCCGACAACTTCTACCGTGTTTGGGAAAACCACTATGAGAGGATTTTGAGTTTCAATTTGGTGGGGGTTCCGCGCGGGGTCGACTTCGAAATTCCTGATCCGCTCATAAAAGTGGAAGACAGCACCACCCATCCCCTCCGGCCCTCGCCCCCACTGGCGAGATCCTGATCAAGACTTCGCGTGTGACCAAAGATTAACTTGACATTGATTTTGCGAAAGTTTACCGTTGGCCCAAGTCAATAACCAACTCTACTTAGTGCATATTTGAGTTGACGTTCCTGCTGTGCCAGGCAATGCCTGGTCAATCTTTGGTCAATGGAGAAAATGATGAGTGAAAGTAAAACGCCAGGTTCCCCGCTCAGCGCCGTGGTAGCGAAAGCGCAGAGCGACGCAGCCTTTAAGAAGAGCCTGTTGGCCGACCCGGCTGCGGCCTTGTCAGCAGCAGGTGTCTCAATTCCTGCCGGAGTCACCGTCAAAGTGGTCGAGAATACTGAAAACGTGGTGCATCTGGTCCTTCCCGTGGAAACCTCACTGTCTGAGGCGCAGCTTGCATCCGTCGCTGGCGGCTTCATCCACGGCTATACCATCACCTAAATGCCAGATCCTCGGACCGACGACGCCGGAGTCCATCAGAACCCCGGCGTCGGAACTGTGTCACAGGGCAAGCTGGATGCTGCGGTCATGGCCTTCCAATGGGAGGTGGCTCTTCACCCAGAGGATGTCCAGTTGCAGCAGCGGCTGGGGCGTGCCTTGATTCTGCAAGGCAAGCTTGATGAGGCCGTATCCTGTTGCGAACGCGCGGTGGCACTCGACCCACACTCCGCCGAGCCACAATTGCTGCTCTCCACCGCCTTGCGACAGCAGGGCAAGTTGGACCAAGCCGCCACAGCCTGCCGGCGCGCCATTGAGCTCGAACCCGACAATCCCAATCCCCACATCATGCTGTCATCCCTTCTGCGGATGCAGGGCCGCTTCCCCGAAGGCTGGGACGAACTCGAATGGCGGCTGCGATTAAGCCCGCAAAACGTTCCCGAAACCCTTTGGCAAGGCGAGAGTCTCTATGGCCGCACCCTGTTAATCTGGGCGGAGCAAGGTCTGGGTGACTCCATTCAGTTCAGCCGCTATATCAACCTGGTTCGGCCTGCCGCCGGGAGAATCCTCGTCGAAGTCCAGGAACCTTTGCTGAAGCTCTTCCAGGGCTCGTTTGAACATAAAGTCGTCTTTGCCCAAGGTCAGGAACGCCCGCCTTTTGACTTCCACGTCCCTTTCTTATCCCTACCACGCTTGTTGGGGACGAACCTAAACAGCGTTCCCGCCGATATCCCCTATCTGCGGCCAGACCCCTTGTTGGTAAAGGACTGGGAGCAGCGGCTCGAACCTTACGGCAGCCTGAAGGTCGGCATCGTCTGGGCGGGAAACCCCATGCATCCCTGGGACTTTGCACGGTCGATGGCGTTTGCCACTTTTCGCCAGGCACTGTTAGTCCCGGGGCTTCGGATCTTCTCACTTCAGGTGGGGCCGCGCGCCTCGGATGTACATGACGAGAGGGAACTCAAGGTTGTCAGCATTCCTGCTGATTTCGCCGACACCGCCGCGGCGATCATGAACCTTGACCTTTGCATCACCATCGACTCCGCCGTGGCGCATCTCGCGGGGGCGCTGGGACGACCGGTGTGGATCCTCACCCCCTTCGCGGCCGATTGGCGGTGGCTGCTTGATCGCGAAGATACGCCCTGGTACCCCACCGTGCGACTGTTCCGCCAGGAGCGCCCAAATGACTGGACCCCGGTGCTGGAACGAATTCGCGCTGAACTTGAGAGGTTCGTGGCTGGAGAACGGCGAGTGCTGTTGCCAAACGGTGGGGGAGGCAGATCAGCTCAGGTGGCGGGGGAAACTGCAGATAGTGCTTCGGTTAACGCTTCCTCCCCTGGACATAAGGGGCACCCTGCCAGAAACCGATGCAAGATTTGTGGCGCTGAAACGGTGGCCCTGGGTGTGGTTGACTTCAACAAGCATTGCCCCATACCGGGTGACGTTCGGCTTCCACCTCGTGGCGTGGAGGTTGGCTATCAGCAATGCACGGCCTGTGGGTTCCTTTTTACCGCGCAATTCGACCACTGGAGCAAAGCGGAATTCCTTGCCCGGATCTACAACGAAGGTTATGCCCAGGTCGATCCGGACTACGCCGACCTTCGCCCGCGAGCGAATGCAATGCGGGTCATGCGCCACGCTGGCTCCCATCGGGAACGGCTGTCATGCCTGGACTATGGCGGAGGAAACGGCAAGCTGGCGGGTTGGTTGTTTGTGCTCGGATTTGGCCGGGCTCTATCCTATGATCCGTTCACTCCGGGCGCCGACGTCCTTCCCAATGAGCGCTTTGACCTGGTGACCTGCTTCGAAGTTCTGGAACATGTGCCGGCCCCCCGGCGGACGGTGGCGGAACTTACAGATCTGGTCGCGGAAGACGGGCTGGTCATGTTCTCCACCCTCGTCCAGCCGCCGGATTTCGTGAAGCAAGGATTGGATTGGTGGTACGTGGCGCCCCGGAACGGCCACATTTCGATCCATTCAGAGCGGTCACTGGCTCTGCTGTGGGAGGAACGCGGCTTTACCATCAGTTCGTTTGACGCCGACCTTCACTTTGCCTGGCGCACGGCTGCGGGAACGCAATCCGAACCGTGGCATGGCCGCCCCTGCCATGTGGAAGCGCGAGGACCTGAGAAGGTGTGAAGAAATCAGCGTACGGGCCCGGCATGATGCCCGTACAAGTGTGGTCGAAGCCCACCCTAGAGTGCCGGAGCAGCAGCTACCGCCTTTCGCCCCGGCCAAAACTCACCATTCGACAACGGAAGGCGGTAGCTGCTGCTCCCGCACTCTAAGGTGTCTCGCGCAGGGCTTGTCCTGAGTGAACAGCATAGGGTTTCCCCCCTCGCCCCCCCCAACGAGCAAAGCGTTGGCCCCCGCGCCAGCCTCGCGGGGTAAGTTTCGGCCATCGCTACAGCCGATCGCGCGAACAATGATGTCGCTCAGCAAAGAACGCAGGGCAGCACGAAAATTCATTCATCTTCTCGTTCGATTCTGCCGATGGCCCCGTACAAAGGGGGGGCCTGGGAATTTTCCCGGAGGGCACACATCTACAACAAGTTATCGGCAGTTTGGCGCAGGAGGTTGAGCCCAATTATTGGAACGCTTGGGCAGCGATTGGTGCGCCGAATCATGTTGAAGCCGGGCACGGGCACGCGCCAGCGACTTGTATCGCCGGCCTTGGACTCGGCTTGTGCCGACCCCAAGTCGGCTCTATACCTGCCGAGCCTTGGCGGCACTTCCCTTTCACAGGCAGGGGTGCCTTTGCTGCTCCGGCGCGGTGCCAGCGTTGTACATCGTAAATTGTGGCGTCAATCTCCGATCAACGCCGGCGGTCGGCAGGCGCCGCCTGGAGTATGTACATTTCGGAGGAAGGAATCGATACGGTCCCACTCAGCGGTCGGACCCGGCGATAACTGCCCGTGCTTGCGAATTGCTTCCCTAGCCCTCTTGGGCCCGAGGGCTTAAATTTTAAATCGCCTGAATTGAAAATATGCAAACTCCGGACGGCGGTCGGAGGCCGCCGCCACGCCCGGATGCGCGATGACTGGTGTCGCTTCGTATCGCATTTCTTGAGCAGCTGTATCCGCTCAATCCCTTGTCCAGATTAATGTCAGTCAAGCAATTGCCGATACTGAGGTTGTTGAATTGGGTGTGGATGAGTCGATTCGCAAGGATGGCGCCCGCGCGCGTGGATAAGCGCCGGCGGGGCGGACAGGAGAAGGTTTTTGAATGGGCTTCGGAACTCCAATTGAGATCCTGCTGGTGGAAGATAACCCCGCGGATGTGCGGCTGACGATTGAAGCCCTTCGTGACGCCCGGGTCAGCAATCATCTGACCGTTGCGCCTGATGGAGTGGAAGCGCTGGCGCTCCTGCGAAGCACTCCCTCAAGAAGTAAAGCCGGCCCCTATGATCTAATTCTAATGGACCTCAACCTCCCCCGAAAAAATGGCAGCGAACTTTTGGCGGAACTCAAGAATGACCCTGATTTGAAACGGATTCCAGTCATCATCCTGACTTCTTCAAAGGCGGAAACGGACATCATCAAGACTTACAACCTGCACGCCAACTGCTATATCACCAAGCCGATTGGGTTTGATCCATTCATCCAGATGGTCAGATCCATTGAAGATTTTTGGCTTTCTGTTGCGACTCTGCCAGGAGGCAAAGCCCATGATTGACAGCTCAATTCGAACACTGGTTATTGAGGACAACCCGGCGGACGCCAGGGTGTTAAGCGAAGTCCTGGCCGAGGTGCCAGAAGCTCCTTTCGAAATCGAATGGGTTGATGGATTGGGCAAGGGACTGCAGAAGCTTGAGTCAGGACGGGTGGACCTTTTGTTGCTTGACCTTTGCCTGCCGGAAAGCCGGGGTCTGGCCACGTTTACAATGGCCCATGAATGCGCCCCCGGAGTTCCCATCATCGTGTTGACCGGGCTGGATGATCACGAACTGGGCCTGAAAGCCGTGCGCGATGGAGCACAGGACTATCTGGTGAAGGGCCAACTTGAGGGGCCAGCGCTGGTGCGCTCGATGCAGCACGCCCTGGTGAGGCATCGGCTTCAGGGTGACACGGAAGGGTTCTGCTTGAAAGATCCCCTTACCGGCCTCTACAATCGCCAGGGTTTTATGGTGCTGGGTGAACAGTTCCTGCGTTTTGCCGACAACTCCGGGCGCCCCTTGGCGCTGGTTTGCGCCGATGTTGAGGGACTTGGAAATATCAACCAGAACTTTGGACTCATGGATGGCGATCGGGCGTTGCAGCGGGTCGGCAGGGCTCTCAGCGAAGCGTTTAAACAAGCCAACCTTTTGGCGAGGGTGGGTGGGGATGAATTCGCCTGCATGTGCCTGGGCTCAGCGGGCTGGCCACAGTGGGATTTCAAGGAGCTGTTTGAGGAATCCGTGCGCCCCCACACTCCTGAGGAGCAGCGGCCTTATTCCCTGGCGGTAACCTGGGGACTCTCCGTCTATGACCCGGCAAAGCCAGTTGCCCTGGCGGCTTTGATCAAACGGGCTGAATCGCAACGGCGGCCGATATCCCCGCCAACTCAGATGTAAGAAGGACTATGCATTCCCCGCCGCATTGATTCGTGCCTGCGAGGGATAAATCCATGAAGCTTACGTGGGCTGCCGGGTCAAGTCGCCCGCCCAGCTCCGGCAAAGCAGATGCTGATGAACGGCTTCCAGACTGCGGTTGGGAGGCAGTGCCCTCGGGAACTGCGGCCGCAAAGCCTGACGAGGAGGATACAAAATGAAGGAGAGCCATAAAATTAATTCCCCCAGCCATGAATTGAAGAAGACACCAACTGGAATCAAGAGGTTTGCGTTCCCGGAGGCTTAAGATGGAAAAAATGGGGCATCAAGGGCACCCGGGAGTGCAGGAACTGCAAGCCCGCCTGAAGGAAGCCCAAGATGCCCTGCGGGCGATCCGGACCGGCGAAGTCGATGCCGTGGTTGTGCCCGACTCCCACGGCAGCCAGGTTTTTACGCTGAAAGGCGCTGACCGGCCTTACCGCATCCTGGTGGAAACCATGAACGAAGGCACGGTGACCTTGCTGCCGGACGGCACCGTGGGCTACAGCAATTCCCGTTTTTCCGGGATGCTCGGAATGCCGCTAGAACAGGTTATTGGCTCCTCTTTCACCCGCTTTCTTGCCGCCGTGGATCAGCCTCGGTTCCAGAGCTTGTTGGACGGCAGCATTGAAGGCGGATGCCAGGCGGAGTTCCTGCTTCATGGCTGCTATGGTTACCTTGCGCCCACGCTGGTTTCCGCCCGGCCGCTCGGAGATGCACCGGCCAGCGGATTCTGCCTGGCCATTACCGATTTAAGCGCGCTAAAAAGGGCGGAACATGAAAGCAGCTACCTGGCCTCCATCGTGGAATCTTCCGAGGACGCCATCATTGGCAAGACCCTGGACGGCACGATCGTCAGTTGGAATCGCGCTGCCGAAAGGCTCTACGGCTATGACGCGCATGAAGCCATTGGCCAATCCATCGCCATCCTGGTGCCTGATGACCTTTTCGATGACCTGCCCGCCATCCTGGAGAAGATCAGACGCGGAGAAGTAATTGAGCATTTCGAAACGGAGCGGATGAGAAAGGACGGCGCGCGCGTCTCCGTCTCTCTGACCGTTTCTCCGCTTAAGGACACCACGGGGGGCGTCATCGGCGCTTCGTCCATTGCGCGAAACATCACGGCCCGCAAGCGGGCGGAAGAGGCTCTGCGGGCCGCTGACCGTCAGACCCGGTTGATTCTGGAGGCAGCAGCCGAAGGCGTGTACGGTACGGATGCGGAGAGCAACTTTACCTTTGTGAATCCGGCCGCCACCAGAATCCTGGGATACACGGCGGAGGAACTGATTGGCCGCCGCGTTCATACCATGGTGCATCACAGCTTTCCGGACGGTACGCCCTACCCCATGGAGGAATGCAAACTGGCGCATGCAATCATGCATGCGGGGGTTGCCATCTTTGTCGAGGACTGGTTCTGGCGCAAGGACGGCAGCGGCTTTCCGGTGGAATTGTCCGCCGCGCCCATGCTCGTCGACGGCAAAGTTGTTGGAACCGTAGCCACTTTCAGCGACATTACCGAACGTAAGCAAACCACGGAGAAATTGGCCCTGCAGGCCAGGGAACTGGAACGCTCCAACAAGGAATTGCAACAGTTCGCCTATATCTCCTCCCATGATCTACAGGAACCCCTGCGTACTATGGCCAGTTTCGCCCAATTGCTTCAAAGGCGTTATCAGGGAAAGTTGGACGCGAACGCCGACGATTTTATTCACTTCATCGTTGATGGCGCCACGCGCATGCAGGGGCTTATCAATGATCTGCTGATGTACTCGCGGGTCGGAAGCCGCGCCAGGGAGTTCGCCCCCGCGGACTGCACGGCCGTCCTGCGCCAGGCGATCTCCAATCTGCAAGTGGCAATAACCGAATGCGGCGCGCAGGTGACGCAGGATCCCCTGCCCACCATCTCGTGCGACGAAGGACAACTGGTTCAAGTCTTCCAAAACCTGCTGGGGAACAGCATCAAATTCCGCAACTCCGCAGCGCCCAGAATCCACGTTGCCGCCCGAAGGGAAGCCTCGGAATGGATCTTCTCCGTGAAAGACAACGGCATCGGGATCGACCCCCAATACGCGGGCCGTATTTTTGAAGTTTTCCAACGCCTGCATAATTGCAGCGAGTATCCCGGCAGCGGGATCGGCCTGGCTATCACGAAGAAAATCGTGGAACGGCACGGCGGCCACGTCTGGGTGGAGTCGCAGCTTCACCAGGGGGCCACCTTCTTCTTTTCCATTCCCGACTCTTGCCGGCCTGATCTTCCCAACCTCCAGCCAACACCATCAGCAACTCTCTTTAACGCAGATATTTCCGCCCTCTGACGCCGCCCCGCTCCAATTCGCGTTGAAAAAGCGGAGTCGTTCAGTTAACCTGAGTCCGACCTGGCAACAGCACCGCCTTAAGAATCACTGCGCCATGGGCGGTGACGCGGGAGTGGGATTGGATTCACCGGCAACTTCGCTTACGGTTGAGGCTCGACGCGGCGGCACCCTGCGCGCCGTGGTGGAAACGTTGCGGCCGCAGCAATGGGTGAAGAACGGATTCATCTTTGCCGCCCTCATCTTCTCGCAAAGCCTCACTCGGTGGGACCGCTGCCGGCAAGTCCTGCTGGCCGCGATGGTCTTTTGCCTGGTCTCCAGCGCCACGTACGTTCTGAATGACATCCTCGACGCTTCGGAGGACCGCCACCATCCTACCAAGAAGCTGCGGCCCATCGCCTCCGGCCGGGTCAGCGCCACCACGGCGGGAATTGTTGGCGTCGTTTTTGGCTGCGCAGGCCTGATTGAAGCGTGGAGGCTCGGTACCGGCTTTTTTGGAATTATCATGGCATATCTCGCCATAAACATCCTTTATTCCACTTTCCTGAAGCGAATTGCCCTGGTGGACGTGTTCATCGTTGCTTCGGGATTTTTATTACGAGTGATTGCAGGAGGCCTGGTGATTCACGTCGCCATCTCCCCCTGGCTGATCGTGTGCACCACGCTGCTGGCGCTCTTTATCGCCCTCAGCAAACGGCGGCATGAGTTGACACTGCTGGGAGAAAACGCCGCCAATCACCGGGCAATCCTGGCGGACTACTCGCCCTACTTTCTCGACCAACTGATCAGCATCGTTACGGCTTCCACCGTCGTCACCTACGCGCTCTATACCCTGTCACCCGACGTCCAGGCAAAATTCCCTGGCAAGCGCCTGGAGATGACTATCCCGTTTGTTTTGTTCGGGATTTTTCGCTACCTCCACCTGATCCATAAAGGCGAGCATGGTGGGAACCCCACGCGGTCGCTCTTTACCGACCCCGTACTGCTTTCGGTGGTGCTTTTCTGGGCGGCGTCGGTTATTTTGATAATTTATCTCTAAATGTCTATGACTACCGACTGATGACTACCCATCCCAATTTCGCGACAATTCCGATTCCCGGCTGGGGCCGATATCCCGTCGAGACCTGCCGTGTTTTTCGGCCGGAGAAGCGAAGTGAGGTGGCTGCCACTTTGGATGCGGGGCAGCAGACTTCCTACATTCCGCGCGGTCTGGGGAGAAGTTACGGCGATGCCGCTTTGAACGAGAACGCCGGCGTTATCTGGCAGCTTTTGCTAAACCGCTTTCTCTCTTTTGACAATTCCACCGGTATTTTGGAATGCGAAAGCGGGACGAGCCTGGAAGAGATTATCAGCACCTTCCTTCCCCGCGGCTGGTTCTTGCCAGTAACTCCCGGAACCAAGTTTGTAACCGTCGGAGGAGCCATTGCAGCGGATATTCACGGCAAGAATCACCACAAGGATGGGTCGTTCTCCAAATTCGTACTCGATTTCCGCCTGTTGACGCCCACCGGTGAAACCTTGACTTGCTCCCCCTCATCGAGTCCAGACATTTTTTGGGCGACGGTGGGTGGAATGGGACTGACGGGCGTCGTGCTGAGCGCGCGGTTGCAGTTGCGGCGGGTGGATTCAGCCTATGTCATGGTTGACTATCACAAGGCGCCGAACCTTGAAGAGGCCCTCGCGACGATGGAGGCCTCGGACGAACAATACGACTACTCAGTGGCGTGGATCGACGGCCTGGCAACTGGCAAATCCATGGGGCGCAGCATTCTGATGCGGGGCAATCACGCCGCGGCGGCGGATCTGCCGGCGCGAATTAAGCATCCCCTGGCGATCCCTCTGGGCTCAAAGTGGAATCTCTTTATCGACTTCCCTTCCGCAGCTTTGAACCGCCTGACGGTGCAAGCCTTCAACACCGCCTATTACGGCGTCCACCACACGGCGCCGCGCCAACTGGTGAGTTTGGAGAAGTTCTTCTATCCGCTTGACGCCATCAATCAATGGAACCGGCTGTATGGCAAGCGCGGGTTTGTGCAATACCAGATTGCCCTGCCGCAGGCAAGCGGACGCGAAGGGCTGCGCACCATACTTGACCGCCTGGCACGCTCGGGTCGCGCTTCATTCCTGGCCGTTCTCAAACGCTTTGGCGACCAGGGCAACGGACTGCTCTCCTTCCCGCTGCGCGGATATACTTTGGCTTTGGATATTCCCGCCGCTCCCGGGTTGGTTCCGTTCCTCCATGAACTGGACCGCATGACGCTGGATCACGGAGGTCGAATCTACCTGGCGAAGGACGCGGTGCTGCGCGCCGAAGATTTTGCGTTAATGTATCCGAAGCTCGAATCGTTCCGGACCATTCAGCGAAAACTGGACCCCAAGAGGTTGTTCAGTTCATCGATGGCCCGAAGATTGAGAATTTGTGATTTGTGAATGGTGATTGAGGGTTGGTCGATATTTGATGAGTTTAAAGGGCCATGAATTGGCAATTGAACAATCACCAATCACAAATCACCATTCACCAATGCAAGGAGTTGTCTTGCCAACGGTCTTAATTCTGGGCGCTAATGCCGGCATCGGGCGGGCTTTGGCGGTGGAGTTCGCCTCTCACCGGTATGACCTGATTCTCGCCGGGCGCGACTTGGAGGAATTGCAAGCCTTGGCTGCCGATTTGGGAATTCGCCACAATGTCAGCACTCGCGCCGCAAGAGTGGACGTTGTCGATTTCGACGCGCTGGAGCCTGCGCTTACAGGGTGCATCACCCCCGCGGGCGACTCACTTGAGGGAGTGGTTCTCTGCGCTGGTTATCTGGGCGACCCCGAAGCCTCAAAGACAGACCTGAAGGAAGCGCGGCGGATTCTGGATACGAATTTTACCGGCTCCGCCCTTGCCCTCCAGTTTCTGGCCAATCATTTTGAGCAGAAGCGCAAGGGATTCATCTGCGCGCTCTCATCGGTTGCCGGTGACCGCGGCCGCCAGAGTAACTACCTCTACGGATCGGCCAAGGGCGGGCTGACCACTTTTCTGCAAGGCCTGCGCAACCGGCTCTACCACAGCGGCGTACATGTCATTACGGTCAAGCCCGGCTTTGTGGATACGCGCATGGTGTTTGGCAAGCCCAAGCTGCCGCTGGTGGCCACGCCGGAGCGCGTGGCGCGCGACATTTTCCTGGCGGTGAAAAAACGCAAGAACGTAGTGTATGTCCCCTGGTTTTGGCAGTTTATAATGTTCGTGGTGGGCTCAATTCCGGAAGGGCTGTTCAAGAAACTCAAGATGTAGCTCTTGGCACTCCATCTGCGATTTACTTGACAGTGGTGCCTGAGGAGTTCACAAGAAGATTTGGGTGCCGGTCTTTCAAACTCACGAAGCCAACATAAAGTGCTTATTTACAATAAATTGCAAGCCCCCTTCAACCCGTCTGCGCACTGGCCGGACGCATGGACGCTGCCGTGGGGTTTCGCAGGTGACAGAAAATGACGACCGGCCGTCCAAGGCGGCAGACAATTATTGGCAGGGTCGGCTTGCTGGGAGCAAGCGCTGGAATCGTCCTCGGTCTGATTGAGGCCGCGTTTCTGCGCCTCACCTACCTTCCCCTGGTTTTGCAGAAGCCCCAGGTGCCGCTCTCCTTCTGGTTCTTTGCTCCTCTCCTGACCGCCATCTTCTTTGGATTGCTGGGCTTGCTTGCGGGCATCATCGCGGCATTGCCAACTTCCCGATTTCTCGGAATGCTGACCATTGCCGCCTTTGTGGGTTTGGCGGGAATCCACCTTTCCCTGGCCGTGCAATTTACCCAATCAGGAGCGATGTGGTACCCGGCGCTCAGCTATCTCACCACCCCGACCGTCCTCTTTTACCTTGTTTTTGTCTGGACATTTCTCGCCCTGTGGGCCACGCGCCACCCGGACTCACCTTTGGGATTCATGGATAATGCGCGGCCGCGTCTATGGTCTGGAATCGTCTTCGGCGCCATGGCGGTAATGGCCATCACGCTGGGAATCTACCACATTCCCGATCATCTGCTGGGCTCCACGACGGCAGTTGCGAGCGTGCCCCGCACACCCAACATTGTTCTGATCGTCTGGGACACGACGCGCGCGGACCACTTTTCCTCCTACGGCTATTCCCGCAATACCACGCCCAACGTTGATGCGCTTGCCCGGCGCGGAGTTCTTTTTGAGAATGCCATCTCCGCTTCGTCCTGGACGCTGCCCTCAATGGCGGGCGTGTTCACTGACCTTTTGCCGCATCAGCACGGAGCCGGCGCCAGGCCTTTGGGAAACGCTCCACGCACGCTGGCGGAGATACTTCGAACCGGCGGCTACGAGACGGCAGGCTTCAACGCCAACCCCTATTTCGGCGACGTTCCCTGGGGACTGGGCCGCGGCTTTGAAACCTACGTCGACAGCACTAGAACGCTCGGTTACAGCCTGGATGCCACCCGCGTTGGGCGCGAGGTGGTGGAACATTACAGCGACAAGTGGTTTGACCGGAGCCGTTACAACCAGTACGACGCCGGCGAACTGAATGAGCAGGCCTACCGCTGGTTTCGCCATCGCTCCGGCCGCCCCTATTTCCTCTTCCTCAATTACAACGACGCCCATCAGCCTTACGAAGCGCCAGCCCCGTACGATAACCTCTACGGTCATGCCACCAAGGATGCCAAACGCCTGGTGCATACGGCCTATCCGCCGCGGTTCTATCTTCCGCCCCGCGAGCGCAACGGGGTGATTGGCACTTACGATGAATGCCTGACCTACATTGACAGCCAGGTCGGGGAACTCTTGCGGTACCTCGCCCGCTCGCCAGACTGGTCAAACACCTACGTCATCATCACCTCCGATCATGGCGATGGATTTGGCGAGCACGGCACCTACTCACACGGCTGGAATCTTTATCGCGAGGTCGTCCACGTGCCACTGGTAGTGGCCGGGCCGGGAATTCCCGCCGGCGTGCGGATTAAGGACACGGCGAGAACGCCGGAGATCTTCCCCACCGCTTTGCAAATGGCAGGAATGAAAGGAAAAGTCCTGCAGGAG
>Ga0302320_10018922_pt1 | contig 13871 bp, 13 predicted proteins | sample Bog_T0_3_FD_202130 | JGI IMG/M metagenome (GOLD analysis project Ga0302320, IMG submission 202130) | Peat permafrost microbial communities from Stordalen Mire near Abisko, Sweden - Bog_T0_3 | ecosystem: Environmental > Terrestrial > Soil > Wetlands > Peat | place: Sweden: Abisko, Stordalen Mire... | reverse complement strand
GCGCCAATAGCGCAAATACGCATAAGTCCCTAGGGCTCTGCGCAACCCCGCAGGGGCGCGGCGCGTTATTGCTTTGATTCTCGGCAGCGCACGGCTCTCCGATGCGGCTGGCGGACCTAGCTGGGGATGAACATCCACACCGCCGCCGCACCCATGACGGCGGTTGCGATCCAGCCGAGAACGACGATCGGACGGCTCGCGGTATAGTCGCCCATCACCGACCCCTTCGACACCAGCAGAATGATGACCACCATGAGCGGGACGGCGACGATGCCGTTGATGACCGCACTCCAGAACAAGGCCTTCATGGGACTGATCGGTAAATATTGAATGCCGAGTCCGGCAAGCACGCTGACCGCGATGATGCCGTAGAAGCCGCGCGCGTCCCCGGCCTTGCGCTCAAGGCCCGTTCTCCAACCCATGACCTCGGACAGCGCATAGGCGCCGGAGCCCGCGAGCACCGGCACGCCGATCAGGCCAACTCCGAGAATGCCCACCGCGAAAAGAATGTAGGCGAAATCTCCTGCGAGCGGGCGCAGCGCGCTCGCCGCCTGCGCCGCCGTGTTGATGTCGGTCGTTCCGGCTGCATGCAGCGTGACGGCTGTCGCCAGCATGATGAAGTAAGCCGTCAGGTCCGAATACGCCATGCCGCTCCAGGTATCCCATCGAATGCGGCGCAGCTCCGAGTTCGCCGAGCGCGGATTGCGCACCAGCGGAGCGGCACACTTGGCCGCCTGCATGTCCTCGACCTCTTCGGATGCCTGCCAGAAGAACAAGTAGGGACTTATGGTCGTGCCGAAAACACCCACCACGACCGCGGCGGCCGCGGCATTCGGTGTGAAACGAGGCCAAAACGTGCGCAGCGCCACCTGACCCCAGGGGACATGAACCGTGAACAACACGGCGGCGTAAGCCAGCAGACACAGCGTCAGCCACTTCAAGAAGCGCACGTACCGGTGATAAGGGATGAATACCTGAAGCAGCAGCGTTGCGAACACGAAAAATGCCGTCATGAGATGACGGTCGAAACCGGTCACGAGCTCAGCCACTTCGCCCATGGCGGCAACGTCTGCCGCGATGTTCAAGGTATTCGCGATCAGCAGCAGCAGCACGACTGATCGGATGACGATGGGCGGAAAAGCATCCTTGATATTGGCGGCCAGTCCACGACCCGTGACTCGCCCGATTGACGCGCACATGTACTGAATCGCGGACATCAGCGGCCATGCCAGGGGCATGGTCCAAAGCATATTCAGCCCAAATTGCGCGCCCGCCTGCGAATACGTGGCGATGCCGCTAGGGTCATCGTCGGCCACCCCCGTGATGAGCCCGGGTCCGACTCTCGCGAGCGGATGTTCCTTTAGCCGAGTCCAAACGGTTCGCAGCGGGGTCGGAGGCACTGGCCCTTTGGCGGCGTTCTTGGAGAAATACATGCGCTCAACTCGACGCCATGGTGGCCACGCTAGACATGCTAATCGGAACAGCCAGATTTAGCTAAGGGATCATGCGCATGGCCGCTCTGTTGGCAGCGGCGTTCGTAAAGATTGCCAAGCGATTCCTCGGCCGGCGCGGCGATCCGGAGCCGTGTCGGACGGATTGACCGCTAGCGCACAAAAAACCACGGCAACCAAAGCGCGAGGATCATTGCAAGGTGGCTCGGGCAGACCCGAATGGCAAAGGGGCGGCCGCCAAACAGCATCGAGGCCACTGCTTTCACCACAGTGTTCAATGTGATTGCCAACATGGCGGCGAAGGCCGCCGGCACCAACTGGAGCGTTCCGGAGGAAGCTAGGCGTCCGGCGGACGCCGTTGCGGCATGCGTGTCGATCAATCCGCCAAGAGCGACCATGGCTTCGGCGCCCGAGGGGCCCAGGAGCTTCTGCAGAAGGGCCGCCAGCAGGGACATGGCGGCGAACGCGCCCGCATGGCACCGCGCAGAATCGATGGATCGTCGCGCGCCTGCCTGCCGACTGCTGCAATGGTCACGATGCTCGAGATGAAGCCCCCGCAGAATCCGGCAATCGCCAATCCCACCTGAGGACCCAGCATGCGGCGCGCGACATATCCCAAGGCGTTGACACTCAACATCAGAATGGTGAGGCGCCAGACGACCCGTAGATTCACTACCCCGAAAGGATCGATGGACCGGTCCGGCAGCAGCGGCAAAACGATGAGTGCCGCACCCGCCAATAGCGTCGCGTCGTGCAGCTCTTGTTCGGAGAGCTGCGATACGGCAAATATATGTAGACGCGATTTCGAACTGATGAGCAAGGTGACCAGCACACCCAAGGCGGCGGCGAGTTCGATCTGCCCCACCGCCATGAATCCGATCGCAAACGCCGCCAGCAGTGCAAATTCAGCCGTCAGGCCCGGGTATTGAATCTGATTGGCGCGATACGACATCGCGTTCAGCATCACCACACCCGCGCCCGCGACCGCCAGCATCACATCCGAATGCACGAGCGCCGCCATCCCGCCCAACAGCGCTACCAGCGTGAACGTACGCACGCCCGCGGACTGCGCTGCGGTACCCGCGCTCTTGTGCTTCTCGCGATCCAGCCCTATCAGGAGCCCTACGCCTAAGGCCACCGCAAGGCTGGCGGCGCGTGAATCCCACAAGATCAACACAGGCGCGGTGTCAGGCTGCTGACGCCTTTACCGGCGTCACCTCCGGCACCGCCTTGCGCTGTTTCGCCGTACCCCGAACCAACATCACCGGCACGGTCGCGGCACGCACAACTTGTTCCGCATCGCTGCCAATGGCAAGCCGGGCAAGCCCGCGCCGTCCGTGCGTGCCCATGACGATAAGATCAGGCTTCCACTGCTTGGCTTGCGCGAGTATCAGGTCGGCAGCCACCCCGCCGATGGATTCGATCATCGCGGTTTCCGCTTTCACGCCGTGGCGCTTCGCATCGGCTTCGGCGGCATCGAGCACCTCCCGACCGCCTTTGACCAGGGTCTCGATCAGATTCGTCGAATAGAAGCCGGGGGCATAGGTGCTATCGAGGATGAATTCATTGACGATGTGTACCAGCAGCAGCTGGCTGCCCTGAGTCTTGGCAATCTTGATCGCCTCGTGGAGACCGCGTGTCGAGGTTTCGCTGCCGTCGACCGGGACCAGAATTTTACCGAACATGGTTGAATCCCCTGATGGTTGACCGTGACCCGATCGGGCACCCGCCCGACCGGCGACAAAAATGATTTGTCGAGCGCATTTTTAACATTACCAACAACGTCCGGCCGCCCGGAATTACCACCGCGCATTTCGGGTTGCCCTCATTGTTCGCAGTGGGATCCCCGCGCAACCTGCAGCCATGTTGCCGATGGAAGCCACAGCTCGATGAGTGGAATATTGCACATCGCCTATAAGTTATTGGTCAACGACCGGTCGAAGTATGCGGCGCTCTTGGTCGGAATCACGTTCGCCGTGTTTTTAATGATTGAGATGACGTCTCTTTTTGCCGGGATTTTGACCCGCTCGTCCGCCACCGTCATCAACATCGGCGCCTCGATCTGGGTGATGGATCCCGCCATTCAAACGGTCGCCAACACCATTCCGCTGCCGGACTATGCGCTGGACGAAGTGCGGAGCATTCCGGGCGTGAAATACGCTGTGCCGCTGTATTCCGGGTCCGCGCTGCTGAAGCTGCCCGACGGCGTCTACCAAGCAGCAAACATCATTGGGCTGGATGACACCAGTTTGTTCGGCAGGCCCGCCCTGGACGGCGGAAACATCGAAGACATCTACGCCGAGAATGCCTTCATCGCCGTCAAGGATTCGGAGTTCTACAAGCTCGAAAACCCAAAGGTCGGAGCAGAGTTTGAACTGAACGATCATCGCGGCGTCATCGTCGGTATCGCCCATGTGGCATCGAGCGGATTGTTCGGCGTACCGACACTCTATACGACTTATAACCGCGCGCTTCAGTACCTGCCCAATACCCGGTTCACCATCTCCTATTTGTTGGTCGAGCCGAAATCTCCCGCCGACGTGGCGTCAATCAAGCGGCAGGTCGCGGCAGCGGGGTATCTGGCGCTCACCAAGGATGAATTCATACAAAAGATCTCCAACTTCTACAAGTACCAGACCGGCATCGGCACCAATATGCTCATCATGACGGTGATCAGCTTCATCATCGGATTGTCCATCTCGGGACAAACCTTCTACACCTTCGTGATAGAGAATCTCGAGAAGTTCGGCGCCCTGAAGGCGATCGGCGCCAAGGGCTGCGAGCTCATTTCAATGATCTTGTTTCAAGCCGCCTTCGTGTCGTTGACGGGCTACGGCATTGGGGTCGGCCTGTGCGCATTCATCATCTGGCTGGCTCGCCTGTATCTGCCGGACTATGCGGCGATCATCACCTTCTCCAACCTCATATTGGCCTTCATCATGGTGGTGGTCATTGCGGCGATCTCCAGCTACGTCGGGGTACGCAAGGTGCTGAGAATCGAACCCTTCGATATCTTTCGGGGCTAGGCCATGGCGAAGACCGCAATCGAAGCCGTCGGACTCAATAAATGGTTCGGCGAGGGCGAAGCCAAGACGCATGCCGTGAAGGACGTGAGCTTTGACGCCTACCTCGGCGAAATTCTCTACGTCGTCGGCCCCTCCGGCAGCGGCAAGACGACCATGCTGAGCATGATCTCGGGGATTCTGCGGCCCAACAGCGGGACCGTGAACATCGAGGGCTCCGACATCTGGAGTCTGGGCACCGACGCGCTGGCCGAATTCCGACTGCGCAAGATCGGCTTTGTCTTTCAAGACTTCCACCTCTTTCCCCGCCTCACGACGGCGGAGAACGTGGCAATTCCGCTGATTCTGCAAAAGCGCAACTGGGATGCAGCGCTCAAGGAGGCGCACGCCGATCTGGAGATCGTCGGATTGAAGGACCGGGCGCAATTGCCGCCGGTGAAGTTGAGCGGCGGGGAACAACAGCGCGTTGCCATCGCCCGAGCGATCGTCAGCCGCCCCGATATCTTGATTCTCGACGAACCCACCGCCTCGCTCGACGGCGATACCGGCCGCAACATCGTCAAGTTCGTCCGCGAGCACATCCTCACGGACCAGCGCTGCATCGTCATCGTAACTCACGACAGCCGAATCTACGAATTTGCGGACCGCATCGTGAAGATGGAAGACGGGAAAATGATGAAGATCGAGCGGACCAACTTGGAGAATTTGAATGCGCAGTAAAGTCATCTTCATCGTCTCAGGTATCGGCTTGACATTCGCCCTCGTCAGCGCCTTCATTGCCGGCCAGCAGCCGAAGGCGCTGCCGCCGGCGTTCAATCCGGCGGCCAATCCTTATGCGAAGGGAATCTATGCCAACGGCATCATCGAAAGTGTCCAGGCGCAGGGCGAGAACATCAACATCTATCCCGAGGTCGCCGGACCCATCACGCAGGTCTTGGTCGCCGAGGGCGCCAAGGTCCATAAAGGCGACCTTCTGTTGACGATCGACGACTCGGTGCAGCGGGCGACGACCGAGCAGCAGCGATCGCAGGCAGAGGCGGCGAAGGCGCTGCTGGAAGAACTCAAGGCGGAACCACGCCGAGAGACCCTCGCCGTCGCCGCCGCACAGGTCGACAACGCGCTCGCCACGCTAAAAAATGCGCAGGACCAGCTAGCCAAGCAGGAGCAGTCCTACGCGATTGAAGCGAAGTCGGTGAGCCGTGACGCCCTGGACAATGCGAGGAACGCTGAAAAAATGGCCGCAACGAACTTGGAAGTCGTGCAGAAACAGTACAGTCTCACCAAGGCGGGCGCCTGGGAATATGACATTCGCAACCAGGAGAGGCAGTGCGCTGCACTATCGAAGGCCTATTCGGCCTCGGCGGCCCTGCTCGATAAATATTCCATAAGGGCGCCCACCGACGGCGTGGTGCGCTCGATACAAGCCGCGGTCGGCAGCTACGCCTCGACGCAGGGGGCCTACGATTCCTATACGGAAGGCCAGAATCCGCTCATTGTCATGAGTACTCCGGACGACAATCTGCAAGTGCGCGTGTACGTCGACGAGATATTGATTCACCGCTTATCCGATCCAGCCAAGATGAGCGCCGAGATGTTCATCCGCGGAACGGATCAGCACGTACCCCTGACGTTCACCCGCATTCAGCCTTATGTCTCGCCGAAGATCGAACTCGCCGATTCGCGCCAGGAGCGCGTCGATCTACGCGTGCTGCCCTTGATATTCCGGTTCGCGGAAACCAAGGCGCTCAATCTTTACCCCGGCCAATTGGTGGACGTCTATGTCAGTGCGAACTAAGCTCGGAGCCGCGTTGGCGTGTCTCTATCTCACAGTCAGCTGCGCGGTTGGTCCGAATTTCCATCGCCCGGATGCGCCTTCCGTCGCCAAGTACACGCATAACTCGGACCCCACCGCGACGGTCGCGGTGAACGGTACCGCGCAGCGATTTCACACCGGCGAGTCGGTCACGGCCGACTGGTGGCGATTGTTCCAATCAGCGCAACTTGATCGAATCGTCACCGATGCAATCAGCCATAACCCCGGACTCGACGCCGCGCAGGCGAGCCTGCGCGCCAGCCAGGACAATCTGCGCAGTGGCTACGGCATCTTCTACCCGGCGGTCGACGCAGATGCCGGCGCCACGCGCGAGAGATACACACCAGCCAATATCGGCGAGAAATCGCCGGGTACCGTATTCAATTTATTCACCTTGTCCACCACGGTCAGCTATGCGCTCGACATCTTCGGCGGCCAGCGGCGTCTGCTCGAGGGATTGCGCGCCGAAGTCGACGTGGCTCACGCGGACGAACGGGCGGCCTACCTGGCGCTCGAATCCAACATCGTCAATACGGTGATCGCCAAGGCGGCATATCGCGCCGAGGTCAACGCCACCTTGCAGCTCATCGAACTACAAAAGGAGCAAGTGGCGTTGGGCGAAGTTCAGGCGCAGGCGGGCACAGTGCCATATTCGACCGTCTTGAGCTTGCGCAGCCAGCTCGCCTCCTACGAGGCTACCATTCCGCAGCTCGAGCAGAAGTTCACCCAAAGCGCGCATCTGCTCGCGGCGCTGACAGGTCACGTGCCGGCAGAATGGTCGGCGCCCGACGTGAACTTGAGCGACCTCACCCTGCCGAGCGACCTGCCGGTCAGCCTACCTTCCGCGCTGGTGCGCCAGCGCCCGGATATCCTCGAGGCAGAAGCCGTTGCGCATGCCGCCAGCGCCAATATCGGAGTCGCCACCGCGGCGCTGCTGCCCAATTTCACGCTCACCGGCGGTCTCGAGGCTGCAACCAATTCGACCCAACAGCTGTTTCCCGCCAACGGCCGGGCCTGGAGCGTGGGCGCCGAGGCCACGGCGCCGCTATTCGAAGGTGGCACTCTGTGGTACAAGCGCAAGTCGGCGATGGACAGCTATAAGCAAACGATGGCTCTGTATCGTCAAACCGTTCTGGGCGCATTTGAACAGGTGGCGGATTCCCTGCGCGCGCTCGATCACGACGCCCAGACTCTGCTCGCGCAAGAAGAGGGGCTCATCGCCGCCGAACAGGCGCTGCGCCTGATTCAGGCGAACTATCGCGCGGGTCTCGCGACCTATCTCGACGTCTTGAATGCCGACGCGCAATATCACCAGGCGACTATCGCGCAGATACAGGCGCTCGCGGTGCGCTACCAGGACACGGTGGCGCTCATTGCCGCGCTCGGCGGCGGGTGGTGGAACAGCGCACCGGTCGCTGCGGGCGCAGGAACATCCAATAGCAGGTAACCGAGCGTGCCGCTGGCTCAGGATGCCGCCTTGCGCTCCTTGATCGCTGCGCGGATGCGATCAGGCGTCATCGGTAGCCTGAACAATCGCACGCCGGTCGCGTCAAAGATGGCATTGGCAACGACCGCCCCCGTCGTCGTAATGGGCGGTTCACCTCCGCCCTGCGGCGCCAAAGCGTCGTTCTTCACGAATACCACTTCGATTCGCGGTACGCGAGAGAAGCCTGGAATCTCATAGGTGCCGAAATTTCTATCTAGAACGTCGCCGCCGAGGAAGCGCAACTCCTCGGACAGGGTGTACCCGAGACCCATGGTGATTGCACCTTCGACTTGCATCCGTGCGCCCTCGGGATTCACGACGATTCCCATGTCCTGCGCACACACCATGCGGATCACCCGGACACGCCCGCTCGCAGGATCCACATTGATCTCCGCCATGGTCGCCACGTAGGTGCCGGCGTCGATGTTGCACGCCATACCAACGCCCCTCTTGCTCGGCGCGGCGGCCGCCCGCCAGCCAAACGCGTCTGCCGCCGCTTGCAGTACTCTGCGCATGCGCGGATCCGCCAGGTTGCGCAGCCGAAACGCGAGCGGGTCCTCGCCGAAGGCGCATGCCATCATGTCGATTTGCGATTCGATGGCAAAGGTGTTCATGTTGGCACCCGGCCCCCTCCATGGCCCGATGGCAAAGGGATGCAGCGTAGGGGGTGCGTCGCCGGGGCCGTACGACGCGCCGCCAGTCGATCGGAACAAGGCGTTCGGTATGTCATAGCAGGCCACGGCTCCCCGCTCGCCGGCCGAGTACACCGAGTAGTCCCACAGCGAGATCTTTCCGTCGGAACCGATCGCCGAAGCGATCTTCACCACCGATGCCGGATCGAAGGTATCGTTGAAAAATTCTTCCGCGCGGTTCCAAGCCACCTGCACGGGCTTTCCGCTGATCCGGGCAAGCCGCGCCGCTTCAATGGCTTGGGCATCCGCACTCTTGCCACCAAATCCGCCCCCCAGGAACGGCGTTATCACGCGAACCCGCGCCGGCGCCAATCCAAGCGCTTTCGCGATTCGATCACGCGTCGGAAACGGCGTCTGCGTGGATGCCCAGACAGTGACATTTCCGTTCTTGATCTCGGCCATCGCGGCATGCGGCTCGAGAGCCGCGTGCGCGACATATCCCTTTCGATAGGTCGCCTCGAAAATATGCGCGGCCTGCGCCCGCGCGGCGGCCACGTCGCCGCGAGCCGCGAGCGTCTTCATCGGAGCGGCCTGCGACACCAGATGCTCATGAATGCTGTCCGGGTTGAGCGCCGCGGCCGATGGCTGCCAATCGGCCTCGATCAGTGCCAACGCAGCCTCGGCGGCCTCCGGGTCGGCATGCAGCACGCCGACCAAGCCCTCCTGGTTGATGAGCGTAACACCCGGCTGATTTTCAACCCCGCCGGTGTCGAGATTCAACAGCGCGGCGCCATGGCTTGGTGGACGCACCAGCCGCGCGTACACCATACCGGGCACGCGGATGTCCGCCGAATACTTTGCCGCTCCCGTGACCTTCTCGCGTCCGTCGAGGCGCGGAACGGAAGCCCCCATCACCTGAAATTCAGATGGCGGATGTAGAATGGCCGCGCTGTGAACCGTACGGAGGATGTTGGCACCGTTTGACAGTCGGCCGTAGCTCACGCGGCGATGCGGTTGGTCCGCGACCGACACCACGCCGTTTGCAACCCGCAGTCTGTCGGCCGTCACGTTGAGCTGTTTCGCTGCCAGCGCCGTCAGTTCAACCCGCGCCTGCGCGGCCGCAGTACGCAGCACCGGCCCGAACATGCGCGTGGTCAGCGAGCCGAACGTCCCCATATCCACGGGACACCGGTCGGTGTCGCCCAACACCATATCGATCGCTCCGAGCGAAACCCCGAGCTCTTCCGCGACCATTTGCGCCTGCGAGGTCAAGGCGCCCTGACCCATCTCAATCTTGCCCGAAAACACCGCGACCCGACCGTTCTTACCGACCGTCAGATAGACATTGTAGTCCTGCGGATAGAGGCGATTCCCCTCTTCTGGAGATGCCGCCGCAGGTTCGAGCCCCACGAGCACCCCGACGCCGCCACCGGCCAGTTGAAGGAACCGGCGCCGGGTAATTTCCACGCGACCGCTCACGGCGGCGCCGACATGCGCTGCGCCGCCGATTCGATGGCGGCAACGATTCTTTGATGCGCACCGCAGCGGCACAGGCTGCCATCCATCCGGGAGATGATCGCCTCCCGCGAGGGATGCGGGACTTCCCGCAGGAATGCGAGGGCGGAGAGCAGCATTCCGGACGTGCAGTAGCCGCACTGAAACGCCCCCTGATCGATGAACGCCTGCTGCAAAGGATGCAATTCTCCGTTGCGCGCCAAGCCCTCGACCGTCAGCACCGCTTTGCCCGCAACGTTTTCAAGCGACGTCAGGCAGGAGCGCACCGCTTTGCCCTCCACGATCACGGTACACGCGCCGCAATATCCCTCGCCGCAGCCGTACTTCGTGCCGGTCAGCGCAAACTCGGTGCGCAATACCCACAACAGCGTGCGCTTGCCGTCGATATCCAGCGTTACATCGCGGCCGTTGAGATTAAAGCCGATCATACGTGTCACGATTGTTCTCCTGACGCCACCACCCGTGCAGAATCAAGAAGCGCGAAGCGACGAGTCTGTAAAATATTGATGAGTCTTGGCCGCGAATTGGCGGTCGGTCATCTTGTCCTCGGTCTCCACCGCGGCAACGCGTGCGCCGAGTCCTTTTAGATCGCACCGCTTCCGGAGTTCTACTTTGGCCTCGCCAGGACCGCAAATGAGCAGCGACTCGACACTTCCGACAGCGGCAATCACCGCGTCATAATAAACATTGAGCTCCTTTGTCAGCGTTCGCTGCCGCCGATCGTCAGCGGGTACCTGAAGTGCTTCATAGCGGCCTTGCAGCGGGGAATCGCCCGAGCACTCCGGATGCTTTTGGGCCGCCGAGAACAGGATCGCCGTGCGCTCCTCGCCCGCATCGATGGTCACGATCACGGCCTTGCGATGGTCTATCCAAATACCGGCTTTCGTCGTCATTGTATTCCCCGCGAGTAATTTCGGACCCCGTACCAGTATGCGCGCGTGTGAAATTCAGGCGACACAGTAAAGACCGCCGTGTCGCACTGGAAACTACCTATCGACGTCGTTCGTGTCGGCTGCCATATTCCATTGTTAAAGCCATTCGGCCGCTACTTAGGAGAAGTTCATGAAAACCGATGCGGAAATTCGGCGCGATGTGGAATCCGAACTCCAGTGGGATCCGAGCATCGATGACAAGAAGATTGGAGTCATCGTCAACGGCGGGGTCGTTACCCTGACGGGCGAGGCGACCCATTACGCGCAAAAGTGCGCAGCCGAGGATATCGCCAAGCGACTGAGCGGCGTGCGGGCCATTGCAAACGACATACAGGTCAATATCCCGGTGTATGGAGTACGCACGGATACTGAGATAGCCGAAGCAGCGGCCAATGCACTGCGGTGGAATTTTTCGCTTGCTGATATGCAGGTGAAACCCGTCGTCAAGGACGGATGGGTGACGCTCAGCGGAAAAGTTTCTTTCGGGTATCAGCGCAATTCCGCCGCGAACACGCTGCGCAGCCTGATCGGCGTGAAAGGAATCACCAATGACATCGTAGTGGTTTCCACGGTCAAGGGGGCCGATGTCAAACAGAAGATCGAAGATGCCTTCAGGAGACATGCCATTCAGGACGCCACGGACATCGAAGTGAAAGTGGACAATTCCACCGTCACGCTGGAGGGCCATGTCCATACCTGGCAGGAGCACGCAGATGCCGACCGCGCCGCGTGGGCCGCTCCAGGGGTCGCCCATGTCGAAAATCGCTTGGTCATTCAATGATCCGTTGATTATCTCGCCGCGCGGCGAACGGCTGTGGCACATCCTCGCGAAGGTCCATCGAGGTCGCGCCATCGCTTCATCAAATGCTTGCGGCACCGCTTGAATGATTTGAATCGCCCGTGCTTGCGGCGCTCGAGTTCTTCGATGAGGCTGCGCGTAGCGCGACGAGGCATCCGCCTGGCGCGCAACGATTCGCACAATTTCTCCTCATCGTGCATGTCGCCGAGGCAGTCCTGCAGATGTTGCAAACTCTTCAATTCCGATTGCACAGCGAGCGGCGTCTTCACGCCGCTAACCTCCAAGAGATACCGTACCTCCTTGACTTTCAGGCGGAGTCTGTGCAGTCGCTCGGCGTTTTTGCCGGCGCGGCACAACGCGCGCCGCAGCCTGCGTCGGGCACCGTTGGCGCGCCGGATGATGGCGGTTGCTGCCGGTTCATCGTTCACCGTCACCAACGATGCACGCATCGACAACCGCCGCAGCGCCGACAGTCTGCGCCCCCAAGGCGCGGCGGCGACCCGCGACCGTAAACGCTTCAGCGCCGACAGGCACCCATCCGCCGCCCGTTCATGCAATGCATGGGCCTCCATGCGAATATTAGCGTTCCCATCCTTTGTCATTTGCGCTATCGCACCCCTGGTCACATCGGCCTCTCTGGCTGCCTCGAGATCGTGCGTCAGCGACTTAAGTTCCCGCTGGTACTGCTTGACCGACCGCGAGTCCAATTCGCGACGGAATGCGTGCAATAATGCCCGCAACCGGCGTGCGGCGACTCGGACCCCGTGAACGCTCTCAGATGTCGCTTTTGAACCCAGCGCCACCGTCGTCCGGTCCAATACATGCTGCAAGGCTATGATTCGCTCACGCAGCCACGTGCTCAAGCTCGTGAAATCGGATTTTGTCAGCGATTGTTGCATCACATTGACGACCCGGCGCTAAGACATGCTACCTGGGCGCAGTCTAAGCCCATCGGCTCATGCCCGCATGTCGGTTATCCCCTAGGATATTCGCAAAACCCCCGATGTACGGCGTACGGCGGGGACGGCGCGCACATCAGTAGTGGTCCGGTCCCGCTACGCGCAAGCCCGTATGTGCGAAACGGCCCGCTGATACGAAAATGAGTACCGATCGATCGTCGATGCGAATTTGCCAATGAAGGAAAGCGTGAAGCGAATCAACCACATCTTGGTGATCGTGGATCCCTCGACGGCGGGTCGGCACGCCGTCGTCGACAAGGCGGCACTGTTGGCTCGGGCCCTGAGTGCTTCGGTCGAATTGCTAATTTGCGACGTTGCATCGGCGCTCTACGACCATCCGGTGACACCGCACTCTCCCAGCGCGCCGCCGTCGAACACCCATCTCTTGGATCTGCTCGAGACCTTGGGGGCGCCCATGCGGGCGCAAGGAACCGAAGTCGCGTTACGAATCATCTATGGAAAATCCCTGCCTGACTCGCTGCTGGACTATCTTCCCGATTCGAAGGCCGACTTGGTGATCAAGGACACTCATCATCACTCGTTCGCCACGCGAACCTTTCTCATAAACACAGACTGGCATTTGACTCGGACTTGTACCGTGCCTCTATTACTCACGAAAGCGAAACCATGGAGCCCGCTACCCATCATCATGGCAGCAGTCGATCCGAATCACGCCAACCCACGCGTCGCCGCACTAGATCGCGAAATTCTGTCCAACGCCGCAACCCTGGCGGGGCGGATGAAAGGCGATTTGCACGTCATCCACACGTTTGTGCCAACCGCATTCGGCGCGGTCTTTGCCGCTGGCGGTCGCAGCACGACGCCCGAATATTCGGATGCGCTCGGCGCTGAACATTCCTTCATATACTCGCAAATAGGGCATTTTGTGCGTGAATGCGGCGTGGGACTGGAGCATCTTCATGTGGAGATGGGTGCGCCGCAGGTCTGCCTATCGCAACTGGTGGCTAAATCCGGCGCCGACGTGGTGGTGATCGGCGCCTCCTCGCACGGCCGGTGGCATCGCATGATCGTAGGCAGCACCACGGCAACGATCTTGGAGTCGCTGCCCTGTGACATCCTCGTCGTCAGACTTGCCGACGAAACAGAAGTCCGCTAGTGAATCGAAAAAGGTACTCGCACTATGGAACTTGAGGAAGCCATCACCGGTCGTCGATCGATGCGCGCATTTACGCGCGCAGCCGTGGATCCGGTGACCATCGAGCAGCTGATTGCCGCCGCCGTGCAGGCGCCAAGTGCCATG
>Ga0302320_10018921_pt1 | contig 13871 bp, 13 predicted proteins | sample Bog_T0_3_FD_202130 | JGI IMG/M metagenome (GOLD analysis project Ga0302320, IMG submission 202130) | Peat permafrost microbial communities from Stordalen Mire near Abisko, Sweden - Bog_T0_3 | ecosystem: Environmental > Terrestrial > Soil > Wetlands > Peat | place: Sweden: Abisko, Stordalen Mire... | reverse complement strand
CGCCGTCGCGGCTCACATCCGTGCAGAGCACGTGCACGAGATCCGCGGACTCGAAGAGCGCCACCGCGTCCCAAAGCGAGAGCGTGGTCTGGCGCTGCCAGCCGTGGGTGGCGACGCACGGAGTGCCGGAGGCGTCGAGCCGCACGTCGAAGGCGAGGGCAATCCGATCCCTGCCGAAGCGGCGGATCCAGCCGCTGACCTGATCCGGCTCGGTGTACGCGGCGCTGCCGACGACGGCCCGGGCGGCACCCAGATCGAACGCGCGCGCAACCGCCGCGGCGTCCCGAAGACCGCCTCCCACCTGCAGCTTCACGCCCGATTGACCGGCCAATTGGGCGATCACCGCCTGATTGGCCGCGCCGCCGTCGAACGCGCCGTCCAAGTCCACCACGTGCAGCCAATCCGCGCCGAAACTCCGATACTTGGCGAGCAACGCCCCGGGTTCCGCGTCGTAGCGGGTTTCCGCCGCGAATTCCCCGCGCAGCAACCGCACGCAGCGTCCGGCCTTCAAATCGATGGCGGGAATGAGGCGCATCGGGTTCAGTGCAGGCGCAGGAAGTTCTGCAGGAGGCGCGCGCCGACGGCTGCCGAGCGCTCCGGATGAAATTGCGCCCCGTAGAAATTGCGCCACGCGACACACGCGCTGAACGGCGTGCCGTAGCGGCAGCTCGCGACCGTGGCGGGGGTGACCGGCAGCGCGTAGCTGTGCACGAAATAAGCGTAATCGGTGTGCGAAAGTCCGTCGAGCAGCGCGCAGCTGCGCTCGATGTCGAGCGTGTTCCATCCCATGTGGGGCACCGGCCGGTCGGGCGCCCCGGCCAGACGCGCGGCAACCCCCGGGATGACGCCGAGACAGCGCGCGTCGCCTTCCGCCGAGGCCTCGAGGAGAAGCTGCATGCCGAGACAAATGCCGAGCACCGGCTGGGTCAGGGTGGGAATCACGGCATCGAGTCCGCCGCGGCGCAGCCTGCCCATGGCGTCGGCCGCAGCGCCCACGCCCGGCAGGATGACGTGCGTGGCGGCGCGGATGCGCGCGGGGTCCCCCGAGACCTGCGCCGCGGCGCCCAGCCGCTCGAGGGCGAATCGCAGCGAAGCGATATTGGCGCCTCCCGAGGCGACGATGACCACATCGTTCGCGCTCACAGAACGCCCTTGGTGCTCGGCAATTCGGCGCCCTCGCGCCGGATCGCCTGACGCAGGCTGCGGCCCACTCCCTTGAAACAAGATTCGACCATGTGATGGGTATTCTCGCCGTGGACGCGCACATGCAGTGCGGCGCCCAGCGTTTCCGCCAGGGATCGGAAGAAGTGCGGCACGAGCTCGGTGGGCATCCCGCCGATTCGTTCGCGTTCGAATCGGCCTTCCCAAACGAAGTAGGGCCGCCCCGACAGATCGAGCGCTACCTGAGCCTCCGCCTCATCCATGGCGAGGAGGAATCCGTAGCGTGCGATGCCGCGTTTGTCGCCGAGCGCCTCACGCAGCGCCGACCCCAGCGCGAGCGCACAGTCCTCGACGGTGTGATGCTCGTCGATGTGCAGATCGCCTTTGCAGGTGAGCTCGAGCGCGAACCCGCCGTGCTTTGCGATCTGTTCGAGCATGTGATCGAAAAAACCCAGGCCGGTGGCGACGCGGCACGGTCCCTCGCGCGACAAATCGAGATCGATCGCGACCTCGGTTTCGCGGGTTCGCCGCCGCACCTGCGCGCGGCGCGCCGAGCTCAAGATGCGCTCCGCGATGGCGGCCCAGGTCTCCTGTTCGCTGCCGCCGAGGCGTACGCGAACACCGGTGATCCCCAGATTGTCGGCGAACTCCAGATCCGTGTCGCGGTCCCCGATCATGAAGCTGCGGGCAGCCTCCATCGGGTGCGCCTCGAGGAATTCTTCGACCATCCCGGTCCGCGGTTTGCGGCAGCCGCAGTCCTCACGCTTGAAGTGCGGGCAGATGAACACGGCTTCGAAGGTGATGCCCTGCGAGGCGAACAGCGCCAGGATGAACCGGTGTGCGCGATCGAACGCCTCCTGCGGCAGGCTTGCGGTTCCCAAGCCGTCCTGGTTGGTCACCATCACGAACGTGAAGCCGGCGCGCTTCAATTCGAGAAGCGCGGGCACCACCCCGGGCATGAGCTTGACCTTGTCGAGGCTGTCCACCTGCTCATCGGGCGGCTCCTCGTTCAAGGTGCCGTCGCGGTCCAGAAACAAGAATCGCGCACCGCTCATGCCGCCTCCAGACTCGACAACAGCGCATCGTTCTGGGCGCGCGTGCCGACCGAGATGCGCAGCGAATTCGGCAATGCGGGATTGGCGCGCAGGTCGCGCACAATGGTGCCGCCGGCGACGCTCGAGCGCATGAATCGCTCCGCATCCCGGCAGTCGATCAACAGGAAGTTCGCATCGCTTGGCCACACCTTTTCGACCAGGGGCGAGGCTGCCAGCCGATCCCGCAGATATTCGCGCTCCTCGAGCAGGGATTCGATCTTCACGCGCGCCGCCGCGGTTTCCCGGGGCTCTAGCGCACGCAGTGCGGCCTCGATGGTCGGCTGCGCGAGCGAGTAGGGCGGTATGACCCGCTTTGCGAGCTCGATCAGCTCCGGATGTGCGATGAGCGCGCCGACGCGCGCGCCCGCGAGTGCATGGGCCTTGGAGAGCGTACGCAGGATGACGAGCGTCGAGAAACGCCCGAGCCAGCCGCACAGACTCGGGCGGCGCGACCATTCGATATAAGCCTCGTCGACGGCGACGATGGCCTTGCCGTCGAGCGCGCGCAACACCGACTCGAGGGTTCCCGGGTCGATCGAGTTGCCGGTGGGGTTGTTGGGGGAGCACAGATAGACGATCTTGGCGGTCGGCCGCCAAGCGGCCAGCAGCCGATCGGCGTCGAGGCTGAAGCCGCGCGAGCGCTCGAGCGGGATCTCGATGACCGAGGCGCCTTGAATGTGCGCGGCCACCTGATAAATGCCGAAAGTCGGCGGGCATTGCAGGATCGCATCCTCGCCCGCGCGCAGGTAGATTCGCGACAGCACGTCGATCGCTTCATCGCTGCCGCGCGCCACCAGCAGCTGGTCGGTCGAAACGCCGTAGAGCAAAGCCAGGCGCTCCACCAGCACCTTCGGCTGCGGTTCCGGATATCGATTGAGGCCGCCTTCGGTGCCGTCCCCGGCCGGGCGCCACGGTACTTCGTTCGCATGCAGGCGGGTCAAGGAGGGCAGCCACGCGGCGTGCGCGTAGGGCTTGACGCGCAGGATGTCGGGCCGCGCCAACGCGAGCACGGGATTCATGGGGAAGCCGCCGCAATTGCCGCGAGGCGGATGCTCACCGCCGCGGCATGACCGTCGAGGCCCTCGAGCGCGGCCAGGGTGCGGGCGGTGTCCGCCAATTCCTGCAGACCGGCCGGCGTGAGCTCCTGAATCGTGATGCGCTTCTGAAAATCCTCCAGCGCCAGGCCGCTGTAGGCCTTGGCGTGCCCGTAGGTCGGCAACGTGTGATTGGGCCCGCTGCAGTAGTCACCCATGGATTCCGGCGACCAGCTTCCCAGAAACACGGCGCCGGCCGCCGTCACGCGCGGCAGCCACGTCCGCGGCTCGCGGATTTCCAACAGGAGATGTTCCGGCGCATATTCGTTCGCGACCTCGAAAGCGGTTTCCAGCGAATCCACCACGATGAGACGCATCTCGCCGATCGATGCGGCGAGGATTTGCGCGCGCGACAGCGAGGCAGCCTGACGTCGCACCTCGCGCGCCACCGACTCGGCCAGCGCCGCATCGGGGGTGACCAGCAGCGCCTGCGCATCGGTGCCGTGCTCGGCCTGGGCGAGAAGGTCCGCCGCGACGAAATCCGCGCGCGCGCCGTCATCCGCAATGACCATGACCTCGCTGACCCCGGCGGGCAAATCCACGGCGGCGCCGGCGGGATCGTTGGCGACGCGCATCTTGGCGGCCGTCACCCATGCGTTTCCGGGACCGAATAACTTGTCGCATTTCGGGATCGACTCGGTGCCGTATGCCATGGCGGCGATGGCTTGAGCGCCTCCCACCTTGAAGATCCGCTCGACGCCGGCTTTGCGCGCTGCCGTGAGAACCGCCGGATCGGCGCCGCCGTCGGGCCGCGGAGCCGTGCACATGATCCGCAGCGGACAGCGGGCAATCGACGCGGGAACCGCCAGCATCAGAGCCGTCGACGGCAGCGGCGCCGAGCCTGCGGGGACGTAGAGACCCACGGCACGCACCGGCACGCTGATGCGCTCGCACACCACTCCGGGCGCCGTTTCGACCCGCAAGGCCGCAGGTGTCTGGGCCGTGTGAAATTTACCGACCGTCTCGATCGCCCGATCGAGCGCCGCGTGCTGGGCGCGCGTGAGGCTGCGCTCCGCCCGCTCGAATTCCCGCGCCGACACCGCAAGCTCGGACACGCGAACACCGTCGAACTTTTCAGTGAGCTCGATCAGCGCCGCATCGCCGCCGCGGCGCACCGCATCGATGATCGCACCGGCCTCGCTTGCCACGCGCACGGCGTCACGCTGCGCGGGCCGCTGCAGCGCCGACCGGCGCTCGGCCGCCGGCAAGGATTTCCATTCGAGAATGCGCATGCGGCCGATCCCTCAGTCCAGCATCTTCTCGACCGGCAACACCAGCACGGAGCTCGCGCCCGCGCCCTTCAATTGCTCGAGCGTTTCCCAAAATACGTTTTCCCGGCACACGGCGTGCACAGCCACCCGGTCGCCGAGTCCCTCGAGCGGAATGACGGTCGGCGCCTCGCTGCCGGGCAGCAGCTTTGCTATCGCGGGCAGCGCGGAACGGGAGGCATGCAGCATGATGTACTTGCTGCCCCTGACCTGCTCGACGCCGTCGATGCGCATGAACAGGCGCCGCGTCCAATCCTGCTTCTCGAACGGAATGGGGACCGGCGTACGGATGAGCACCGCCTGGCTTTCCATCACCACCTCGGCCTGACGCAGATGGTTGGCGGCCAGCGTCGAGCCGGTCGAGACCAGATCGCAGATCAAGTCGGCGCGCCCAAGACGCGGAGCAATCTCGACCGAGCCGGAGAGCACGACGACCTCCGCACGAATGCCGCGCTCGGCCAGAAAGCGCCCGAGGATGTACGGGTAGGTGGTGGCGATGCGCTTCCCGGAGATCGACTCCGGACCGCGATAGTCGAAGCCGTCGGGCACCGCGATGCACAGCTTGCAGCGGCCGAAATCCAGCGTGCGCACGGTCTCGAACAACGGCGCGATGCCGCGTGCACCGAAGCTCAGGCGTTTCTCCTCGACGACGTTCAAGCCGACCAGCCCAAGATCACAAACATCCTCTTGCACGAGATCCGGAATGTCGTCGTCGCGGACGAACAGCACATCGAGCGGCATGTTCTCGCCGTAGCACATGAGCTGGTCCTTGCCGCGGCTGTACTTGAGCCCGCAGCGCGACAGCAGGTCGAGCGAGGAGTCGGTGAGCCGGCCGCTCTTTTGGACGGCGATTTTCAGCCGCATGGGAGATGCGGCGGTCATGCGTTGATCTTCAGCCGTTCGGTAACCGCACGATAGCCGCCGTTGCCGGTCAGGAGGTAGCGCGCGACGCGTCCGATGGTGGTCACGCTCACGCCCGTTTGCTTGTGAATGTCGCGGTAGGGCAGCCCGCGCTCGAGCAGCTCGACCACGGCCCAGCGATCCGCCATCGCCTGAAGTTCGGTGGGCGTGCACAGGTCGCGGAAGAAGCTGCGGCATTCCTCCACGCTGCGCAGCGCCAGGATGGCGGTGCAGAGCGCGCGCTCGTGCTGCTGTTCCTGGCGCAAAGTGACCGGGCGGTTGGTTTTCATAGCTCCTGCCAATGTATTAATGCGCTAATACATTAATGCATTGATCCGGCCGCCGCAAGCCGGAAATTGCTTGACGCGAACGGGCCGGCTGAATACCATTAATGGGCTTATCTAGACCGGCTGAGGGAAAGGCCCTTAGAAGCCGGGGCAACCACCGAAAGAGTCCCAAAGACCCTCGAGGAACGGTGCCAACTCCTGCGGAGCGCCGGGCGATTGCCCCGGAATTCCGATAGATAGGCGGCGGTTCGAATGGCGCGCAGCGTCTTCTCAACGGCCGAAGAGCGGTGCCGCTCCTTCAGGGGTTATGTCAACCTGCAAGGAGCTGTTGGAAAGGTGCCGAACAAAAACGCTGATACATCCCCCGTTGATTCGTCCGAACATGACGAAGTTCTGGAGCTTCGGCATCCGTGGCGTCTGCACTATGGTGATGAGCTGCCGAAACCGCGCATCGCGTTCCGCGTCGTCGGGCCGGTGGACGCGCCGGTCATTGCGGTACTCGGGGGAATTTCCGCCCACCGCATCGTCTGCGGGGCGGAAGGTTGGTGGCCCGAGCTCGTCGGTCCGAACCACGGAATCGACACCAAGAAATTTCGGGTGATCGGCATCGATTACCTCGGCGGGCGCGGCGGCAGTTCCGCGCCCGAACCGGGCGGCCGTTTTCCGCCGTTGAGCTCCTACGACCAGGCGCAGGCGCTGCGCGACATCATCGATCACCTGCGGATCGGATCCCTGCATGCCATTGTCGGCGCGTCCTACGGCGGCATGGTGGCTCTGTGTTTCGCCGAACGTCATGCCGCGCATGTCGGCCGCATCGTGGTGTTGAGCGCGGCGGACAAGTCCCAGGTTCTTTCGACGGCGTGGCGCAGCGTCCAGCGGCAAATCGTCCGCGAGGCCATCGCCCGGGGCGACGGGCCCTCGGGGCTCAAACTCGCGCGCGCCCTCGCGATGGCGACGTACCGCAGCGCGGTCGAATTCGAGCTGCGCTTCGGCGCCGCGCCGGTGCGCGAGCAGGATCGCTTCCGCTTTCCCATCGAGGAATATCTGTTCGCGCGCGGCGATGACTACGTTCAGAAGTACCGCGCGGAGACTTTTCTCTGTTTGAGCGAGTCCATCGACCTTCACAAGATGGACGCAACGCTGGTGCGCACGCCCGCCACGCTGATCGCCGTGCGCGAGGATCAATTGGTGCCTTTCGGCGATATGCAGGGGCTCGCGGCGCGCTTGAACGGGCCGCGCCAGCTCATCGAAATCAATTCCATATTCGGCCATGACGCGTTCTTGAAGGAGGGCGCGGCGCTCACGCCGATCATCAAGCACGCAGTCTCGGAGCCCCTGATATGACCAAGAAGGAAAAGCCCCGTAAATCGCTGTCCACCCGCTCGGTGCGCGCCGGCCTCGAGTCCGACGCACAGCACGGCTCGGTGGTGCCGCCGATTTACCTCTCGACCAATTTCGCCTTCGAGGCCTACCGCAAGCCGCGCAAGTACGACTACACGCGCTCGGGCAATCCCACGCGTGACCAGCTGGGGCAGGCACTGGCCGATCTGGAGGGCGGTGCGGGCGCGGTGGTGACGTGCACGGGACTCTCGGCGATCACGTTGATTCTGGCGACCCTGCCGCACGGTGCGCGCGTGCTGGCGCCCCACGATTGCTACGGCGGCAGCTACCGGCTGCTTGCCGCGCTGCATGCGCAAGGAAAGCTCGTCGCCGATTTCGTCGACCAGACCGATGCGGGAGCGCTCAAAGCCGCTCTGGCGGCGAAGCCGGCGTTGGTGTGGATCGAAACACCGAGCAATCCGTTGCTGCGCATCGTCGATATCCGCGAGGTCTCGGCGGCCGCCCACGCGGTCGGGGCGCTGGTGGTCGCCGACAACACGTTCCTCTCGCCGCTGTGGCAGTTGCCGCTCGCCCTAGGCGCGGACCTGGTCATGCACTCGACCACCAAGTACTTGAACGGGCACAGTGATGTGGTCGGAGGCGCCGTCGTCGCCGCGACCCAGGAACTCGCCGAGAGCCTCGCTTGGTGGGCGAACGTCATCGGCGTCACGGGCGCGCCGTTCGACAGCTTCCTGAGCCTGCGCGGCGTGCGAACCCTGCACGCGCGCATGCGGGTGCACGCCGAGAATGCCGCCGCCGTGGTCGAATGTCTGCATGGCCACCCCGCCGTGCAACAGGTGTTCTATCCCGGGCTTGCCGACCATCCCGGTCACGACATTGCGCGCCGGCAACAGGCGAGTTTCGGCGCGATGTTGAGTTTCGAGCTCGCCGGCGGCGAGCCAGCGGTCGCCGCGTTTCTGAGCGGTCTCGAATGCTTCACCCTGGCCGAGTCGTTGGGCGGCGTCGAGAGCTTGATTTCGCACCCCGTGAGCATGACGCACGCGGGCATGGAAGAAGTCGCGCGTCAGAAGGCGGGGATCGGAACCGGCCTGTTGCGCCTCTCCGTCGGCATCGAGGATGCGGCCGATCTGGTCGCCGACCTGAATGCCGGACTCGAGCGCGCGCTCAAAGCGCGGCCAGCACCGCATCTCCGGCGGCACGCGTCGTAACCGCCGTTCGGCCTGCAGGGGCGAGGTCGGCGGGCAGCACACCGGCTTGGACCGCGCCGCTCACGGCCGCTTCCAGGCGCAGCGCCTCGGACTCGAGCTTGAGCGCATAGCGCAGCAGCATCGCCGCGCTCAAGATCGCCGCATACGGATTGGCGATGCCGCGGCCCGCGATATCCGGTGCCGAGCCATGGATGGGCTCGAACAGGCCTCCGCGTCCCTGTGCGCCCAGGGACGCGGAGGGCAGCAGTCCCATCGAACCCGCGAGCATGGATGCCTCGTCGGTGAGGATGTCGCCGAACATGTTCTCGGTGACGATCACGTCGAAGTCGCGCGGCCGCCTGATCAGATGCATCGCGGCAGAGTCCACGAGCATGTGATCGACCGCAACATCGGGGAATTCGCCCGGCAGGATGCGCTCGACCACCGATCGCCACAGCCGCGAAGTCTCGAGCACGTTGGCCTTGTCGACCGAGGTGAGCTTGCGGCGGCGCGCGCGCGCGAGCTGTGCGGCCACGCGCACGACCCGTTCGACTTCTTCGACACTGTAGCGGCAGACATCGACCGCCTCGGTGGCCGTGCGGTGCTTGTCGCCGAAATAAATGCCGCCGGTGAGCTCGCGCACCACCATGATGTCGACCCCGCGCAGCAGTTCGGACTTGATGGGGGAGGCGTCGAGCACTGCGGGGTGGGGTACGACGGGTCGCAGATTCGCGAACAGTCCCAGCGCTTTGCGCAATTGCAGCAATCCTTGCTCGGGGCGCACCTTCGCGCTTGGATCGGACCACTTCGGGCCGCCCACGGCGCCCAACAGCACGGCGTCCGCGCGCCGGCAGAGCTCGAGCGTGGCCGGCGGCAGGGCCTCGCCGGTCGCATCGATGGCCGCGCCGCCCAACAGCGCGGGTTGGAACTCGAAGGAATGGCCGAAGCGCTGCGCAATCGCCTCGAGCGCGCGCACGGCTTCGGCGGTCACTTCACCGCCGATGCCGTCTCCGGCAATGACCGCAATCAGCGCTTTCATCCGCGGTCCCCTAAATGCTTGTCCGCGATTCGAAGCGCTCGATGTCCGCGAGCTTGCCGCGCAGGAATCCGAGCTCATCGATTCCGTGCAGCAGGCAATGACGGGCGAACGCTTCGATCGGGAAAGCCGCCGTGATGCCGGTCGGCAGCGTCAGGCGGGCGGATTCGAGATCGATGACGATATCCGCCCCGGGGTGCGCGAGAAGCCAGGCCGAAGTGGTCTCGTCCACGGTGATCGGCAGCAGACCGTTTTTCAGCGAGTTGCTGCGAAAAATATCGGCAATTTCCGTACTGATCACCGCGCGAATTCCATAATCCATCAAGGCCCACGGTGCGTGCTCGCGCGAGGAGCCGCAGCCGAAGTTACGTCCGGCCACCAACACCTGACAGCCCGCGGCCGCCGGCTGGTTCAAAATAAATTCTCTATTGGGGGCGCCGTCCGGCAGGTAACGCCAATCGGCGAACAGGCGCTGGCCCAGGCCCTCCTTGGTGGTCGTGGTCAAAAATCGCGCCGGTATGATCTGATCCGTGTCGATGTTTGCAAGCGGCAGCACCACGGTTTTCGATCGCACCGTTTTCAGCGGCTGCATCACAGCAGCTCCCGGGGATCGGTGATCCGGCCGCGCACCGCGCTTGCCGCCGCCGTCAACGGACTCGCCAGCAAGGTCCGGGCGCCCACACCCTGCCGCCCCTCGAAGTTGCGGTTGCTGGTGCTCAGCGAGTATTCGCCCGCGCCGACGGTGTCGCCATTCATCCCCAAGCACATCGAACAACCGGACTCGCGCCAGTCAGCGCCCGCGGACTTGAACACGTCGGCGAGGCCCGCCGCCTCGGCGTCGCGTTTGATCTGCTGGGAGCCGGGTACGATGAGCAGATGAACGCCGGGTGCGACCTTGCGGCCCCTGAGGACGCTCGCCGCCGCCTCCAGGTCCTCGAGCCGGCCGTTGGTGCAGCTGCCGATGAATACCGTATTGATGGGTTTCCCGAGCATGGCCTCGCCGCCTTGGAACCCCATGTAGCGAAGCGCCTTCTCGAGAATCGCATCGCCGCCGCTTAGCGGGATCGGCACACTGATCGGCACCACCATCCCGGGGTTCGTCCCATAGGTGATCATCGGCTCGAGCGATGCCGCGTCGATATCCACCGAGGCATCGAACACCGCGCCCGCATCGCTCTTGAGTCCCCGCCAGCGCGCGACGCTGGCCGCCCAGTCGGGGGCGGCAGGAGCGCGCGGCCTGCCCTCGAGGTACTCGAACGTGGTCTCGTCCGGGGCAATCATTCCCGCGCGGGCACCGGCCTCGATCGACATGTTGCAAATCGTCATGCGCTCATCCATGGAGAGCGCACGGATGGTCGAGCCGCGATACTCGAACACATGCCCGGTCCCGCCGGATACGCCGATCTTGCCGATGATGGCGAGGATCAGATCCTTGGCGGTGACCCCGGGCGGCAGCCTGCCTTCGACGTTGACGGCGAATGTTTTCGGTTTGCGCTGCAACAGGCATTGGGTCGCGAACACGTGGCCGACCTCGGTGCTGCCGATGCCGAAGGCAAGGGCGCCGAAGGCTCCGTGCGTGCTGGTGTGGCTGTCGCCGCAAACGATGGTCATGCCCGGCTGGCTCGCACCGAGCTCCGGGCTGATGACATGCACGATGCCGCGCCGCGCGTCGGACATGCCGAACAGCTCGACACCGAACTCGGCCGCGTTCTGCTCGAGTTGGCGCACCTGCTTCGCCGCCGCATCCACCCTGATCGGCACGCGGCCGAACACTTGGTCGCTCACGGTGGGCGTCGAGTGATCCATGGTGGCGAGGGTGCGGTCGGGGCGGCGTACCGGCAGCCGGAGCTCCTTGAGCACGCTGAACGCCTGCGGCGAAGTGACCTCATGGATGAGGTGCAGATCGACGTAGAGCACGGCGGGCGTATCCGCCGACTCCGGCAGCACTTCGTGCGCCTTCCAGACCTTGTCGAACAGCGTGCTGGGGCTCATCGGCACATCAGGCTTTGGCCGACTCCAGCCACGGCATGCGCGCGCGCAGCTGCGCGCCGACCTTCTCGATCGAGTGGTTCAAGTCCGACTTCAAGAGCTTCGAGTACTTGCGCCGGCCGCTTTTCGTCTCCGCAATCCATTGGCGTGCGAATTTTCCCTGTTGAATCTCGGCCAGGATTTTCTTCATCTCCTTCTTCGTCGCCTTGTTGACAACGCGCGGACCGCGCGTCAGATCTCCGTACTTGGCCGTTTCACTGATGAAGCGATGCATCTTGGTGATGCCGCCTTCATGCAGCAGGTCGACGATCAGCTTGAGCTCGTGCAGGCACTCGTAGTACGCAACGGCCGGCTGATAACCCGCCTCGACCAGCGTCTCGTATCCCTTGACCACGAGCTCGGTGGCACCGCCGCACAGCACGGCCTGCTCGCCGAACAGGTCGGTCTCGGTCTCCTCGGCAAAGGTGGTTTCCAGAACTCCCCCGCGGGTTCCGCCGATGCCGTCCGCGTACGCGAGGGCCATGGCCTTGGCGCGCTTGCTGGGATTTTGCGCAACCGCGATCAGGCACGGCACGCCGCGGCCCTGCTGGTATTGGCGGCGTACCAGATCGCCGGGGCCCTTGGGGGCGATCAGCACCACATCCAAGTCCTTGCGCGGCTTGATCTGCCCAAAATGCACGTTGAAGCCGTGCGCGAACAGCAGCGCCGAGCCTTTTTCGAAGTCTTTCTTGAGCTCCTGATAGAGCGCCTTCTGCGTCATGTCGGGCACCAGCATCGCGACGAGCTTTGCGCCCTTGACCGCGGCGGCGGGCTCGAGCACCTTCAGGCCGTCTTTCTTGGCCTTGTTCCAGCTGTCGCCCTTGCGCACGCCGACGACGACGTCGTATCCGCTGTCGCGCAGATTGAGCGCATGCGCGCGGCCCTGACTGCCATAGCCCAATATCGCGATGCGCGCGCCGCGCAGCGCTTTTTTATCGACGTCTTTTTGCGAATACAAACGCATTTGATGCTCCGTGAAAGTAGCCGTAAATAGCAACACAGAATCTCTTATCATGCAAGAACTGCCGCGGGTTCGCCGCGTACCGAGGAAACCATGTCATGACTGTCGAAGGCGGTCCCGCCGTCCCTCTGTGGCTGCTGTACGAAGAGGAAGTGGAGGCCTGGCGTGCGGCGCAAGGTGCGCCCGCCGCGGGCTGGCTCGCCGAACATCATTTCAAAGGCGAGAAGCACCGCGCGCTGCTGGTGCCCGACGGCTCGGGCGGCGTTTCGATGGCCGTGGGAGGGCTCGGCAAACGGCAGGGCGAACTCTCCCTCTGGCATTCGGCGGGATTTGCCGAGCGCCTGCCGCCGCGGCGTTTCCGCCTGGCGCAAAGCTTCAGCCCGACTGAAGCAACGCAACTGAGCCTGGGCTTTGCGTATGGCGCGTACCGCTTCGAGCGCTATCGACCGGGCAAAGCGGAGCGTGCCGCGACGCTTGAACCGCCCGCGAACGCCGATATGGCTTTCGTCGCGCTGGCTGCCGATGCGCTCGGGATGGCGCGCGACTGGATCAATACTCCCGCGTCGGATTTCGGGCCGACCGAATTGGCGGCGGCGGCGCGCGGCCTGGCAGAGCGCCACGGCGCCCGCTACCGGCAATGGGTGGGAGAGGAACTCAAGAGTGCGAATTTCCCCGCCATCCATGCCGTCGGCCGCGCCAGCGCGGATGCGCCGCGGCTCATCGAGCTTCTGTGGTCGCCGCCGAGTGCGCAGCCGCTGCCGCGAATCGCGCTGGTGGGGAAGGGGGTGTGTTTCGACACCGGCGGCCTCGATATCAAGCCCGGCTCCGGCATGGCGCTGATGAAAAAGGACATGGGCGGCGCAGCGGTGGTACTCGGCCTGGCACACATGCTGATGAGCCGCGGCATTCGGGCGCAGCTCCAGGTCCTGGTCCCGGCGGTGGAGAATTCGATCAGCGCCGACGCCTACCGGCCGGGCGACGTGCTGGCGACGCGCAAAGGGTTGACCGTCGAGGTCGGGAACACCGACGCAGAAGGGCGTTTGGTGCTGTGCGACGCGCTGGCGTTCGCGGACGCCGAGCGGCCGGATCTCATCATCGATTTCGCCACGCTGACCGGCGCCGCCCGGGTTGCGCTCGGTCCTGAACTGCCGGCGCTGTTCGGCACCGATGAACGGATGGTGGCCGATCTGGCACGCTGCGCCTCCGCGATGCACGACCCCCTGTGGCCCATGCCGTTATGGATGGGCTACGACGACGAGCTGGGCAGCAAGATCGCCGACCTCAACAATGTCGCGGCTTCGGGTCTCGCCGGCGCGATTTTCGGCGCGCTATTCCTGAGGCGCTTCGTGAGCGCGGCGCGGCAGTGGGTGCACATCGATCTGTACGCCTGGAATTCCAAGGAGCGGCCCGGCCGCGGCGTGGGGGCGGAGGCGCAGGCGCTGCGCGGTGTCTATAGTTATCTGATCGAACGCTACGGTACGGTGTCAGCATGAAGAGATCCAAATCATCCGCGG
>Ga0302320_10018920_pt1 | contig 13871 bp, 11 predicted proteins | sample Bog_T0_3_FD_202130 | JGI IMG/M metagenome (GOLD analysis project Ga0302320, IMG submission 202130) | Peat permafrost microbial communities from Stordalen Mire near Abisko, Sweden - Bog_T0_3 | ecosystem: Environmental > Terrestrial > Soil > Wetlands > Peat | place: Sweden: Abisko, Stordalen Mire... | reverse complement strand
TGATCGATTCGAAGACACATATATGGACGATCTGTTTTGACCAGATATTCATATATGTTCATAGATAAAAAAAGGGCGCCCCGGATAAACCGAGGCGCCCCGCTGCGTGGTGTGTCTAGAATATCTGCTCGCCGTGCAGAACGATATCCAGGCCTTCCCGCTCTTCGTCCTCACCGACCCGCAGCCCCACGAGGGCTTTGGTGACCATGAGCAGGATGAGCGTCATGACGCCGCTATAGACTACCGTCGAGCACACGCCGATGGCCTGAAGCTTGAGCTGGGCCAGCCCGCCTGGGCTGCCGTCGGGTGTGGCGTCGGTGGCCGAGAGCGGTCCGTAGGAGAACACGCCGGTGAGCAGGGCACCGACGATCCCACCGATGCCGTGCACGCCGAAGCAGTCCAGGCTGTCGTCATAGCCGAAGATGTGCTTCATGTATGTTGCGGTCCAGAAGCAGATCACGCCGGCGGCGAGGCCGATGATGATCGAGCCGCCCGGCAGCACGAAGCCCGAAGCCGGGGTGATCGCGACCAGTCCGGCGACTGCGCCGGAAATCGCACCCAGTACGGACGGTTTGCCCTTGGCGATCCACTCGGCGAACATCCAGCCGAGCGAGGCGGCGGCGGTGGCGATCTGGGTTACTGTCATGGCCATGCCGGCACGACCGTTGGCGGCGGTCGCGGAGCCTGCGTTGAAGCCGAACCAGCCGACCCACAGCAGGGACGCGCCGATGACCGCGAGGGACAGGTTATACGGCGCCATATTGTCGCTGCCGTAACCGACCCGCTTGCCGAGAACCAGCGCACACATCAATCCGGCTACACCGGCGTTGATATGGACGACGGTGCCGCCCGCGAAGTCGAGAACCCCCATCTGGTTGGCCCAGCCGGATGGCGCCCAGACCCAATGGGCGATCGGCGAATAGACCAGCAGGGACCACAGGGTCATGAAGATGCACATAGCCGAGAACTTCATGCGATCGGCAAAGGCACCGGCGATCAGTGCCGGCGTGATGATCGCGAAGGTCATCTGGAACATCATATAGACCGTCTCGGGGATGGTCGTGGACATGTCCGCGACGTCCTTGATGCCCGAGGCGAGCACGAAGGCCTGGGTGTCATTCCCCTTTTCGATGTGCCCGGCGATGCCGTTCAACAGAATGCGGGAAAAGTCGCCCATGTATTCGTTGCCGGTGGTGAAGGCGATGCTGTAGCCGGCGACGGTCCAGACGAGGGTGACGATGCAGCAGATGGCGAACGACTGCATCATCGTCGCCAGCACATTCTTCTTGCGGACCATACCGGCATAAAACAGCGCCAGGCCCGGAATGGTCATCAACAGCACCAGCGCGGTGCTGCTCAACATCCAGGCGGTATCGCCCGAATCGATCTTGGGTGGGCCTGCCGCAGCCGCGGCCGCGGCCGCCGGTGCGGCCGCGTCATCGGCGAGCGCGGGCAGTGCGAGCAACAGAGCGAACAGCAGCGCGCTCAGTCCCCAATAGAGGCGGGGTCTCTTCATAGTCCTGTTTCCCTTACTTTTGTTTATAGCGCTTCGGTATCGACTTCGCCGGTGCGGATGCGCATGGCACGTTCGATGTCGAGTACGAAGATTTTGCCGTCGCCGATCTTTCCGGTATGGGCAGCTTTCGAAATCGCCTCCATAACCTGATCTGTCAGATCGTCCGGAACAACGACCTCGATCTTGATCTTGGGCAGAAAGCTGACGTGATATTCCGCCCCGCGATAGATTTCTGTCTGGCCCTTCTGGCGGCCGAAGCCCTTCACCTCCGACACAGTCAGCCCCTGCACCCCGAGTGGGGTCAAGGCTTCCCGGACGTCGTCAAGCTTGAAGGGCTTGATGATGGCCATGATGAGTTTCATGTCGGCCGATCCTCCGGTCTTTGATTGGGTTTACGGGAAGCCTGCATTGTCGTGTCCTGCCTTGCCGTTTCGCCACGCCGCCACGATGAGCAACGGCCAGACGTGAAACTGCTGAATCAACAATCGTGCCAACATCGCATGGCGTGAACGGGCGGGGTTTTCGCGGCTGCAAAGGCAAGACGCGCCATAATGATGCACATTATTCGGGCAGTTGCTTCCTAGCGCCACAACCGGGCCGTGCCGCAAATATTTGCTGGATGCGCGTTTCTCATATGCATTTGCTATATGTTCGTCTCTGGAAATCACGGTAGATATATGAGATATAGCTTAGATGAGCATTTACCGGGTCAACCCGATCAGCGGCACCGGAGGCTTCAAGGTGCATGTGACTGACGACGCTGGTGGCCTGCGGGTGGTGGGCGTCTTCCTGACCGAAGCTGATGCGGACGCGTGGATTGCGGCGGACAGCAGCCGGTCCGGGGGACCGAACGACGTCAGCGTGAAGGCCGTTCAGCTGCGGGGACCGTAGGCGATGCAGTTGGCGGGCGTCGCGGGACGTCGGACGTAACGCAGTATCGGGACGGCCTGTACACACTCTCCTGTCCGGAGTAACGATCGGCCAGACCGCGGACACAAATAACCCCGCCGCATGACACGGCGGGGTCGATCTTGTGCTTGGGTCGATCAGACCGAGTAGTACATCTCGAACTCGACCGGGTGCGGGGTGTGTTCAAAGCGATACACCTCGTTCCATTTCAGCTCGATATAGCTTTCGATCTGGTCCGAACTGAAGACGCCGCCTTCGAGCAGGAAGTCGTGGTCGGCGGCGAGGGCACCGAGCGCTTCGCGCAGACTGCCGCAGACGGTGGGGATGCCCTTGAGTTCGTCCGGCGGTAGATCATACAGATCTTTGTCCATCGGATCGCCGGGGTGGATCTTGTTCTTGATCCCGTCCAGCGCCGCCATGGTGATGGCGGAGAACGACAGATAGGGGTTGCAGCCCGGGTCCGGGAAGCGGACCTCGACGCGCTTGGCCTTCGGGTTCGTCGTGTACGGGATGCGGCAGGATGCCGATCGGTTGCGCGCCGAATAGGCCAGCAGAACCGGCGCCTCGAATCCAGGGATGAGCCGCTTGTAGCTGTTGGTCAGCGGATTGGAGAACGCGTTGATCGCCTTGGCGTGCTTGATGATGCCGCCGATGGCATAGAGGCACATCTCCGACAGATCGGCGTAGCCATTGCCGGCGAACAGGGGCTTGCCGGCCTTCCAGATCGAGATGTGGGTGTGCATGCCCGATCCGTTGTCGCCGTAAATCGGCTTCGGCATGAAGGTCGCGGTTTTGCCGTAGCTGTGGGCGACGTTGTGGACGCAGTACTTATAGATCTGCATCTGGTCGGCCATCGTCGTCAGCGAGTTGAAGCGGGTGCCGAGTTCGTGCTGCGACTGGGCGACTTCGTGGTGGTGCTTTTCGATGGGCAGGCCCATTTCGCCCATGGTCGAAAGCATTTCGGCGCGCAGGTCGCTGTCACCGTCGACCGGTGGAACAGGGAAATAGCCACCCTTGACTGCCGGGCGGTGGCCCATGTTGCCTTCCGGATAGTCCTTCAGGGAGGATCCAGGGCCCTCGACGCTGGTGACCTCGAACTTGGCGTAGTTTCCGCCGGTGCCGAAGGTCACGCTGTCGAAGATGAAGAACTCCGCCTCGGCGCCGATCGACACGCTGTCGCCGATGCCGCTGGACTTGACGTAAGCCTCGCACAATTTGGCGGTGGCGCGGGGGTCACGGGCGTAGAACTGGCCGGTGGAGGGTTCGATGATGTCGCAGAAGACGATCAGGCTGGGCTTGGCGGAGAACGGGTCCATCGTTGCCGTTGCCGCGTCGGGCATCAGGATCATGTCGCTCTCGTTGATCGCCTTCCAGCCGGCGATCGAGGACCCGTCGAACATGATCCCGTCGCGGAACGCGTCTTCGCCCATGGTTGAGATATGCTGCGCGGTGTGCTGCCACTTGCCGCGCGGGTCGGTGAACCGCAGATCCACATATTCCACCGAATTGTCGCTGAGCATCTTCAGCACCTTGGCCACATCGCCGCTCGGTCCTGCTGGTGCTGCTGTTGCCGGCTTCTTCGCCATCTATTTTCCCCGTTTGTCTGTCTGAACGCCGCAGTTCACCGGCCCGTCACGGGACGCGGCGGGATGCGGCAGGAAAAAGCCTCGCACCGCGCGAGACTCTATGACCCGGCCCCGTATACGCAGACGCGCCGAGGGCCGGAAGTGGTATAAAGTTCTATCTTGAGTGGGTCAGCCTCGCCCTGGCCGGCGCCGCGCGAAGGCGGCGCGCCGGACGCGGGAGCCCTAGATCGCGTCCTCCCCACGTTCGCCAGTGCGTATCCGGATCACCTCCTCGATCGAGGAAATGAAGATCTTCCCATCGCCGATGCGTCCGGTGCGGGCGGCATTGATGATCGCCTCCACGGCCCGTTCGACGACGGCTTCCTCACAGATGACTTCGATTTTCACCTTTGGCAGGAAATCCACGACATATTCGGCGCCGCGATAGAGCTCTGTGTGGCCCTTCTGACGGCCGAATCCCTTGGCTTCCACCACGGTAATGCCTTGCAGTCCAACCTCGTGCAGGGCTTCCTTGACCTCATCGAGTTTGAACGGCTTGATGACAGCTTCGATCTTTTTCATGCTCATCAAGCCCGGTTTAGCCGGGCCTCCCACTAAGTTCAGGCTGCCCGTTACGCTTCGCATGTCAGCGGCATGAACAGCAGCCTAGGTTTGCATGTGGCGTGCCAAGCAGCAATGAGGAAGGTTGCGTACTGTCCATTTTTTGGGCGGGGTCGCATGCTGACCCGAACCGGTCCGCCGAAGGCTGGCCTGGACTGCGCCGGAATTTCATTGCAGGTGACCGACCATGCCGCACGGTTGGCGCGATGATGGCCGGGCGACCAACCGGGCATCGCGTCCGGTAACGTGGCGCGTGTTTGCGCAGTTGAAACGGATGCAGATCGCCCGTTTTTTATGCACGTTATGGGGTAAATATATACGACATTAATGCGCCCTTCGTGACCTTTCCAAGTCGTACCGCGGGCGATATTCGGAGTCATCACACGGCAGGTCAGGACGGAGTGCAATCGATGCGGGGCGCGAACACCTATCTGGGGTCCATCGGCACCACCATCTTCACGGTGATGTCGGCGCTCGCCACCGAACACGGGTCGATCAACCTGGGCCAAGGGTTTCCGGATACGGACGGGCCGGCCGACGTGGTGCAGGCGGCGGCGGACGCGCTGAAGGACGGGCGCAACCAGTACCCGCCGATGCCCGGCCTGCCGGAACTGCGTCAGGCTGTGGCGGCGGCGAACCGCCGGTTCTACGGGCTGGATATCGACTGGGCGAAGGAGGTCACGGTCACATCGGGGGCGACGGAGGCGATCACGGCCTGCCTGATGGCGGTGCTCGAGCCGGGCGACGAGGTGGTGCTGATCGAGCCGCTGTACGACACGTATGTGCCGGTGGTGCGAATGCTGGGGGCGGTGCCGCGGATCGTGCGGCTGACGCCGCCGCACTGGGATCTGCCGCATGCGGCACTGACGGAAGCATTCGGACCGAAGACCAAGGCGATCCTGTTCAACTCGCCGATGAACCCGTGCGGCAAGGTGTTCACCGAGGAAGACCTGGCGTTCATCGCCGGGCTGGTGGCGCGGCACGACACCTATGCGATCTGCGACGAGGTCTACGAGCACCTGACCTTCGACGGCGTGCGGCACATCCCGTTGATGACGCTGCCGGGGATGCGGGAGCGGACGATGCGGATCGGGTCGGCCGGCAAGACGTTTTCGCTGACCGGGTGGAAGGTCGGCTACATCACCGCCGGGGCAGCGCTGACTCCGCTGGTACAGAAGGCGCACCAGAACCTGACCTTTACCACCGCGCCGAACCTGCAGCGGGCGGTCGCGGTGGGGCTGGCGAAGGATGATGCATATTTTGCATCCCTGGCCCGCGCGTTGCAGGCGCGGCGGGACGAGTTGGCCGAAGGGTTGGCCTCGGCCGGGTTTTCCGTCCTTCCGACGCAGGGCACCTACTTCATCACCACGGATTTTTCGCCGCTGGGATTCAACGGCGACGACGTTGCGTTCTGCCGGCATATCACGGAGGAAGCGGGCGTGACGGCGATCCCGGTGTCGGCGTTCTATGACGAGGACGGCGCGCCGCGGCACTATGCTCGGTTTGCGTTCTGCAAGCGGCCCGAGGTGCTGGCGGAGGCGATCGTTCGGCTGAGGCGACATTTCGGTCGGTGATTTGTGGTCTGCGTCCGGATGCGATATGAGCGCCGCCAGATGCCGGTGGCCCGCAAGGGCTGAAACGGGAACTGCCGAAAGGCGGCTGCCCTCGCAACTGTAAGCGGTGAGCCGGGTTCCAGATGCCATTGCCCATCCGGGCGAGAAGGCGGAGCCATGGCGAAGACCCGCGAGCCAGGAGACCGGCCGGCGTCGAGACTGCGCGCGTGCACCGAGCGAGGCAGATCGGGGCGTCGGGGAGAAACCCGGATGCGGGCAATCGACACAGTGGTCGATGGAGTGCCCGCATGCGGTGCTGTCTGGTTTTTATTGGTTTGGCGTGTTTATCGGTCGCGACGGCGCGCGGCGAGGAGGTCGTTCCGGCGGTGCCGGAGACGGTGGTGCCCGAGACGGTGGTGACGGCGACGCGCGTGGCGACGCCGATCGCGGATATCCCCGCCGGCGTCACGATGATCGACCGGGCGACGATCGAGGCGCACGGGTATAATACGCTGGCAGAGGCGCTGAGCGATGTCCCTGGGGTCCATGTCAGCCCGTCGGGCGGGGCGGGCGGTCAGGCAAGTGTGTTCATCCGCGGCACGAACTCCGATCATGTGCTGGTGCTTCGGGACGGGATGCCGATCACCGACGCGTCGGACCCGACCGGCGCGTTCAATTTCGGGGTCGATACGCTGTCGGATATCGAGCGGATCGAGATCGTTCGCGGCCCGATGGCGGCGTTGTACGGGTCGGGGGCGATCGGCGGGGTAATCAACCTGATTTCTCGCCGGGGTTCGGAGCCAGGCGTGCACTGGAGCGGCGACCTTGCCGGGGGTTATCCGGCGCTGATCCGCGGCAGTGTTTCGGCGACCGGGGTGGAGGGGCCGTGGGATTTCGCACTGACCGCGGAGACGCAGTCGCAGCGCGGCTACGATGCACTGCCGCAGCGGGAGACATCCTATACCGGGGTGCCGCAGGGATTCCGCGATCGGATCCTGACGCTGAACCTGGGCTACACGCCGATCGATGGCACCCGGTTGTCATTGTTCGTGCGGGCGAATGCGAACTATTTCGGATTCAATACGCTGGGCGATCCGACCTTCGATGACTCGAATTCGTCCGGCACAACGACATCGTTGCTGGGTCGGGTCGGGGGCACCACGCAGCTGTTTGACGGACATCTGGAGAGCGGCGTCTTTCTGGGTCAGTTGCAGGACGACCGGCGGTATGTGGAACCGCTTGCGGCGGCCGACCCGAACCAGACGACATTCGATTCGCGGTACCACTCGTACCGGACCGATGTGCAGTGGAACAACACGCTGCATCTGGACGACTGGGCTGGGGTGCCGTTTCTGTCGGCCAGCGCGATGACGTTCGGATATGAGTATATCGGCGATACCGCGAAGGTTCGGGTGAACGAGAATTTCGGCGGTTTCCCGTATGGCCAGGCGGCGACGGCGTCGATGACCACGAATGCGGTTTATGCCGGGCTGCAGACGACGGTGCTGCAACGGCTGGCGCTGACGGCGCAGCTTCGGCAGGACTGGGTGGTCAATGATGCGCCGACCACATGGCGGCTGGGGGGCGTGTACGATCTATCCGAAATTGCGACGCATCTGAAGCTGGCGTACGGGACCGGATTCCGGGTGCCATCATTATTTGACAGATATGGGGTGGATACGCTGGGTTATGTGGGCAATCCCGATCTGAAGCCGGAACAGGCGAAGGGCTGGGAAGCCGGCTTCACGACGGACATTCCGCTGGGCCAGCGTCGCGATTTTGCCACCGTCGGGGCGACCTATTTCGATCAGCGGGTGCGCGACCTGATCGAGAACATTCCGACGGCGAACGGCGGGAACACCGAGGTCAACGTTGCCTCGGCGCATGTGCACGGGGTGGAGACCGAAGCGACGCTGCGGCCGGCGCGCTGGCTCGATCTGCATGCGACGTACACGCTGCTGGATACCGCGTCGGACGGGGAGCCGGCCGGGGAGGGATCGCAGTTGCTGCGGCGGCCGCAGAACCAGGCATCGGCGGATGTGACGGTGCGGCCGCTGGCAGGGCTGCGGATCGTTACGACGATCATCTATACGGGGCCGGCGTATGATTTTCTGATCGACAACAGCGGCAACAGCGGCCTGACGCCGGGGGTCGGGCAGCACGGGCTGGTCACCAACCTGGCGGTCAGTTATGCCGTGACGCCGCGGGTCGAGCTTTATGCGAACGGGTGGAACATCTTCTATTCGAAGTTCGAGCCGGTGAACGGGTATGAGATGCCGGGGCCGACGGTGCTGGCGGGTGTGCGGGTGAGACTGTAGGGGTTAGCTGAGGCCGCCCCTGGCGGCGACGGGCCACAGGCACTCGACGCGACCGTTGCGGACGCCGACATACCAGTCGAAACGGTCCACGGTCGGGTCGCAGTGGCCGGGGATCAGGCGGAGTTTCTCGCCCGGCTTCGGCGCTGCCGTTTCGCTGCCGTATTGCAGCTTGCCGTGCTCGTCTGAGGCGCTGGTGTAACGGATGTCCGGGCGCTGCCAGACCGTCGGCAGGCCGGAATCCACGGCGACGGCCTTGTGGCCCGCGTCGAGCACGGCGATGCCGGTTTGCGCCTGGCTCATGACGGTGGACAGCACGAAAAGCGCGTGGCGGAAGGTGCTGACCGGGGCGCCGGATTCGTCGAGGTTGCGGGCATAGTCGGCGTCCATGAACACGTAGCTGCCGGCCTGCATTTCGGTATAAACGCCAGATGCCGCTTCAATTTGAAAAGTGCCGGTGCCGGCACCGCCGACGATGGCGCAGTCCAGACCCTGCTGGCGAAGCTGTTCGACGGTGCGGCGGGAGGCGTCCACCGCGCCGCCGATCAACGCGCGGCGCTCGTCCGGGGTGCGCTTGTGCTGGGCGCTGCCGTGATAGGCCTGCAGGCCGCCGAAGATGAGGTGCTTCGAAGCGGCGATTCGTTGCGCGAGTGCCACGGCGTCGGGGCCGGGCTGGACGCCGCAACGGCTGGCACCGACGTCGATCTCGACCAGGACGGTCATACGAATTCCGGCGTCCGCGGCGGCGGCTTCGATGGCGGCAACCTGCGCGGCGTCATCGGCGCAGACTGCGATTTTCGCAATCCGCGACAGGGCGCAAAGTCGGGACAACTTGGCGGGGCCGACGACTTCGTTGCTGACCAGGATGTCAGGGATGCCGCCCCAGGCGAGGATTTCGGCCTCGGCGACTTTCTGCACGCAGTTGCCGACGGCGCCGCGCACCATCTGGAGTTTGGCGATGACGGGGGATTTGTGGGTCTTGGCGTGCGCCCGCAGCTTGACCCCGGTGGGGGCGAGCAGGGCGGCCATCGTGTCGAGGTTGTACTCGAAAGCGTCCAGGTCGACGAGCAAAGCGGGGGTGTCGATCTCGTGTTCGGACATGCCGGGTATGGCGGGGGGCGATTGCAGCATCGGTTCGTTCTCCTGGACCGGCGGCAGTTTCGGCGTTTCGGGGGCTGGCGGCAACCGGGGTTAATACGTTGTTAAGGGATTTCCCCGTATCCTTTATCAACGAGAAGGCCTATTAAAGCATCCCTTAACAAGGTCCACCCTGCTGATGCCCAGCTATCCGACCCGCGTCGGCCGCTACGAGACGACCGCCATTGGCGGGGAGTCGGTTCGCGCCTATGTGCCGCTGCCTCTGCCACCGGTCCTGGCGGTCGATCTGACCGGCGTGCAGGCGGCCCTGGAACTGGCCAACCAGACGGTCGGCCGGCTGGACGGGATTGCCTCGGTACTGCCCGATCCGTCCCTGTTCCTCTACATGTATATCCGCAAGGAGGCGCTGCTGTCATCGCAGATCGAGGGCACCCAGTCATCGCTGTCCGATCTGCTGCTGTACGAAGCCGAAGAAGCGCCCGGCGTGCCGATCGACGACACCCGCGAAGTCTCCAACTACGTCGCGGCGATGGACCACGGGTTGCAGCGCCTGCGCGAGGGCTTTCCGCTGTCGCTGCGGCTGATCAGGGAAATTCACGAAATCCTGCTGGCAAAGGGGCGCGGTCAGGACAAAGAGCCGGGCGCGTTTCGCCGCAGCCAGAACTGGATTGGGGGCACGCGGCCCGGCAATGCGCTGTTCGTGCCGCCGCCGCCGCATTTGGTGATGGACTGCCTGGGCGCGCTGGACGATTTCATTCACACCGACTCGCCGGAGATGCCGCTACTGGTAAAGGCGGCGCTGGTGCATGTGCAGTTCGAGACCATCCATCCTTTCCTCGACGGCAACGGAAGGCTGGGCCGGCTATTGATCACTTTCCTGATGTGCGAGCGCGGCATTTTGCGGGAGCCACTGCTGTATCTCAGTCTGTTTTTCAAGCAGAACCGGCAGAGCTACTACGAGCACCTGCAGGCAGTGCGCGAACACGGCGCCTGGGAAGCCTGGGTGAGTTTCTTCCTCCGCGGCGTGACCGAAACCGCTCGGCAGGGCACCCAGACCGCGCAGAACCTGCTGCGGCTGTTCGGGAACGACAGGGCGCGGGTGGAGGTGCTGGGGCGGCCGGCGGCCACGGCGCTGCGGCTGCACCAGTTCCTGCAACGGCGGGGACTGACGACGATTCCGTCCGCATCGCGGCACCTTGGGCTGTCGCAGCCGACGGTGACGAGTGCGATCGCGCATCTGCAAACACTGGGGATTGTGCGCGAGACGACCGGCCGACAGCGCGGCAAGGTGTATGTCTATGGCGCGTTCCTGGACCTGCTGAGTGAGGGCACTGATCCGTTGCCACGCTGACCTTACCCGATCGGGCGGCCGGTCGCGCCGTACCGCGCCCGCAACTGGTATTTGAGGACTTTGCCGGCGGGATTGCGCGGCAGGGCGGACAGCAGTTCGAGCCGGCGCGGCAGCTTGTAGCGCGCAAGGCGTTCGCTGCCGAACGCGCGCAGTTCCTCGACATCCAGCGTGGCGTTTGGCTTCAGGGCGGCGATGGCCACCACCGCCTCTCCCCACTGTTCGTCCGGCAGGCCGATCACCGCGATTTCGGCGATCGCCGGATGCTCATAGAGGGCGCTTTCGACCTCGGCCGGATAGACGTTTTCGCCGCCGGTGATGACCATGTCCTTGAGGCGGTCGGCGATATACAGGAATCCGTCCTCATCGAGGTAGCCGATGTCGCCGGTGTGGAACCAGCCTTCGGTATCGATGGCGGCGGCGGTTGCGTCGGGGTTGTTCCAGTAGCCCTTCATGATGTTGGGGCCGCTTGTGATGACCTCCCCATTCGTGCGCGGTGCGGTGATTTCCCTGCCGCCGGCGTCAACGATGCGGATTTCACAAAACATCGGGGTGCGGCCGGCGGAGCCGAGTTTGGCCATGCCGTATTCCGGGGCGAGGAAGGTGACGAAGGGTGAGGTCTCGGTCAGGCCGTAGCCCTGATTGATCGGAATTCCGCGCGCCGCGTACAGCCGCATCAGCGGCTCCGGCACCGGTGCGCCGCCGCAGACCAGGGTTCGCAGGGAGGACAGGTCGGCGGTGGCGAAGCCAGGCTGCTGGCTGATGAACAGCAGCATCGCCGGCACGCCGAACATCGTCGTCACCCGATAGCGTGCGATGTCGTCGAGGCAGCGCGCCGGATCGAAGGACCGGTGCAGCACGACATGGCCGCCTTTCTGCCAGATGGTCAGCGAATTGACGTTGAGGCCGCCGATGTGAAACAGCGGCGCGACCAGCAGCGAGACGTCGTCCTGCAGCGTGTCATAGGCATGCATCGCGTTGACGTTGTTCCACCAGATATTGCCGTGGGTCAGCATGGCACCTTTTGGCCGGCCGGTGGTGCCGCTGGTGTACATGATGATCGCGACATCATCCTCGGCGACGGTCACGCCGATGCGCAGCGGCGCATGCGCATCGATGAGGCCGGCGCTGGCGGGCCAACGATCGGCCGGCTGGTCGGCGGAGAAGAAGCGGCGGCAGGGCAGATCGTTGCGGATCGGATCGATCAACGGCTGGTGTGGGGAATCGACGATCAGCGTGTGCACGCCGGCATCGCCGATGATGTAGTTCAGTTCGGGGCTGCTGAGGCGAAAGTTCAGCGGCACGAAGATGGCGCCGAGGCGGGCGGCGGCGAACAGGGTTTCGATGAAGGCGGGCTGGTTGAAGCCGAGGAAGCCGACGCGGTCGCCCTGGCAGACGCCGCTGGCGCGCAGGCCGGCGGCGAGGCGGTCGATACGGGTCTGCAACTCTGCGTAGCTCCAGGTGGTGCCCTCGAACGTCAGGGCTTGCCGATGCGGGGTTCGCAGCGACCGTTGATAGAGCCAGTTGCCGAGGCCGATGTCGGGCGCCATGACGTTTCCTCGTTTGCTTTTTCGCGCGGGCCAAAGATGCGTTTGGACAATGTTATCCGTGCGGCGAGGCGGGCGGCAATATGGATCGTCGAAGGTTCACTGTCTTCACCGATTTCCCGTCTGTCCAAGCTGTTCTAAGCTATTCGGACGACCAACCGGGGGAAACCAATCATGTGGGAACCGAACCAGCGTTATCCGGATCCGAATGTCCAGGTGCTGGATCCGAGCTTCAATGCGCTGCGGCTGCCGCTGGCGTCGGTGGAGCAACTGGCGACGGGATGCCGCTGGTCGGAAGGGCCGGTGTATTTCGGCGACGGGCGTTACGTGCTGTGGAGCGACATTCCGAACGACCGGATCCTGAAGTGGGAAGAAGAGACCGGCGCGGTCAGCGTGTTCCGGAAAACCTCCTGGAATGCCAACGGCAACACGCGGGACCGGCAAGGGCGGCTGGTGACGTGCGAGCATCGCGGCCGGCGGGTGACGCGCACCGAGTATGACGGCTCGATCACCGTGCTGATGGACGGTTTCGAGGGCAAGCGGCTGAACTCACCGAACGATGTTGTGGTGAAGTCGGACGGTTCGGTCTGGTTCACCGATCCGGTGTTCGGGATCAGCGGCTGGTATGAGGGCGAGAAGGCCGAGTCGGAGATCAAAGCCGCGGTGTGGCGGATCGACGGGCAGACCGGCCAGGCGGCGATGATGGCGGATGATATCGAGGGACCGAACGGTCTGGCGTTCTCGCCGGATGAATCGGTGCTGTATGTGGTGGCGTCGCGGGCCGAGCCGAACCGGCTGATCCGGGCGTTCGATGTGGTCGATGGCGGAACGAGACTGGCGAGGAACCGGGTGTTCATCGATGCCGAGGCGGGCACGCCGGACGGTTTCCGGGTGGATATCCACGGCAATCTGTGGTGCGGGTGGGGGATGGGCGTTGCGGAGCTGGACGGCGTGCGGGTGTTCGATGCGGCGGGGAAACCGATCGGCCAGATCAGGCTGCCGGAGCGAGCGGCCAATCTGTGTTTTGGCGGACGCTTCCGCAACCGGCTGTTCATGGCGGCGAGCCATGGGCTGTATTCGCTGTATGTGAACAGTCAGGGTGCGCCGGGGGGCTGATCCTGGCCGGGGGCCCGGGGTTTTAGCGGGTTCGGACGAGGACGGCGCGGTGCAGCGCCCAGGCACCGGCGCAGCCTGCCAACAGGACGGACGCCCAGATGGCCGCGGACTGCCAGTCTCCTTCCCTCAGGCGGTCAAGCGAAAGGCCGGCCAGTTCGGCCGGATAGATGTGCACCGGCGCCCAGACGAAGGCGGATGCGACATTGGCGAGGACGAAGTGCCGCTGGCGCATGCCGGCCATGCCGGCGACCAGCGGAACGGTGGAGCGCAGGACCGGGACGAA
>Ga0302320_10018919_pt1 | contig 13871 bp, 10 predicted proteins | sample Bog_T0_3_FD_202130 | JGI IMG/M metagenome (GOLD analysis project Ga0302320, IMG submission 202130) | Peat permafrost microbial communities from Stordalen Mire near Abisko, Sweden - Bog_T0_3 | ecosystem: Environmental > Terrestrial > Soil > Wetlands > Peat | place: Sweden: Abisko, Stordalen Mire... | reverse complement strand
AGTCGGTGGACGCCTCGGGCAACGCCTGCCCCTCCTTGCATGTGGCTTTTGCGGTATTCACCGCCTGCTGGCTTGGCCGCCTGTTGCGGCAGATGGACGCCGGAAAAACCATGGGCGCGCTCAACGGATTGTGGTGTCTGGGCATTATCTATTCCACGGTCGCCATCCGCCAGCATGTCGTGCTCGATGTCTTCGCCGGTGCCGGGCTGGGAGCCGTCGCCGCCGGGCTGAACTTGCGCTGGCTTCACATTTACCCGCCAAACGTCATTCAGCGACGATGAAAAACTCCCGTTGCCAAAACAGCGGGCCTGCTGAACCGGGATCATGCCCCGTGAACCTCCTGGCCATATCCCTCCAAACACGTTTGACTTCCCGGTGGCGATTGGCAAGGTGAACAGATGAACGAACAACCATCTCTGCCGGCGACGCCGCTCTCGCCACATCGACCGCTCCCCGAATTTTATCCCGCACCAGCGGCGCGCCAGGGCTTTGTCAATGATCTGTTCGATGAGGCTGCGCCTGATTATGATTGGGTGAGCAGCCTGATGTCATTCGGGACGGACCGGTTTTATCGCCGGGACGCCTTGCGTCGGGCCGGGTGGATAAAAACGATGCGCTTGCTGGACGTGGCCAGCGGCACGGGGCTGATGATCAAGGCCGCGCTCGAACTCGGCGCCGATCCCGCGCTGGTGACTGGCGTTGACCCCAGCCAGGGCATGCTGGCCGAAAACCGGAAACGCAACCCGGTGACACTGCTCGAAGGCACTGGCGAGGCGTTGCCGTGCGCGGATTCATCCTTCGACTTCATATGCATGGGTTATGCCCTGCGCCACGTTGAGGATCTTGGCCGGCTGTTCGCCGAATTCCGGCGCACATTACGGCCGGATGGCCGGGTGTTGATCCTGGAAATCACCCGCCCCACCAATCCGGTGACGCTGCCCTTGCTCCGTTTCTACATGCAGCAGCTGCTGCCGCGCATCGGCTGGCTGCGCCGCCGAAATAAGTCCACGGCGAAACTCATGCGGTATTACTGGGCGACCATTGCCGAATGTGTTCCGCCGGAAACCATTGTGTCGGCGCTGGCAGCCGGCGGCTTCAAGCAGGTTAAACGCACCGTGAGCAATGGCATTTTGAGCGAATATACCGCGCAGCGCTAAAATCATTTTGCCCCGCTCAAAGTCAGTTCGGCCGTCAAAATAATTTCGCCGCCAACCTTTGCCGTCGTCTGTGCTTGAATTAAATTTCCCAGCCGCCCGGCAATTTTTGCTTCCAGCAAAATGATTTCACCGACTTTTGCCGTGCCGAGGATTTTTACATTTCGCAACGCGGTCAGTTTCATGTTTTTTAGCGGCGGAATTTTTGGATCGCTTTGCGCTACGACGCCCGCAAGCTGCGCCGCCGCCTCGGCGAGCAGCACGCCCGGAAAAATCGGTTCGCCAGGAAAATGCCCGCGCAAAAATGGTTCGTCGCCCCGCACTTTATATTCACCGGCACCACTTTCACCGGGATCCAATCTGGCCAGCCGGTCAATGAACCGGAATTCCGCGCCGTGCGGCAGCAGGCCTAGGGCGCGCTGCAAATCTTCGTCGCTATTCATGGCGCCAGCGGGTTGGAGATTATGAAATCGGCGGGTGGACTCCACTCGAACCATTTTTCGTCCAGCGGCGGATTCAATACTGCATTCGTAAAATCATTCCGCATCCGCGAGCCGTCCACAAAAACCAGTTCGGTGCTGGTAATGGAAAAATCATTTGTCGCCAGCCCAACCACCACCCGCGGCATCATCCGCCGGGCGAAGTCGCTTTTCGGCTGAAGCACCATTTGCCAGGTGCCATTCGTCTCCGTGAACGTTTGGATTCTGTATTGCGCGTCAAATTCCTTTCTATCGCGCGGCCAGCCGGCCTGCAGCAGCGCCAGGGTGTCGCGCCATTCGGTCCGGGTGCCGACGCCCAGCGGGTAGTGCTCCGCGCGTTTTAATCGCGGATAAACCACAAACATTTCGTCGCCGTGCCGCAGCGCAATGGTTTGCGCCGGTTGGCCGAGCTCCCAACGAAAGTCATTCGGCCGGGCGAAGGTGAGGTGGCCTTTGGCCATGAGCGGACGGGTCAGGGTTTTCAGCGCGCGGGTTTGGACAAAATCCGCCGACCAGCTATGAAGATTTTTTTGGGCCGCAAACCAGGCATCCAGTACGGAGTTGGTCTCATCGCCGCGGGCACGGAGCACTGCCAGAACAATTCCGAGCCAGAAGAACAGATGTCGGAGCATTTTCATTTTGATTTTTCATCCGCCCAGATCGGAACGAAATGAAACCATTGCGCCAGATGCTGCCGGATGGCCGGCTCAAACGCACGCAGGATTTCCTGGGTCAACCGGACGCGGGCGGCCCGCTTGCCGATGGCCGCGCGGTCATACTCGATTTCCGGCAAAATGCGCGCGAGATAGCCAGCCGGCTGGCGTACGATATAGACCGGAACAATCGCGCAGCCGGAGGCCCGTGCGAGCTCGGCCGCGGCGATGGAGGCGGGAAATGGATGACCAAACAGATCCACATTTACCGCCGTCGGCAACGCCGGCCGATCCACCAGCATGGCCACCGTGGCCCCGGCCTGCAGTCGCTTGATGATTTCAATGAAGGCAAAGGCATCCTCCCCCACCACCAGGGTTTCGACTCCGTGCCGTGCGCGCGAACCCTGCCGCAGTTCGGTTAATTTCTGATCGGGTTCGGGCTGCGTGAGCACCAGCAACGGGTAGCCGCGCTCCACGAGAAACGCCCCGCCCAATTCCCAATTGCCAAGGTGCGGCGTGACGAGCAGGACCCCTTGGCCGCGCGCATGCGCAGTAGTGAAACTCTCCATACCATTCCAATCGCCCATGCCGTTTTTAAAGGCCACCCCGCTTTCATAACGCCAAAGGTCGGCGATTTTAAGACAAAATTCCGTGATTAGTTCCCGGCCGGCCCGGGCGGATTGCCGGCGGTCGCCATTCAAAACCGGCAGCAGATTTTGTATCACGATTTCGCGCCGGCGCGCGGCCAGCCGCCAGTAAATCGCCGCCAGCAGCCGGGCAAAAAAGTTGAATGCCGGCACGGGAATAAAGCGTCCAAGCGCCAAACCAGCCTGCCAAACGAACGCGCCATAAAATTGCGACGGCCCGATCCTGTTCCTTCCAGCCTCCTTGGTTACTTTTGCCCCGGTAAGTAATTTCCACCAGACTGGCAGCAGGAACACCGAAATCAACATGTTGGCCGCGATGCCGATGGCGCAAACCCGTCCGAGGCTGGACAGCCCCGCGTTGCCCGACAGGCCGAGGGTGCCGAAGCCGGCAATCGCCGTGCCGCCGCATAACAACAGCGCCTTTCCGACCGATTGATGGGCAAGCTTCAAATCACCGCCATGCCGCCGCAGGGCCAGTTGCATAAAAATGCTGTAATCCACGCCCGTGCCGAGAATCAGCGGCAGCGCCATTAGATTAAGCAGATTCCACGACCAGCCAAACGTTTTCATTGCCGCCAGCAGGCAAAGTCCGCTCAAAGACAAAATGCCTAGGCTCAGCAAAACTTCCGCCAACCGGCGGAACGCCAGCCCCAGCGAAAGCAAAATGAGACCGGTCATCGGCAGCAATAGTTTCCACAGGTTTTGCTGCACCGCCGCCAGCACCGTTCCGCCCAGCAGCTCCCAGCCGGAAAGCCAGACGCCATCATGCGGCAGTTGCTCACCAAGCCGGGCGAATGAAGCTTCCGGCGCATGGGCAGCAGGATAGAGGAATCCAACCGCAAAATAGTTCGGCGGCTCGCGTACCGCCATTTTTTCGAAAATCCAGCTGCACAGTGGATTCGCGGGCCAGAATGTATTTGTGGTCGTTGCAGCGTGCCGCCAGGCCTCTAAAATGCCGCCAGTCAGCCCCAGTGCCTCCTCGGAAAAACCGCCCGCCAAAGCCGCCGTGCGGAAAACCTCCGGCTTGGCGGCAAGGTGCTGCGCGCCCGCCCGGTTGGCCGCCTGAAACTCCGGGCGCGGCCACAGCGCATCGGGCAGAGTAAATCCGGAGAGGATCTGATTGGACACCGCCACTTGAAGCACGGGCGCAACCGTTTCTAGTTTTCGCGCCACCTCGCCTTCATCGCGTCCGGCAACGACCAGCCAGAGTGGCTCCCGCTTTTGGTCCAGATTTTCTTTGATGGTGTCAAGCGTCGCATAGGCCTGGCTGTCCCGGGGACGCAAGGCGTCCGCGGTCGCATCCATTTTCGGGAATCCGGAAATTAAAATTGCCGCGCATATCAAAACCAGGATTGCGGTGGCGGCAAAGATCAGGTTGATGCGTAGCGGATGGATCGCAGCCACGGAGACGGCGGTCGCCGCGGGCCGCCTGGGTTGTGGCTTCATCCGCTGCGGAAACAGTGGCGGGAGAAAGGCAAAGATCATCACCACTGCGGCGAGTGCCACGCCGATGCCGACCAGCGAACCCAGTTGCGCCAGGCCGGGCAGACCGCCGAAGTTCAAAACCAGAAACGCGGAAATGGTGGTGATGGCCGCCCACAAGATGCTCGGTGCAATCGCGCGGCGAATCTCCGGAATGGACAATTCCGGTTGCGCGAGGGCTTCCTGATAATGCACCACGGCATAGTCCACCGCGAGGCCGAGCAAAATGGCCGCGAAGCCCATACTGATGACGTTCACCGCCCCGAAGATCAGCCCGCCCAGCGCCAGCGTGGCTGCCAAAATCAAAGCCAGCAAGGTTAGCAGCCAGAGCATCGGCTTGATGCGCCGGTGGGCGCACCAAAAAAGAATGGCGATGATCAGGGCCGTGCCGCCGACCGACAACCTCATGTCGTGCTGCATGCTGCCGGATATTTCCGCCGTGAATGCCGGTCGCCCGGTATAACCGATTTTTATTTTGCCTTCGGATGGCAGTCCCGCGTTGACGGTGTTTTTTACGGCATTGAACCAGGCAGTGCACTCACGGTAGCCGTTCAGTTCGCCATGCGCCTTCACAAAAATAATTCTGAACGTGCCGTCGACCGAGGCAAACAGTTCCTGTCCCGACCCCAAGCCGGCCACTGTCCCGGCCACCGTTTCCGGCAGGCGCGTCAGCCCGAACGGGTCGTAGCTTAACTGCGCAATTTCACTGGGTGACAGCGTGGTGGTGAGCTGTTCGCGCGTATCCGCCAGCACCTTCGCAAGGTTCGTTTCCGTAAGCCGGCCGGCCAGTCGCGCGAATTTCTCCGGCGGTTGATTCAGCCAGAGATAAGCGATGAGTTCGGCGGTTTGCTCGGGATGCTCCAGCCACGGCGGTTGCCAGGTGACGGCGGCGACGAGATTGGTGGCGTGTTCCAGGGTTTCGGCGATGGTTCGGGCGGTTTGTTCGGCCGCATCGCGATCCGGCGCGCGAACGGTGAGGATCAATTCGCGGGCGTCGGTGAAATGTTGCTGGTAAATTTCCAGTCCCCGCACCGCCGGGATCCCCGGCGGCAACAGGTCGAGCATCTCGGCATCAAAATGCAGCCGGCCAAGCCCGGCGATGATTGGAACCAGCCCCAGCAGCCACCACCAGCGAAACCATTTCATGGGAAAAATTCGCCCTCCAAACTTTCGCCCGTCCGCGAATTTTGCAGGCGCCACGAATTGGTTCCAACCCCGTTGAACTGCCAGCTGCCCCCGTCCAGCTTGCCGAGCAGTGCGCGCGGCAATTGCAGCCAGCCGAAGCGGACTGGCGGCGCGCCATGGCCGTGCCACGAATATTGATCCGCGCCGAATTCCACCTCCCATTGGTCGCCGGCAACTTGTGCCGTCGCCAGCGGAAACGGAATTTTGGAAAACTGGATGAAATAATTTCCGTTTACATTGGTCGCCAGCAGGAGGTCGCCGGCCAGTTCGGGACGGCTGGCGGATGGTTTCCAGACCGCCTGACCTTCCAAAACGCGCCAGCCGGGCGCGGAAAAATCAGCGGGCGGCAATGGTTCGGCGGTGCGACAGCCGGCGCAGAATATCCATGTTGGCGCCAGGATAATGAAAAATGAGCAACGCAAGCGGACGCCTTTTATTTTGGTGGTCGTTTCAATCTTTCGCCGCCGCCGGGATTTTGCCTTCGCTCGGCCGGCCGGGCGCGAAGGAAATATGCGGTACCAGCGGCCAGTGTTTTTGGAGCCTGACGAGCACAAAAAAATATTTGAGCCGCCAGCGCAGGCGCCAGCCGCCCTCGAGTTCGCCGGCCAGCACCGCATTGACCGCCGAAGGCAGATCATGGTGGTTGCGCGGCTGCAAAAACAGCTCCATGAACGGCGTGGTGTAATAATTTTCCACCACGTGCCAGTAGAACATCAGTCCTTTGCGAACCCGCTTTTCGTAACTGGCAAACAGCCGGCGGTTTGGTTTGCCTCGCGCCAGCGATTTCAGCACGACCTCGGAGGCAAGCCGGCCCGACCACATCGCCAGATACACCCCGGCGGAAAAAATCGGGTCCAGAAAACCGGCGGCATCGCCGACCCGCAGCAGCCGATCCCCGACCAGGGTGCGATTGTAGTAGCTGAAATCCGTGGTCGTCTGCAAGTCGCCGTTGCGCCGCGCATTTTTCATGCGCTCCTGGACGGGCGGACTGGCTTCAATCCAACGCAGAAAAACCTCTTCCGGCGAGCCGCCCGACTGATTGAACTCATCCTTGTCAATGACCAGCCCGACGCTCGTTTTCTCGGCGGATATCGGGATGACCCAGAACCATTTGTTTTCGAGACGGACAATGACGGTGTCGGTGCCGGCTTCGCCGGGTTTGCGGCCGACATTTTCAAAATGGCTGAAGATCGCGAGCTTTTTCCAGGTGGGATGCATCTCGCGCAGATTTTCCTGGTTGCCCGTCAGGTTGGCACGTCCGCTGGCGTCAATCAAATAAGCCGCCCGAAAATGATGGGTTTTCCCGTCCGGATCGCGCGCCTCCACCCCCACTCCGTCGGGGTCAGAAAGGGTTTTGGTCACCGCCCAGCCTTCGCGCACGTCCGCGCCGGATGCGCGGGTGTGCTTGAGCAAAATATGATCGAACGGTGCGCGCTCCACCTGGATCGCTTCCGGTTCGCGATTGAATCTTCCCTGCCGGAAAACGAACCGCGTGCCGATCGAGCCGTTGCCCAACTCGAATTGCGCGCCGAATTTCCGCGGAAAGCCCGCCCCCTGCAATGCGGGCAGCACGCCCATGTCCCGGAAGATCGTCATGTTGCACGGCAGCAGGGATTCACCAATGTGAAAGCGTGGAAAAAATTCCTTTTCCAGCACCAGCACGCGTTTACCCGCCCGCGCCAAAAATGTCGCCGCGCTGCTGCCGCCGGGACCGCCGCCGATCACCAGCGCGTCGTAAGTGTCCTGTTGCACCTCTCCAGTTTGAGGATGCGACGGTTGATGGCAAGCAAATCCACAGTGCGGTTGCCGGCCCGCGCCGGATTCAAAGTGAGTTGTTCTTGCTATCATCCAAATGGACGGAGGTAAGCGGAAAAGGGATGGTTTAATTTTATGGTCCGTTCGCAAACAGGTCTGGAAACATCGCTGAAATCGCCCTCGGCGTAAATTGCCAGGCGATCGTGGCCGTGGCTGGGTCTTTCCCGGAATGGTGGCCACCTCCAAAAACCTGCGATCAGACCGGCTTGCGTCCCTTCAAAAAATACGTTTTCAGCTCGCCTTTGTCTTTCACGTAAAATTCTCCGCGATCTTCAAACAGATACTTCGCGCGCAAGCGGGCGTAGGTGGTCTCATTGACCTGGATGCGACCGGGGGCCCCGTAGGTTTCCATGTGCCACGCGGTGTTCATCGTCTCGCCCCATACATCATAGCTGAATTTTGTCCGGCCGATGACTCCCGCCACCACCGGACCGGTATTGACGCCGATGCGCAAGCTGAAGGTTTCCTCGCTGGGCGCGTCGTGTCGCACAATTTCCTGCTGCAACGCCAGCGCGGCCTCGGCGATCGCTTCGGCATGGTCGGCGCGCGGTACCGGCACGCCCGCCGCGATCATGTACGATTCGCCCACGATTTTGATTTTTTCCAGGCCCAGTTGCTGCACGATCGTGTCGAAGCCCGAATAGATATTGTTGAGCAGCCGGACCAGCCCGGTGGCCGGCATGCCTTCCGTTAACCGGGAGAAATCGTGCAGGCCCGCAAACAGAATGGTCGCATCCGGAAAGCTGTCAGCGATGATTTCGGGAAAACCATCCGCTGCGGCTGGCCGCGCTTTCAACCGTTCGGCAATGGCCTGGGGCAGCACGTTTAGCAAGAGCCGTTCGGAGATCTGCTGTTCCGCCGCCACCCGCTCATAGAGTTTTTTTGCCTCGCGATGCAGCAGGCGGACTTCGAGGAGGTTATGGACGCGCATCAACACCTCCGGCAGATCAAACGGTTTGCTGACGAAATCCCGCGCTCCGGCTTGCAGTGCCCGCAGCTTGTGATCCGGCTGGGCCGTGATCACAAGGACCGGCAGGTAGCCATCAGTCTCGATTTGCTTCAGCTCGGCCATCACTTGAAAGCCGTCCATGACGGGCATCTGAAGATCGAGCAGGATCAGCGAGTAGCGGTTTTGGCGGTGGAGCTCGCAAACTTGCTCGGGCTGCGTGGTCGAGGAGACGGCGGTGTAGCCGGCTCCGCGGAGCATCCGCTCCAATAACCGCACATTGGCTTCCTGATCATCAACGATCAGGATTCCGGCCTTCAGAATTTCGGCGGCGCTGACCATGGTGTTCCGCCGGCTTCACCTGCCGGGCGCGATCGCCCTTTCTGCCTGCTCCAGCGCCTCGTCCAGCGTGAGCATCAATTCGGTCACCCGGATGGGTTTGGTTAAATAGCGAAAAAACCCCGCTTCCAATCCCTTTTCGATGTCGCGCGTCATGGCGTTGGCACTGAGGGCGACAATGGGGATGTGGGCGGTGGCGGGATCTTTCCGAAGAATATGCATGGCTTCAATGCCACTGATGCCCGGCAGATTGATGTCCATCAGTATTACGTCCGGCCGGGCATCGCGTGCCAGCTGGACGCCCAGGGTTCCATTGATCGCCCCCAGCAGCCGGATGTCAGCGCGCTGGGCCATCAATTTCTCGACCAGCTTCATGTTGGCCGGATTGTCCTCGACGTAGAGCAACGTGCGGCGCCGGGCGCCAGCCGGCACCAACGCCGGGACCAGGTTGGCCGCGGCACTGCTGGCCGACGTCAGAGCTGGCGCCGCCGTCAAAAGCAGTTCGATCCAGAAAACACTGCCCACCCCAATGGCGCTTTCCACACCAATAACGCCACCCATCAACTCGACGAGGCGCTTGCTCACCACCAACCCGATTCCGGTGCCCTCCTCGCTCCGCGCCTCCTGGCCAAGCCGGTTGAACGACTGGAAAAGCTGGGCCAGCTTTTCCGGTGGCAATCCCGCGCCGGTATCCCGCACGCTGATGCGCAGGCGCTCCGGACTGGTTGCCGTGCAGGCGAGCTCCACGGTTCCGCGTTTCCGGTTGTATTTGATCGCATTGGAAAGCAGGTTGATGAATACCTGCTTCAACCGGGTCCGGTCGGCCTGGACGAACAGCCCGCTGTCCACCGGCGGAAAGGTCATAATGATGCCGCGCTGCTGCGCCTGCGGCTCCATCATGGCCTGGCATTCCGACAGGACTTCGGCCAGCAACACGGGTTCGGGCGACAACGACACCTTGCCGGATTCGACCACCGCCAGGTCCAGCACCTCGTTGATCAATTTAAGCAAATGCCAGCCGGCCTGGAGAATTTGCGTGATGCTCTCCTGTTGGGACTCGGTCGGCAGCGGCACCGAGGTTTCCATCAGTTGCGCGAAGCCGAGGATCGCGTTGAGCGGGCTGCGCAACTCATGACTCATGCTCGAAAGGAAGTCCGATTTCGCCAGGTTGGCCTTTTCCGCCGCCGATTTGGCGCTCTCCAGCTGGATATTCGACTCCTGCAGCGCGTGCTCGAAACGTTTTCGCTCGGTGACATCCCGCGCCGCAGCGAACACGCCTTGCAGCCGCCGGTCGCGGTCATAGAACGTGGTTGCGTTGTAGGACACCACCGTGTCTTTGCCATCCCGGGCCCGGGCGGTTAGCTCGTAATCCGTGACCTTCTTTTCGCTCAGTACCAGCTTGATGGCCGCCTCGGCGCGCTCGGGATCGGTGAAGTAGTTCTTGAACGGCGCCCCGATCAATTCGTCGCGCGTGCAGTCCGTCAACGCTTCCATTTGCTTGTTCACGTCGGTAATGATGCCCCGGGGGTCCGTGGTCATGATCGCGTCAATGTTGGATTCGATCAGCGAGCGCGTATAAAACTGCTGGTCGCGCAGGCGCTGATCCAGCTTCTTCTGCTCTTCCTCGACCTGCTTCCGCGCCGTATTGTCAGTGCCAATCAATAGATAGCCGATGATTCCCCCCTGGGCGTCGCGCAGGGCCGTGACCGAAACCACCGCCGGAAAGCGGCTCCCGTCCTTGCGGATGTACGTCAGTTCGTAGATATCCTCAATCCCGCGCAGCGCCTTGAAGACCAACGCCTCGAACCCCGGCGTAATCGGGGTCGCCAGTTCGGCGCTCAACGCCTTCGCCCGGGCGATGACTTCCTGCGGATCGGAAATGTCCGCCGGCGTGATCTTGTTCAGCACTTCGGCCGCGGCATAGCCCAGCATTCGCTCGGCGCCGACGTTGAACAATTGAATCACCCCTTTTTCGTCGGTGGCGATGCTCGAAAAGTTCGCGCTGTTGAAGATGGCACTCTGGAGCGCACCCGCCTTGAGCAGGGCCGCTTCCGCCTGCTTGCGGGCGCTATTGTCGGTTCCAATGAGGAGATACCCAATGATCCCGTCCCGCTCGTCGCGCAACGCCGTGACCGAGACCACGGCCGGAAACCGGCTGCCGTCCTTGCGGATGTAGGTCAATTCGTAGATATCCTCAATGCCACGCGAGGCTTTGAAGACCAGGGCCTCGAACCCGGGCGCGATGCGCGTTTCGAGTTCCCGGCTCAGGGCTTCGGCGCGCGCAATGACCTCCTGCGGGTCGGAAATGTCGGCCGGGGTGATCTTGTTCATTACGTCGGCCGCCGCATAGCCGAGCATCCGTTCCGCGCCCACATTGAATATTTGGATCACTCCTTTCTCGTCCGTGGCAATGCTCGAGAAGTTGGCGCTGTTGAAAATCGCGTTCTGCAAGGCGCCGGCTTTCAGGAGCACCTCTTCGCGCCGGACCTCCGTGCCGATTTTCCCCGCGAGGGGATCACTGCTGCAACTGGTTTCAGGTTTCATATTTATATTATAATCAAAATTTTGCGGCAATTGTTCGTGCCGCGCGGCTAACGTTTGGTCGGCGCGTTTTCCGGCGCCGCAATGGCCGGCCAATGGAGCAACGGCGGCGGGTTCGTTTTGTTCACGTATTTGCGCACCAGCCAGTTCCGTTGCAGGGCTTCGATCAGCCGTTCCAGTTCGCGCATGGATACCTGGGTTTGTTCGACCAGGCCGGGTAGGTCCTTCGCTTCGTTGGCCATCGCCCCCGTGATTTCTGGCAGCCGGGTTGTGCCGTTCCGGACATTGATCACCGCCACATCCAGGTTCGTCTCCAGGTTCTGCAACTCACCCACCGCTAGGTTGGCCCGCGCCAGCAAAGCCTGCGCCTGATCCGCCAAGGCCGTGTCGGTGAGCAGCTGGCCGACCGTGCCTTTGCCTTGTTCCACTCCGGACGCCAGACGGTCGAACCGCGCGGTCAAGGCTTGCAGTTCCCGCGAGTTCTCCTCCAAATCCCCGCCCAACTTCGTCCACTCCACCACCCCGTCGCCGACTTTCGCCACCACCGGCCCCAATTGCGCGTGTAAATCGGCCAGCATCCCCTCCATCCGGTTGAGCGAATCTTCCGAGACCAGACAGGCGATCTCCGGCTGGTGTGCCGGCAGCCCGGCGCCGCTGCCGCGCGTGATTTCCAGGTAGGAATCGCCCGCCACTCCAAAAACCTTCTTGATCGATGCGGTCGAATCCACCCGCAAAAATCGCGCAAAGTCACGCCGGACTTTTACGTGCGCCCTCATCCGCCCGTCGTCCGCCACGCTGATTTCACCCACCTCACCCGCCGAGACACCCAGGACGATCACGTCCGCGCCGGACCGCAACCCCAACGCGCCTTGTTCGGGCAGCAACACATCGAACGCGTACTTGCGCGTGAACCACCGCTGTGAATGGGCGCTCACCATGACCCCAACCACCACCACCAGCACCACCGCCAGCACCAGGACGCCGGTCAGCTCGTTTACTTGGCGAAATGCGTAACGATTTTGCACGAATTAAAACCTTGGAATAAGCTTCATGAAGTGCGCGCTTCCGTTGCGACGAAGTTCAATTCCGATCCGAACATCCGGGCCCGGGCCGTCGCCCGGATGCCCGCATGGTTCCAGATTTTTGGGTCCGAGACCATCCAAAGCACCGCGGCTCCCCGCCGGCATGCCGACCTCGTTGCACTCACGAGGGGTGCCATCAGGTCGGCGTAAACACCGCGTACCGGCTGCTCGAGAATGACCAGGGTCGGCTGGCCGAGAAACGTGCGGATGCACGCCGCCTTCCGCAGGTCCCATCGGCGCAGGCCCCCGGGCCGGCCACGCGGCAGACCAGGCAGGCCGAAGGCCCGCGCCAAACCCAACGCTTCGTCCCGAATATCCTCCTCGCTCCGCGTGGTATGGTGCTGTTGCGATAGCATGATATTCTGGTCAACGTCCAGGTCGCTAATCCAGCCCTCATCTTCAAATAACCGGCCGATTTTTCCGCGCTGTGCCGCCGCCTGGTCAGCCGGCATGGCTTGCCAGTCTTCGCCGCAAAACCTCACGCTTCCCCGCTCCGGCGGCACCAGGCCTTCCGCGGCATCGGCGATTGGCAACCGTTCGTTTTCGCGCTCCAGCCGCAGGAGCAATAACTCCCCCGCATTGAGTTCCAGGGAACTGTGGCTCAAACCGGTCTCATAAAGCGCACCGGACTCGATCGTCACTTCGTCGAATTTTAAGATGGCTGGGGAAATATTCATGGCGGGTCGGGGAATCACGAATAAGCCAGCACCGAGACGATCGTCGAGGTCAGAAACAGGGCAAACAAGGATCGGGCCAATGCGTGCTTCACGGCCAGTGGCACTTGCGTCAGCCCGCCTTCGACGCTCAGACCTTCCGTGGCACAAATCACTCCGGTCAGGAGCGCCGGCAGCAGACATTTCACCAGAAAACCAATCGCGTCGAAGGGATGCGCCGCTCGTAATGTGCTGGTGATGAATTCTCCCGCGCTCATGTTCGCCCCGCCGGAGTACGCGCCAAACCCGTAGCCGCTGGCGAACGCGGCGAACACGAAAATGATCGATAAACAAAATGCCGCCGCTGCCATGGCCAGCACGCGCGGCATCACGAGCATCAGCAACGGCTCCACGCCTTGGGCTTCCAGGACGCGGAGTTCCCCCCCCACTTTCATGATCCCCAGCTCGGTCGCAATCGCGCTGCCGCCGCGCACAATCAGGACAAAGTTGGCGAATAGTGGCCCCAGCTCCCGCGCCACCACCGCGACCAGCAATGGCCCCAGCTGCTGCGACTGTCCGAGCTTGTCAGTCCAGACGCTCAGTTGCACCACCACCGAAATGCCGACCAGCACCGCCAGGATGAGAATGAAACGGAAGGATTCCACGCCGAAGAAATAGAACTGCCGCGTGAAAACATCCCGCACCCCGCGCCGCCAGCGCCGCGGCTGGGCGCCAAGCAGCAGCGTGGTGCCGAGCACCGCCGCGAGATAGCGCACCCTGCCGCTGTGCTCAACGACGAAGCCGCCCACGCCCGCCACCGTTTTTAGGAAACGACGGACCAACGCGCCTCCTCGTGGCGCCAATCTGGCGCGAGAATCTTGCATGCCGACTGGTT
>Ga0302320_10018918_pt1 | contig 13871 bp, 9 predicted proteins | sample Bog_T0_3_FD_202130 | JGI IMG/M metagenome (GOLD analysis project Ga0302320, IMG submission 202130) | Peat permafrost microbial communities from Stordalen Mire near Abisko, Sweden - Bog_T0_3 | ecosystem: Environmental > Terrestrial > Soil > Wetlands > Peat | place: Sweden: Abisko, Stordalen Mire... | reverse complement strand
CTTGACCGCGACGGTGAACGGCGTCTCGCCGCCGGCGACACCCGGCGTGACGGAGGTGTTGTACGGCCGCAGGTCGTATTCGAACCGCTTGGTGTTGGTCGCGGTGTCAATGACGGTGATCGAGTCGTTATAAATGTTCGCCGCGACCAGGACGCTGCCATCAGCGGAGAGGCCGAGACCCGCCACCGTGGACTGCTCCTCGAAGCCAACGCCATTGCCGAGCAGCGGACCGAACGCGGCGTACGGCCCAACGCCGAAGCTGCCATGGCCCATTGAGATGCTGCCGCTGACGGTCCATCCCGACGCAGTCGATCCGGCATAGACCCAGACTTTGTCGCCGCTGCCGCCGGATGCGTAGAACTTGCTGCCATCCGGCGCCCACACCAGGCCGACATAGGTGTCGGGCACCTGGATGACCTGCTTCCGCACCGGCGTCCGCGCATTGCCGCCGGAGATGTCGTAGACGAAGATGTATTGGCTGGTCGCGTCGTTCGCGGTGCCCGCGGCGTTTGCCAGCAGGTTGTAGCCGCTGGTCATCACCAGCAACGTGGTTCCGTCGGGGCTGACGGCGGTCTTGATCGCACCGTTGGCAATGAAATTCGGATGCGCGGCGAGGCCGGGGTTCAGCGTCGTGAAGATAGCGCCGGTCGCTGCGGTCGGCGTGACGAACTGGCCAGAGGGCAGGGGCAACTGGCCGCTGTTGTCCAGCGTTTCGTCGTCGATATCGGCTCGGGCGATGCCGCACTGAAGGCCCGCCAGCACGGTCGCGCCGAGCAGCGACCGACGAAACAAACGCAAGCCATGAGATGTCTGCACGTTCGCACCCTTGCGGCGCACCAACCCCGACGCGCCGGTTTGAGCCAGGCATCCGATGACGGATCGTTTTGCGTGCGACCATTGAAGAAGTGCGACGAAGTGCGCAGAATTGGACAGCCTGACCAGCGCGGAAGGCTTAATTTTCGGTGACGGTTTTGTTTCGGTGAGCGGCGCTCACCGTGCGTCGGGCTCGCCGTCGTCCCAGGCCAACACGCGCCAGCCGCGTCCGTCCGGCGAGAAGCCGAACCGCACCACCGCGCGGCGGGAGACCCTTGGCGCATCCGGCAAGCTGGCGGTCGCGGTGATGGCGATCACCCGCGCCTCGGTACTGCTGGCCGCAACCGGCGGGGCGCCGGCGGCCCGCAGCGCGACGAGCACCAGCGCATCAGCAAACGCCGGGTCGGCATCGGCGGTGGACCAAAGCGTCAAATGCGGCTTCAGCGCGGCCAGCAGGGCGGGGGTCATGCCCAGCACGAAGCCCAGCTCATCGAGATTTTCGAACGGCCTCCCGGGTGGGCCGTAGGTCATGCCGGCGGCGCGGTATTCCGCGGCCTTGGCGCCATGCGGGCTCGGGGTCAGGCCCGGCGTGCGCCAGTCCACGATCGCCGCCGCGAGACTTTCGGCGCTTTGCGGCAGCACGCCAAGGCCGAGCAACAGCGCCTGCAGCATCACGGCGGAAGCGAGATTCGGGTTCATCCGGCCGGAGAGATCCACCAGGCCGACCGTCACCGGCGTGTCACCGAAGCGGCGCGGACCGGCGGCAGTTGCGCCCGCGCGCAGCACGTCCAGGATGGCATAGGACAGGACCCCATCCGCCGCGGCGCGTGCGACCGCCTGGCTGCGCAACGCCATGCTGAGCTTCGATTCGCTGCTCGCATCGGCGGCCAGGCCGGCGATCAGCGCCGCCAGAACGGCGATCGTCCAGAGCACGATCAGCAGGGCGAAACCCCGCTGCCCGCGCGGTCTTTCCCGCCCGATCATTCCTCGGCCTGTTCCCGCGGCGGGTGCACGATGATTGGCGGCCACGGCCGTTCGCCCTCCGGCAGCGCCACCTGCATACGCACAAGGCCCGGCAAGGCGGCCCGGGCCCATTCTGAGTGCCAGGCGGCACCTTCGCCTTTCGCCGCATAGCTGATGTCCAGTCCGGCCACCCGGTCCAGCAGCACCTCGCGACCCGGCGGCGGTGGCGCGCCGAACGGAATGCCCCGCGTGTGCGGCGTCCACCACAACACGAGCCGGCCGCCCTCGGCCTCCAGCCTGACATCGGCGGTCAGGGAGCCGCCGGTGGCCGGATCGGGCAATTCCGTGGTGAAGGCGAGCGCCCGCGCCGATCCGCGCACGACAGGCGGCTCGGGATACATCCCGGCGTCCATGCGCTCGATGATGTGGCGCAGCGCGCGCTCGACCGGTTCCATATCCGATTGGGTGCGGACCGAGCGGTGGTAGCTGTCGGCGCCGCGCACACCGACACGCAGGCCCTGGGCGAGCATGGCGAGGACCAGGCCGACCACCGAGAGGACGACAAGGACCTCGATGAGGGTGAAACCGGCGTAACGGCGTCTCATGGGCCAGACGCTGAAACGGTGCCGAGGCGAGCGCTGTCGAGCACGAAACGTCTTTCCCCCCTTCCGTCGTGCCAGAAGATCGCGACCGACACCGTGTACAGTCCCGTGCCGCGCGCCCACGGCCCGCCGCGAGCCGCGCTGGGCGCCCGCGATGAGCCAAGGAACGCAACGCGCGTCCGCCAACGATAACCTTGCCCATCGTCTCCCTGGCGCTCCCCCACGGCCAGGGAAGGATCGGTCATCGCCGCGAGATGCGATTCGGCCCGCGATATCGCGATGTCCAGGGACACTGTGGTGTGCGCGGTGCGTAGCGACGTGACGATTCCGCCGAACAGAACGTCCAGGGCGATCAGCGTCACGACCAGCGCGACCATGACCTCGATCACGGTGAAGCCGCGATGGTCGGACGTTCGTTTCATGCAGCCTCGGTGTGGTCTCGGACCCTGGTTATCCGTCCGCCAAGTTTACGAGCCAACCGCGCTTCGGTGAACGGAACCGGTCGCCCTGCAATCACTATGCGACAAACCGAACAAGCTGGCGATCAGCAGCGCGCCGCCGTCGCGAATGACGATGGCAAGGTGAACCGCAACCTATTCGGCCGGCCGACCGAGGGAATTGGCTTTTCGCGGAACGCGCCGATGAACTTCGGTCCGCCACGTTTCGAGGATGCCGCGGTGCGGGTCGTCGGCGAGCGGGCCGTCATCGAGGTGACCTTGCGGTTCGAGCCGGCGCCGCCGGCTGCCCGACGCGCGCAGCGTTGACGCTTCGCTGTGGTCGCTGCGCGAGGGCTGACGGCAGGAACTCTCGGCGTCTCTAGTGGATCTTCTGGATCTGCGCCTGACTGAGCTCCCAGGTATGCGGCGGCAGCGGCACGAAGTGGACTCGCTCCAGATAGCCTTCGTTGATTTCGGAAGGCTCGATGGTCCATAGCAGAAAGCGCCGCGAGGCTGCAGCCACGTCCGGATTCGCCTGCTTCGTCGACACGACGGCATATTCGTAGTTGACCAGCGGATAGGATTGCTCGCCCGGTGCGAAGACGAGGCTGAGCCGCTCGTCGGGCGGCGTGCGGACCCCGAGCGAGGCGGCGCCGGCAATGATCGCGTCCTGTGTCGGCAAAACGAAATGCCCATCCGCGTTCTTCAGCATCGCCATGCCAAGTTTGTCTTTTTCGATCTCCGCGCTGTAGCTGACGCCGACATAACCGATCGAAAACGGCGTCGCCTGGATTGCCTTCACCATGGCCGCATTGCCTTCGACGCCGAGAGCCCCCGGCACCGCGGGCCAGGCGACCGTGGTGCCGTAGCCTTTGTCCAGTTCCCAGGCGCGCGTGGAGAAGCTCAGGAACTGCGTGAAGACGAACGTGTCGCCGGAGCCGTCGGTGCGGTGAACCGGGATGATCGGCTGGTGTGGCAAGCTGACGCCGGGATTGAGGGTGGCGATCGCTGGCGCGTCCCAATAGCGAACCTCACCCGTGTAGATACCGGCGATGGTCGGTCCGTCGAGCCGCAGGTTGTTCGTGTTGAGCCCCGGCAGGTTGTAGTTGATGGTTTGCGCGGATATCGCCAGCGGGATGTCGACGAACTGCGGTGTCACTGTCCCGCGTTCACGCGACTCCCCTAACGCCATGGCGCCCGGTGCACGCTTTGTCCCCTGGATTATGCGACTCCCGGCCCCGGACCGCGCGGTCCGAGCCGGGGCGCGGGGCGGCCCAACGGCCGCCAATGGCGGCCAGGCCCTCGCATACTGTCGCATGATCCTGGCGCCAGAGTCGCACGATCCAGGGCACAGAGTCGCGCGATCCTGGGACAGTCGCATGAACCCCGCACATGCAAGCCATTGATTAATATCTGATTCCGGTCTCATCATCCAGGTACAGCGACATCGTTACGGGCACATGGATTCGGATAACCCCGTCAGAGTCAACGACGTGAGGCACTAGCCGGATAAGCGTCCATAGCGTAGGACGACACACTCACCGGTAATTCCGCCCTGGCGTCGGGCCGTGAATGAGGCGTCCGCACTCGGCTGTTGTGCCATCCAGGTCTCGTACAGCCCCTCTAACGCCGCGGCCAGCCACTGACCCGGCGGGTCGCCGGCCGCGCCGATCCGGGGCAGGCCGGTATGGCTCAGGATCAGGCAACGCTCGGCTTCGAGCAGGCTGAGCTTGACGCTGCCCCAGCCGATGGCGGCCAGCGTCTCGTTCATCTCGATCTCCAGAGCCTGCATCGATGCAGCCGCTGGCAGCGGCAACAGCCGCGCCATCCGGCAGCCGGTCGCATGCAGCAGGCTGTCCCGGCCCGCAGGGCCGGCCACGGCGTCGAGTTCCTCGGCCAGCCCGCGCAAGAATTCGCGCCAGCCGATCGCGGTCGTCGGTCGGACGGATTGGGACACGTCATCGGCCGGCGCCGAAGCGCTCGGGAATGAGGTATCCATCAGTCTGCTCCATTGAAGATGTAGCGGGCGTAGATCGTGGCATCGAGTTGGTTCCAATCCCCGGTTGACTGGAATTGGGCTTTTGCGCCGAGGCGCAACGACGGGGTGGCTCGATACTCTATCTTGCCCGAGGCTCCGCCGGTGATGCCTGATGCGGTCTTGCCTGGATAGAAACTGACCAGTCCAGGCGTGCCCGCGGCCAGGGCATCGAGCTGCCCCTGCAACTCGGCATTGTTCGGGAAAACCGGCGACGCTTTCTGCGTGTAGGACTGATAGCCGATCGCGCCTCCGACCGACCAGGTAAGATCCTCCAGCGTCTGCGTATAGGACACCGGGATGAGCGCAGCGAAGTATGATTGCGGACTGAAATACCCACCTTGCCCGAGCGAGAAGTAGCTGAGGTTGCTGTTATAGCCAAAATACACCAGGTCCAGCCCAACCCTCACCTCATCGGAGGTGGTTTTGTAAACCGGGTAGGCACCGCCGGCACCGAATTCGATTTCGGTGTTGCTCTTGACGTTGCGCCCTGTCAGCGAGTCATAGCCGCCGCCCGCGTACGCGTAGCCCTTTCCCACCCCGAACTCCAACTGGCCGTGCCCCCTGGTGGTGGTGACGCCGCCCCAGGTTATGCCGCTATAGGGGTCTCTGGTGCCGCCGAAGGACAGCAGGCTGTCCGTGACCGCCCGGCGCTCCGTCACGACCCGCAGGCGTACGTTGTCGGCGAGTTCGGGAGCCAGCTCGATGCCGCCGACCACGTTGCTGATCAAGAAGCCGAGTGGCGATGAGCCGACATCGGCGGTCAGCCAGCGGTATTTATAGCTCGCATCGAGGGCGACGCCCTGGGCGGTCTGCGCCTCGGGCTGGATGAAGCGTCCGTTCGAGATGTTCAACGCGGCACTGCCGAACTGCGCCTGTGACAGGCCCGCCCCGGTCAGTTGTCCGGCGGACAGGTAGGTGGGTGTGGCGACCAGCCGCATCTGACCGAAGCCACCGGGGGAGACATCCGTTTCCAGCGGTGTGGCGCCGTCGAACAGTTGGCCCAGGCCCGACGTGCCGGACCTGCTGCGCAGGTCGACGCCACCCTGCAGTTTCGGCGCCAGCTCGTCGCGGACGCTGTTGATGGATTTGTTGATTTCCGACGTCATCTGATCGCCTGCGCCGGTGGCGGACGTCCCGCCCGGCGTCTCTGGAATTGCGGCGGCGGTGTCGTCAGCGGCTGACGCATCGGCGCGCCGGAACGGATTGTCGGACGGCGGTGACGCCGCGCGCGCTGCAATCGACGGATTAAGGATTGCGATCTGGGCGCCCCGTTCATCGACGCCGAGTTGTTGCTGGCGAAGACTTCTTGCGTTCTGCAGGTATTGCAGCGCCCGGCGGTTGTCGCCACGGGCCTGCGCCAAATCCGCAGCGGCGAGCACGGCTGACGGATCGTTGGGCGTCAGCGCCAGGCCGCCCTTCACCAGTGACTCCGCCAGTTCCCAGTGCCGGCCTTGGATGGCGGCGTCCACGGCCGCGCGCCGCACCTGCGCGTTGACAGGATCGCGGGCGAGCAGCGTCTGGTTGATCGCCAGCGCCTTGTCCGGCTGGTTGGCGGTCCCATAGATCCGGGCCAGCGCCATGTTGGCATCGGGATTGTCGGGCGAACGCGCAAGCACCGGCGCCAGTTGGTCGTAGGCATCGGCGGCACGGCCGGCCTTGCTTAACTGGTCGGCGCTGCGTACCGCGGCGCCGGCGCGCAACTGCTGCAGCGCGGTCTGTTGCTCAGGCGTCAGGCCGGAGGCGCCTTCGAGGGAATTGATCATCGCCTGGGCGTCGGCATCTTGACCGCCTTCCAACATCACGGAGGCGTAGGCGAGCCGCGCTGCGGGGCTTTGATTGTGCGTGGCCTGCTGGGCGATGCCGATCGCATCGCGGGCGCCGGTAGCGTCGCCCTGCCGCAGGAAGGCGCGGGCGATGGCGCTACCGCGGCTGCCGTCAGGATCGGGATGCGCCGCCAGCGCCAGCAGGCGTTGCCTTGTGGCGACCGGTGAAGTTCCGGCCAATGCGGTCGCCGAACGGATGTCGCTATCGAGTTGGCCGCGGGACAGGATGGCCTGCATCTGCGGGTTACGCGCGCCTGGGGGCAACCGTGCCGCTAGCGCCGCCGCATCCGCTGGCCGGTTGTCCTCGGCCGCGAAATAGGCGGCGGCTTGCAGCGCGTCGGCGGACGGGTGTGGGACCTCGACGAGACTATCCATCTCCTGCCGCGCCTCCTGGCGCTCGCCCGCGGCAACGAGCGCGCGCGCCAGATCCAGCCGAAGCCAGGGGTCCATGGGATTGGCTGCCGAAGCCGAGCGCAGGAGCGCTACCTTGCTCACGGGATCGCTAGCGAGCTTGGCCTGCTCGCGCAGTTCGTCCGACTGCTGGTGTACGGGCGCGCGGGCGCTGGTGCTGATCCCGGCGCGCTCCAGGAGAGTCGTGGCCTCCGCCGCATGACCTTCGCGATGCAGCACGGACGCCAGCCCGGCGAGTGCGGCGCGGTTGCTCGGCTGCCGGCTCAGCACCGTCCGCCAACTCGCTTCCGCGGCGGCCAACTCGCCACGACGAGCCTGGATATCGGCCAGCATGGCGGTCGCGCCGGTGGTGTCGCCGCCCTTCGCAATAATGCTGTGAACCTGCTGCTCGGCAGCCTCCAATTGACCATGCTGCACCAGGGAGCGGGCTTGCGCATAGTCTTGCCCAACTGTTGCCCCAGCAAGCGCGGACTCCCAACGGTCACTGTGCGCCGGGTCCGCGGCGATCGCCCGGGTTAGCAGGTCGGCCGCTTCGGCGCTGCGGCCCTGGCGCAGGCGAACGAGGCCCATCCCGCCGAGGGCATCGGCATCGTTGGCGTTGCGGTCCAGACTGCCCTGGAACGCCGTTTCGGCATCCTGCAGGCGGCCGGCGTTCAGCGCGTCGAAGCCCTGGCTGCGCTGTCTCGAAGCTTCGTCGGCAGGCGCGCGGGGCGGGGTGCGCGCTTCCGCCAGCCGCGCGGAAACCGCTCCGTCATCGGGATGCCTGGCGAGGTAGGCTTCCAATGCCGGGATGCTGGCGCTGTCCGGCGGCAGCCACTGCAGCGCCTGGCGCCAGGATTTTGTGGCAGCTTCGGCGGTTGCCGGGTTGGCGGCCAGAGCGGCCAACCGGCTGATGCCGTCGGCGCGTGTCGCATCGCGGAAGGTCAGCAACTCGCCGTACGCAAGCTGGGCACTCGTGTTCTTCGGATCGCGCGCGACCAACCGCGCCAATCCGTCGCGGGCTTGCTGCCAGCCCCCCTCGGTTCCCGACAGGACCTGATAGTATTCGGTCGCCAGATTGTCGGGCGGCTCGGCGTTGTGGAACAGGCGTCGATAGCGCTCGATCGCAACGGCGTTGCGGCCCTCCTGCGCCAACCGTCGTGCCTCGGCCAGCCCAGCGGAATCGATTTGGCCAAGCCGTATTGCCTGCTCGGTCGCGCTGATGCGCGGGTCGTCCGGCCTAACCTGGCGCAGCTTTGCCAATGCCGCCTGGGCGGCGGTCCGATCGCCGCGTTCGGCGTCGATCTGCGCCTGCAGCGCGAGTGCATCGGGATTGCGAGGGTCCTGAGCCAGGAGCCGGTCCAAGGCGCGCTGCGCCTGGGCAGGATCGTTTTGTAGGCGCCAAAAATTGGCTTGGTCCAACAGTACCTGGACGGCGTTTGCCGGCGTGGCCGGTGCTGCCACACCGTTCGTCGGTCCAGCGCCGGAGGACCCGGGGGTCGGGGCCGCAGCGGGAGCCGGGGTGATGCCATAGGACGATGACGGGGCTGCTTGCGGAGGAGCAGCGGGAAGATTCGCGGGCGCTCCGGCGGGAGCCTGGGCCAGGGCGGCCGCCGGAAGCGGCACGCCGGCCAGCAGCGCAGCGCGTACCCCCAACAGCGCAGCGTGCACCCCGTGGCGGCAACGTCGCACCGTCTGGCATGGCGCGCGTTTCTTGGTCATGGAGGTGGACTCATGTTCGCCGGGCCCGCTTGGTCAGGCGGTTGGCTGACCGGCGCCGCAGCGCCAAGTACAACACCGTGCCGACCATCAGGCTGGCCAACACCATCAGGCCCACCATCGACAGCGGCCTGTCGCGCAGCAACCACTCTGGCCATAGCCAGAACGGCAGACTGCCGACGGTATAGACTGCCCCGACCCGGTAGGAGGTCACGTGGCCGCCGTCGAACAGCGCCATATCCCCCTGGACGTCTGGCGACAGAGCAGGATCGCGAAGCGCGACCACAAGCTGATCGAGCGCTTGCGGCGAGGCCGCCAGCAGTGCAACGACCGAGCGTGCCGGGTCGAGCGGCGACTGCGTCCCGAGCAGGATCGCGGCATCGTCTGGCAGCGCCGTGCTGAGCGCAGCTGCGGCGCGGCGACGTTGATTGGGCTTGGGGTCGCCGAATAGCCGCCGGATCGACTCCAGGGGTGCCGGCAGCGCGATTTGAAGGCGCGTGCCATCAATCCGGAACGGACTGTCGCGCAGCAGATCTGCCGGGCCGGCGAGTTCCCCGAGTGTGCCAATGACCAGCAGGTCGCGCTTCGCCACCCCAGGCAGGTTGCTGGGACGCGCGACCGCCAGCCGCAGCACGGGATAGCCGGTCAGCGATCCGAACTGGCCCATCAGGTCCAGGAAGGCACTGATCTCTACGCTGCCCGGCCGTTCCGGCAGCACGACGGCCGCATCGGATAGGTCCGCCATTCGCGTGAACGGGAAGCCGGAGCTGACGAAATAGGCCAGGTTCGGCATCTCGGCGAATCGGTAAGCGCGCGTCAGGTCAATGGTGGAGTCCGGATCGACCGACATATGCAGGTCTTCCGGGATCGCCGTACAGTCACCCCTGTGCAACGGCCGTGCGTCGAAATAGAGCCCGAGGTCGTTCTGGCCAAAAATCATGTATGGCGGGATGGCAGTGCCGGCCGCTTGCGGTCCTTCGTCGAAGCCCAACTGGCGGTACACCCAGTCCAACGGGCCCTCCGACGGCGCCAGCGAGTAGCTGCGCAAGAACAGGCCGTTGATCCCGACATCGAGGCGAGAGGTGGCGACGTCCACCACAGGCCCTGGTGGCGCGCGGAAATGGATGTCGGCGCGGAACGGCCGTTTGCGCCAGGTGTAGAGATCGGGCGCGGTACGAAATGGCACGTGGAAGGTGCCTGGCGTGTATCCAGTGCCCTGGAGCTGGTTGGCGTCCACCAACTCACCGAACCGCACCGGGCGGTCGGTGGTGATCCAGGCCGGCGCGTCGTACGGCTGGCGCTCGGCCACGACTGGGGCCTTGACCGCCGCCTCGGCGCCGCCAAGGGCATGGCTGCCGAGCACGAGCGCCGCCGCCGCGCTGATGGCCTCGGCCCCGGTTCGGCCCGCCACGACCAGCAGCGAAGCGAGGGGATCGTTCGGATTGGGTATCACCGCGACGGTCGGTCCGTTCACCGCGGGCAGCGGGACACCTTCCAGCGTATCGCGGCCCGCGACCACAACCACGCCGTTTCCCTCCGGTGGAGGCTGGGCGGCCACCGGGAACGTAGCGCCGCGGAAATCCGCCTGCTGGCCGAACCACGAGGCAACGATGGCCGCCGCCTGCAGGGCCTCGTTGCTGGGGACGGCGGACAGCAGGAACGGAAGCACGAGCGGCTGCTTCTCGCGCTGGTCGAAGAACGGCAGCGGAAGGCGGGACAACAGGCGCGGCGAGGGCAGTCGCTCCAACGTCAGCGACAATACCGAGGTATCGGACACCGTCGCCCAGAGCAGGCCGCTGAGCGGGTCGTTGCAATCTTGGGTATAGCGACCGGTGAAACGGAAATTCAGCCGGTTGCTGTCCTGGAAGAAGACCGGGTTGAGCGGCATCGTCACCGGTCCGAACGATGGCGAGTCCTTATCCACCGGGATCGTGCCGATATACTGCTCGTTCAAAGTGACGGAAATGTTGCTGAATTCAGGTATCAGCGCCGGCGACACCGCACCTTCCAGGGTTAGCTGCGCCGCCGTGACAACCTCGTCGCTGCGGACGCCGAACAGGACCCCTTGGATGGAGCTGGTGCCGCGCATGGTCATCGGCCCGTGCACCCCCAGCTGCCTCAGCGTCATGACCAGTTGGCGCGTTGGTCCGGCTTGAGTCCCGGTCGGGGCCGCCTGCGCCGCTTGTCCGGTGGTGGTAGCGGCGGCCGAAGGCGTGGGTGGCGATCGGGGGGACGGGAGCAGAAACGGGCCCAGACCGGGCGGCGGCCGCAGTTCAGTGCCGGGAGGTTGGGCGGCAATCGGAGCGACTACCTCCGCGGGCGGCTTCGTTTGGGCTTGCGCGCTACCTGTCGCCACAAACAGCAACGTGAGCGCGACCGTGGTACGTTGCAGAATGGCGCGGCGCGGTGGCACAACCAGCGTTTGACGCGCCAGCTTCCCGCTGGGCGCCGCGGCAACAATGGTGGCGGCATCGACCGGGGTGTCTTGTCTGAGCGGCCTGGCGCGTGGGCGGAACAACCCGCGGATGCTCGTGAGGACGTGGAACAAGCTTCGCAGCGGGCGGTCGATCGGGAAGGAATTCCAATCGGTCCATGCGTCGGCGCGGCCGAATACCACACGCGCCACCGAGGCCTCCTCGGCAATCGTTCGTGACAGCCAGTCCACCTGCAGCGACCCGGGCTCTGATTGCAGCACGCGGCTCCTCAGCAAAACAGTCTCCGGACCTACCTCCACATCGATCAGCAACTCGGTTTCGGCCGCCACTTCGTCGCGCGTATCGAGGCGGAGGCTACAGCCGCCCATCGAAACGTCCACGGTGGTGCCCCGAATCACGCGGCCATCGGGCAACCAGATCGACAACGGCAGGCGCGCTTGGACGCGGGCCTGCCGGCGGGTCTGCCGCGTCTCGCGCCCCACCGCCAGCGCGGCTAGCACAATCAGCAGGCTTATGGTCGTCCATATCGAGTTCAGCAGCAGCGCCTCGAAGGTCAGTTCGTCGTTATGCCGAAAGAGCAGGCAAAACAGCCCAATGCCCAGGCCCGCGAACAACACCAGCGCCAGCAGCAGATTCGGATAGACCGCCCCCAGGTCGAAATAGCCGTTCTCAAGCAGGCCGCCTTTGTCGGTTACGTTGAACTTGCCGCGGCGCGGACTGAGCATCGTCACAACCGTCAGTCGGACAACAAACAGCGCCAGCGCCGTCTCGTAGATCTCGCTCCAGAACGAATGCCGCCAGTTGCGCTGGATTCGCGAGTTGGTTGCTACTGCGTGAAAGATATGCGGAAACGCGTAAGCGAGGATGGCGAGCGGCGAAGCCGCGATGATATTCTGGCCGAGAATCAGGTAGCCCAGAGGCGCAGTCAAGAAGACAATGCGCGGGACCGCGAACAGGAAATGTCCCGTGGCGTTCAGGTAGCAAAGCCGCTGTCCCAGTTTCAGCCCCGGCCCAAACAGCGGGTTGTCCAGCCGGAATATCTGTAGCATCCCGCGTGCCCATCGCATGCGCTGGCCGATATGCAGGATCAGCCGCTCAGTCGCGAGTCCCGCCGCCAGCGGCAGCCGCAAATACGCGGAATCCCATCCTGCGCGATGCAGCTTCAACGCCGTGTGCGCGTCCTCGGTCACGGTCTCCACGGCGAAGCCGCCGATTTCCTCCAACGCGGCGCGACGAATCACAGCGCAGGAGCCGCAGAAGAAGGCCGCGTTCCAGAAGTCGTTGCCCGGCTGCACCAGGCCATAGAACATGTTGCCCTCGGGGGGGACGTGCTCGCCGGCCGCGAGGTTCCGCTGGAACGGATCCGGCGAATAGAAATGATGCGGCGTCTGAATCGCCGACATCCGCTTCTCGCGCACCAGCCAGCCCATGGTCATTTGCAGGAAGGCGCGCGTCGGGACATGGTCGCAATCAAACACGCAGATGAATTCGCCGTTGGTCCGGCCCATCGCGTGGTTCAGGTTGCCGGCCTTGGCGTGTGCGTTGTCCGGCCGGATGATGTAGCCGGCGCCGCACGCCACGGCGAAGTCGCGGAACGCTTCCCGGCGTCCGTCGTCCAGGATGTACACCTGCATCTTGTCGGGCGGCCAGTCGATCGCCAAGGCCGCCAGAACCGTGGTGCGCACCAGCGAAAGATCTTCGTTGTAACTGGGGATGTAGACATCGACGCTCGGCCATTCGGCGGGGTCGTCGGGCAGCGGCACCGGTTTGCGGTCCAGCGGCCAGGAGACCTGCACATAGCCGAGCACCATGACCACCACCGCGTAGGCCTCGGCGAGGGCCAGGCCGGTGCCCAGGATTCCCTGCAAGAAACTGTTGAACTCGAGCGTGTCGGTGATGCGCCAGACGATGTAGCGGAGCGACACGGCCCCCGACAGCACGATCAGGAACACCGTCACGCCACGGCCTGAAAGGCGGCTGACCAGGATAAAGATCAGGATGGTGATCGAGGCGAACAAGGCTTGCGCTCGCGAGGCCAGCGGCACGGTCGCAACCGACCAGATTGCCGCCACGCCGATCAGCGCAATCGCGGCGTGGAGCAGGCCCCGGATCAGGCCCAGCCTGCCGTCTTCGCCGTCAAGCATGCGGTGCAGACGGTTGGTCATGACGACGTCTGAGCCTGCGGGCTCGCCGCCCGTGAGGGCGTGACTGTCATAGTATTCCCGGCGGCCAGCCGTGCCGCGATGACCCGCGCCAGGACCTCGATGTCCCGCGCCGCGCGCGACTCCGGCTGGTACTCCTTCACCAGGCGCTGTGCGGCCACCGCTTCACCGACGGTCTCATCCCGATGCACAAGCCCGAGCAGGCGCTCCCCAAAATGACGAGAGGCTGCACTGGCCAGCGGCGGGCCAAGTCGTGTGCGGAGATCGACCTGGTTCAGCACGAAGGCATGGCGCTGGACGTCAGCACTGTGAGCTACGCCGCTGTAGGCGAGTCCACTTTCTATGGTTGGGATGACGCTGATCGAGGTGGGATCAACCAGCAGCACGGTCACTAGTACATCGATTCCTTGAAACCGACCAGTTGCGGGGGATTCCCCCGCAGCCACCATATGTGGTAGGTTTGGTCATGACCTCAACATGATGGCTGGG
>Ga0302320_10018915_pt1 | contig 13872 bp, 13 predicted proteins | sample Bog_T0_3_FD_202130 | JGI IMG/M metagenome (GOLD analysis project Ga0302320, IMG submission 202130) | Peat permafrost microbial communities from Stordalen Mire near Abisko, Sweden - Bog_T0_3 | ecosystem: Environmental > Terrestrial > Soil > Wetlands > Peat | place: Sweden: Abisko, Stordalen Mire... | reverse complement strand
TAAGACTAGCTGAGGTGTTTCGTTGACCCATTGAGATCACCATGGCAACCATATTTCTCAGGCGGGCGCTGCGGTTGGCTGAAGAAAGCTCCTATTTGCGGAAAATCATTAAGTTCCGTGAATAATCGATGACAGCGTGGAACTTCACCGGCGGCGTCTCGTCTGTGAAAAGACATCGCGATATCAGGAGGTCCCCGTGCATCGCACTCAACTGCTCGTCCCCGGCAGTGATCTTATGGCCGCACCGGCTACACCGGCATCGCGTCATCGATCAAAATCGCGACGCCTGCGCAGCAGCGATCCCGCGGTACGCGCGATGACGGATTTTCTTCGGGATCCGCCGCTGACCACTGTCGAGGACTGCGATCTCGACACGGCCATGGATGAGATGTTTCGGCTGGGTGTCAGGGCGTTTCTCGTGGTGCGCGATCTCGCCGTCGTGGGCCTCATCACAGCCGAAGACATCCGGCAGTCGCGCCGCAGCAGCGTCTCTCGCGTGGCCGAGATCATGACCTCGGCGGCGGACATGCCCGCCATCGACTGGCTGACACTGCGCGAGGCGAAGGTTCGCGATCTGCTGGAGATTTTCGAAGGGGCCAACGTGCATCACCTGGTCGTGCTCGAGACCGAGAGTACGCAGCGCGCCACGGTGCGGGGTTTGGTGCACCGCAGCCGGGTGGAGCGGCGGCTGCTCCCCAACGACTACTCCAATCCCTGAGGTTGATTTTGAGGCTGCGATGCCTGCCGTCAGGCTTCCGTTGGAAGCCGCACTATAAATTCGCTGCCTTGTCCCAGGCCCGCGCTGGTCGCAGTCACGGTGCCGCCGTGTAACTGCACAATCTTGTGCACCAACGCAAGGCCGATGCCGAGGCCTGACCTGGAGCGCGCCGAGGTTGCATCAGCCTGCACGTAGAGATCAAAGATATGGGGCAGCGCATGCGCGGCAATCCCGATACCCGAATCCTTGATCCGGACAATGGCGTGCCCCTCGTGCGTGGACACGGATAACGACACCTGTCCACCCGCATCGCTGTATTTCGATGCGTTGGCGAGCAAGTTGACGAACACCTGCTCGAGACGGCTCGCATCTGCCGAAAGCCATATGCCCGATGCAGCCCATGTTGGCAGAAGCGCTTGGCCTCGCCGGCGAACTTCCGGCTCAAGTGTCTCGATGGCCTTCGCCAAGACCGCGAGCAGATCAATTCGCTGTCGCTCCACCAGCAGGTGGCCACTGGTAATGCGTCCAATGTCGAGCAGACCCGAGGCAAGCTGTGCGATTTGCCGCACCTGCCTTTCGATCAGTTCGTGCATTCCACGCTGCACAGTCACCTCTGCACCGCTTTGGCTGCGCAACACGCTAAGGCCGCTCTGAATCGATGCCAATGGACTACGCAGCTCATGAGAGAGGATGGCCAGGAACTCGTCCTTGCGCCGATTGGCTGTACTCAATTGCTCGACTTTCGTAGCAAGCAAATGCAGCTCACTGATCAGGAGAGCATTTTCATCGACGGCGAAGATAGCATCGCTTTCCTGGGGTCTATGACGACTGTTGCCGTTCAGACCGGCGTTCTGCATCGCACTCTGGGATAGTGGTGATACCGCTTGATGTAATTGCATGGCGATCCGCCTGGGATTTCCCCGTGTCGGTCCGAGGTTACAGCCGCGGCTGCGGTCGCTCTGTACGCTACCAGACATAACGATTTGCAATAACGGTGGCGCGCCCCGGTAATCAGCCACTCCGTCAGGGTGCGCGGCGGCCAGTAGAATGGAAGCGTGCCTGAACTGCCCGATCTGACCGTCTACCTCGAGGCGCTGCAGCAGCGCATCATCGGCGCTCGGCTCGAATCCATCACGTTGCACAATCCGTTCCTGCTGCGAACGGCCGTGCCGCCGCTGGCCAGTGCCTATGGGCGCGAAGTGAGGCAGCTGCGCCGCGTCGGCAAGCGTATCGCCATCGGCCTGGAGGGCGAGCTGTGGCTGGTGCTGCACCTGATGATCGCCGGGCGTTTGCACTGGTTCGATATCGGCAGCAGGACGCGGGGCCGCGCACCATTGGTGCGATTCCAGTTTGACCGCGGAACCCTGACGCTGACCGAGGCGGGCACGCGTCGTCGTGCCTCGCTGCATCTGTTCCAGGGTAGTGACGCGCTTGCCGGCGCCGACCCCGGGGGACTGGAAGTACTGCCCGCAACACTCGAGGCCTTTGCTCAGCGGCTGACCGCCGAGAATCACACGCTCAAACGGGCGCTCACCGACCCACATCTTTTTAGCGGTATTGGCAATGCCTACTCCGATGAGATCCTGCACCGCGCGCGGCTCTCGCCGCTGGCACTGACGCGCAAGCTCGATGCCGCGCAGATCGGGCGGCTGTTCGACGCCACGCGCTCGATACTCGAGGAGTGGACCGTGCGGTTGCGGCAGGAGGCGGGCGGCAAATTTCCGGAAGGCGTGACCGCGTTTCGGCCGGAGATGGCCGTGCACGGCCGGTTCAAGCTGCCGTGTCCGGTCTGCGGCACGCAGATCCAGCGCATCCGCTATGCCGAAAACGAGACCAACTACTGTCCGCGCTGCCAGACCGAAGACCGCGTGCTGGCCGATCGAGCGCTGTCGCGCCTGCTCAAGGACGATTGGCCGCGCACCGTGGAGGAACTCGAACGGCAGCGCTAGTCCATATGCTCGGTAGCGGGGCCCCGGCGGGCCTACTCGGGCAGATTCATCTTGCGCAGGAATGCATTGAAGCGCGGATCGGGCCGCAGCGAAGCCATGAGGTCGTCTGACTTGAGTGAGGTCAGGCCGCCATCACGTTGGGCGTAAGCGCGATCCAGCCAGGCGAACGCCTGGTCCTTCTGCCCGCGCCACGCATAGATTTCAGCGATCTGGTAGGCCATCTCCGAAGCCTGTGTCTTGATCACTTCATCCAGCGCCTGTTGGGATTCCTGTGAGTGATGCAGCGAGTACTGCACTATGGCGGTCGCGAACAGTTGCCAGTCCCGTTCCTGGATCTGCCGCGTCTCGGCGAGCGCCTGGTCCAGCCGGCCATCTTGCAACTCCAAAAACGCGAGATTCACCTGCGCGACGGAATAATTCGGATTGATCTCCAGGGCACGAGCAAACGCCGCACGCGCTTCCGGCCTACGGCCTGCCGAATACAGAAGATTACCCAGCAAACTCCATTCGCCGGCTACCAGCGGATTGCATTGAGTGGCTTTCTGCTGCAGAACGATCCCATCCCGCAGCCGCCCCTGGGTTGAAAGCAACCCTGCCAAGACACCCAGTGCCCTCCCATTGGGGTCAATGGACAGCGCCTGGTCGAGATCCTTCTGGGCCCCATCCCAATCCCATAGGAAAGTGCTTCGCAGGAAGCCGCGAACGCGGTACCCGGGCTCGGCGGAGGGCGCCAACGCGATGGCGCGATCGGCGTCCGCTACGGCGCGTGTAAGCCCCGCCGGATCAACTCCCTTGTCGGCCAGCTGGGCCTCGGCCTCGGCCAATCCCGCGTAAGCGGCGGCGTAGCGCGGGTCCAGCGCAATCGCCGTCTTGAAGGCTTCAACTCCGTGTTGAAAGCCCGGCACAGTGAATTGATCCAGGAAATTTCGGCCGAGCAGGTATTGGTTGTACGCCTCGGTATTGTCCGTGCGATCGGCGTCCTGCGTTTTCACCGCAGGTAGCGCCGCCTTGAGGGCTACCAGCACGCGACCGGCGATTTCATCCTGTACCTTGAAAATGTCCTTGAGGTCGCGATCGTAGGTCTCGGACCAGACGTTATAGCCGTTATCCGCACGAATCAGTTCGGTTCTCACCCGGATGGCACTGCCCGCCTTGCGGACGGTGCCCTCGAGCACATAGGCGACGCTCAGCGCTTTGGCGATCTCGGCAATCGTCACATGCTGGTCCTTGAAGTAGAACGAGGAGGCTCGCGCCGGTACATGTATCTCCGGCACTTTGGTCAACAGATCAATCAGGTCCTCCGACAGACCTTCGGAGAAGTACTCCTGATCGTGCTTCTCGCTCAAGTCGGTGAACGGCAGAACCGCTATCGATTTATCACTCGCCGCCGGCATTGCAGTCGCGGCTGGCACTACAGGCGCGGCCGGTGCCTCCGCCGTCGCCACCGTTTGTTTCGATGCCCTGAAATGGTCGATCACGATGTACCCGGCAGCTAAGACCAGCACACCGCCCGCAATCCAACCCACCAGTGAGGCAGAGGACCGGGACTTCGGAGTGAGCGGCGCCGAAGATCCGATGCTTGCTGCGGAGGGTATTTTGGCGTCCGGTGACAGCAACCGCTCCACCCGCTCGACAAAGGCATCGGCGTTCTTACCGCCCGGCAGACGGGTCCACTGCACGTCGCGAAACCGGTCCGGCACCTTCTCGTCCTGATCCGACGTATCGTCAATGACGACCGGCAGGAGAAAGGGCCTGTCCGCCACCATCAAGTGACTGCGGTCAACCGCGAGCTTCCACTCGAGCCGAAAATACCCTTCGTCGCGTGAGTGCGTATAACGCGAAATAATCGGGATAAACAGGACGCAGGCTTTGATCTGGCGGCGAATCGATGCATCCCAGGCATCGCCCCCGCGCAGCTCGCTTTGATCAAACCACACCTCGATGCCTGCGGCCCGCAGTGCATTGCATAGCTGCTGGGCGGCCTCCGTATCCTGGGACGCATAGCTCAGGAACACGCCCTTGCCGGGGTCGGTCACAGGCTTCCCCTGGCGGTGAATCCCTGGAGATTTTCGCGTTCGGCGCCAGCCATTCAAGGGCTCACTGCTTATAGGACCTTAAGCCTACCGTAAGCCGCGGGTGCTCAGTGACTGGATGTTGCCCCAGCAGGGCTATTGGCGCAGCTTCTTGACACCGCTCACGTGGGCATTACCGTGATCGTAGAAACGCAACAGCCTGTCTGCATCGCGCGTGATGCCGATGCGAACGCTTTTGCCAATCCGGCCGATCTCTTTTCCATCGATTGCGTTGCGTCTGTCCACGGAATGCATGTCCGGCTGCATCACCTACCGGATAAGCTTCCGTCTCGACGATGCGCCCGCTCAGCCTGCCAGAGTCAGTGTCATGGACCACGACCTTGCCAATCAAATAGCGTGCTAACTCCACGGTATCCACTGGAAGCTCCGCTCGACGCAGGCGCCGCAGCCGTAAATGAGATCGCGTTCGATGTGAGAGCTTCGACTGCGGTGGCTTCACGGCAACGCGGCTACTCCGGCAGATTCAACTTGCGCAGGAATGCGGCGTAGCGTGGGTCGCGCGCGACATTGCGAACCAGCGGATTCCCCTTGATGATGTAAAGATCCTCGTCCTTCTGCGCGTAGGCGCGATCCAGCCACGTAAAGGCCGCATCAGGTTCGTTCCGCATGGCGTGCGCGAGGGCGATGCCGCTGGCCCAATCCCCCGCAGCCATCCGGGTCAATTGCTCCAGCGCCAGGTCTGATTCCTTCCTGTGGCCCATGGCGAACTGGACCGCTGATATTCCCGCGAGGCTGCTTTCCTGGTCGGGTTCCTGCTGCATCTGCGCGAGAGCGCCAGCGGGGTCGCCGCGCAGCAGCAGGACATGACCGAGGTAGAAATGCGCAGATTCATAGGTCGGGCTGATCTGCAGCGTACGCCGAAACGACTCTTCGGCCTCTGGCAGGCGAGCTGACCAGAAAAGGACCCATCCCCGATTGAAGGCAACGGACGGGCTCAATGGGTCGATGCTGGCCGCATGACCCAGCTCGGTTTCGGCCTCATTCAGGCGACCCAGAGAGCGCAGAACGAGTGCTTTTGCGATGTGCCCTTCGACGATGCGCGGATCGAGTGCTATCGCCTGATCCGCCTCGCTCAATGCGCCGGACCAGTCCCAGTCGTACTGACTATGCACTTCAGAAAGTACCTGGTGCGGCCCTGCCGCGCTCGAGTCGAGCGTGTTCGCGAACTCGGCAGCCTGTCGGGCCTGCTCGTAGCCGACTTTCGGTGCAACGTAGCCCCATTGGGCTCGAGAAACCAGCACCTGCGCGAGGCCGATCGCTGCCGGAGCGAATTTCTGGTCCAGATCCAGTGCCTGCTGATACAGATCCGCAGCCTGGTCGTATCCTGCCCGGTCGTAGCGGTCATATGCCTGCTCGCCGCGCAGATAGAGATCGTAGACAGCGAGGTTCTTCGGCATCGACCGGACCGGGAACGCCTGGCTGCCGACCGCCAGTTCGAGCGCGCGTACCAGGTTGACTGCGATCGCATCCTGCACCGCGAATGTTTCCCCGATGCTGCGGTCGTAGGTTTCTGACCATCGTTGTGAACCATCAGTCGTGTCGACGAGTTCGGCCGTGATGCGAAATCGATCCGCTGATTTACGAACGCTGCCTTCCACGACGTAGCGCACGCCTAAAGTCGAGCCGATAGTCTTGACGTCAACGTTGCGGCCCTTGAACTGTGCAGCCGACGTCCGGCTGATGACCTTGAGCTGCGGGATTTTCGCCAGCAAGCTCATGACCTCATCGGCCATCCCATCGGCGAAGTAGTCCTGATCGTGCTTCTCGCTCAAGTCCGCGAACGGCAATACCGCAATCGATTTTCCTCCGACCGCTTCCGCCCGCGCCTGCGCCGTTGCCGGCGTCTGGGCTGCCGGCAAACCGTGTTTCGACGCGAGGAACTTATTGGCAACGAAGTACCCGGTCGCAACGATTACGATGAGGCCCACAATCCACGGCACGAACCAACGGGAGACCGCAGGAATCGATCGAGTCGCCGGAGCCCCGACGCTCGTCACAGTGGGAGTCGCATAGTCGGGTGACAATAATCGGCGCACCCGCTCGACAAATGCCGCGCAATCCCGACCGCCTGGCAGGCGCATCCACTGCACGCGCTGGAAGGACTCCGGGACATCGGCGCCAGATTCGGGCGTTTGATCCAGGCACACTGGGATGATGAACGCCTTGTTACGCGCAATCATGTGCGAGCGAGCGTCAGCAAGCGACCACTCGAGCCTGAAATAACCTTCCGTCCGAGCCGCCGTGTGTGCCGAAATCAGGGGTATGAAGAGCGCGCAGTCGCGGATTTCGCGACGGATCTTCTGGTCCCACGCATCCCCGCCACGCAGCTCGCTGCGATCAAACCAGACCTCGATATCAGCAGCGCGCAGCGCATCGCAGAGGTTCTGGGCAGCTCCCGAATCCTGGGACGCGTAGCTGAGGAACACCGGCTTAGCCGGTTCGACGCGATCGGCCATGCATAGGGCTCGTCGTTTGCAGCCCCTTAGCCTACTCTATGGAACGAAGGGCTGCTCAAGGGGGAAGCGGCGCTGCGTTCGGTGCCGTACATAGTGGTTTGTGCGAATGTACGCCGAACGGTTGATGACTGCTAAATAGGTATCACGACGCGTAACTGCTCAGGCAGTCGGCTCGTTCGACTCCGTCGGGCGATCTGCCCGCGTCAACAAGGAAGGTGCGAGATGGGAACGATTCTGATCATTGTCCTGGTCATCCTTTTGCTCGGTGGCGGCGGTGGCTACTACGGGTACAACCGATATGGCCGGGCAGGCCTCGGCGGCGTTCTGGGCCTGGTACTGATCATTCTTGTAGTGCTGTGGCTCCTGGGCGCCGTGCCCATCGGCCGCTGATCTCGTATATGTCGGGCCATCCCCCAGGAGCCGCGATGGTCTCGCGTCGACTTACCTGTCTGGCCCTCATGCTGTGCGCATGTGGCCCCAGGATGGCTTTATCGCAAACGCCGTCGCCGCTTCAGGAATGGCAATATCCCGGTGGCGTTATGCTCGAACAGTTATTCGAGCCTAATCTGGCGTGGCGTTTCGTGCTTGGCGCATCGGTCGTAACGGAACCTCGGTACGACGGCGCCGGACGGTACCGGGAAGAGCTCGGCCCTGTGATCGATATTCGCTACAAGGATATCGCTTTTGCCTCAGTAGGCGAGGGCCTCGGCGTGAACATATTGCGCGGCGAGAATTACCGCGCGGGAATCGCGATCGGCTATGACCTTGGCCGCCCTGTCTCGGGCGATCCAAGCCGTCTGAATGGCATGGGCAATATCTCAGCGGCACCGTTCATCAAGCTGTACGAATCCTACGTGATCTCCAAGGAGCTTCCGCTCGACTTGCGGGCGGATGTGCGCCGAATCGTGGGCGGAGCCGGCGGTCTGCTGGGCGATCTGCAGGCCTTTATGCCGCTGCCTGGGAGTTCAAAGACTCTGTTCATGCTCGCCGGTCCATCGATTACATTTTCCGATCACCAATACACGCAAAAGGTGTTCGGGGTGTCCGATACTCAGGCGGCCGCTTCCGGATATCGCGGATACACTGCCCATGGCGGTCTCACCGCCGCGGGCCTGGGCTTCAGCGCCACCTATTTCCTCACGCCTGGCTGGTTGCTCAATGCGGATGTTGCGGCGAACCGCCTGGTGGGAAGTGCAAACAACAGCCCGATAACCCAAGCGTCTTTTCAAGGCATTGTTGAGCTGACAACCGCATATCAATGGTAGCTCAGACGCCATCGCGTGCCACTGAGCCAAGGACCTTCATCCACACTTCGGTGGTGCTGCAGCGGCTGCACAATCAGGCGCCATTGGACCATTTCACGTTGTCTTGGCTAATGGGACACCTGCGCAGGCGCTCCTTCGGAATGATCATGCTCCTGCTTGCCCTGGCCGCGATGGTGCCAGGGGTATCGATCGTCGCCGGGCTGCTGCTCATGATCCCGGCGTTCCAAATGCTCGCGGGCCGGCCTGCCCCAATCTTTCCGCGACGCATCGCCAACCACCCGTTGCCGACACGGCACTTGGCCGCATTGGTGCAGCGAGCCGTACCCGTGCTGCGATACCTCGAAAAGTTCGTCCACCCGCGCTGGCCCACCCCGTTCGAGGCGACGAAGCGTCTGGTGGGCATCGTCGTCATCATCCTGGACACTGCCGTAGCGTTCGCTCCGCTCCCGCTGAGCAATGTCGTGCCTGCTCTGCTGATCGCCCTGATCGCACTCGCCTATCTGGAGGAGGATGGGCTCGTGCTCTCGATTGCCCTGCTCGGCTCCCTCATCGTGGTAGGCGTCGTATTGGTGACGGTTTGGGAGATAGTCATCGGCGCCAAGTGGTTCATCGGCCTCTGGTAGATAGACCGCGCAGGTGAGTCCGCGAGTTGGCACATTGATGGTCTTGATCGCTTGCACCGCAGTCTGGGCACCCATCAAGGCTGAGGCCGCGGATCCGGAGCAAGTGCACCCCTCGGTGGAGACAGCCGAAGAACTTCGCGGTATTGCCGCCACAGTGTCCGACACTTTCGGTGACTACCTCGACCAGGGGCACGACTGGCTCTACCGGCGGATCCAATACTTTGTTGAAGACGTCGACACGTGGTTTGCGCCGACTGGATCGAGTCCCCTCGTGGTACCGGTCTCGCCGCTGCGGATCGACTTTGACGGCGACTTTCTTCACAGGCGGAGCGGATTCGGCCTCGCCTCAGCACGCAACTTCGACGCAACTCTGAGCGTTCCGAATCTGGAGCACCGGTTTAGATTGTTCATCACCAACGACAGCCTCCAGGAGACCCCGGTTGTAGATCCTGCTCAGGAACAGAATCCCGTGCGCGCCGGCCTGAGATTGACTCCGCTTGCGCATGTCGATATCGAAGTCGGCGTACACGCCAGGCTCTTGCCATCGGCCTTCGGAACGGTGAGGTGGGCGCGAGATTTAAGCGCCGGGTCGCTGCACGTCTACCCGTTCGCCAAGCTGTACGCGGAGACCGGTTCTGGAATCGGCATGGCCGGCGGCGTCGGTGTGGATCGCTGGAGCGGTCCCTGGGTCATGCGCTCAGCGAGCTACGCCGATTGGGTTCGCGACAAGGCTGCAACGGATTGGAATCAGACGTTCATTTTTGGCTATGCGCGAGCTGTGATTCAGGAGCGCCGCTATGATCGACTCGCCGATGGACATGACCTTGCATGTGGCGTGATCGCAAAGTTGGCAATCACAGGAGACCGCAGCTCGCGCGCTACTTTGTACGAGACCAGTGTGCTGTTCAAGCGTCCGCTCCATGGCGGTTGGCTGTTCGGCTATGCCGGGCCCATGGTGCGTTGGGATCGCAGCTTCGCCTGGCATCCGGACGCCGGCGTGCGAATCGGAGTCGATGCGCTGTTCTGGGGACTGGCGACGCGCGCGACCGAACTGGCCGACTATTGTCGATGAGCCAGCGTTTGGCTGCGCTCTCACTTCTCCGAAGTTTTCTTGAACTCATTCGCCCAGATCCTTTCGGATCTCCGACTCCGCCTTCTCCCAGTTCTGAGCTGCAGCACCGTCCTTGCGCCCTCCCTGCTCGTAGAGTTCATAAGCTCGCTTAGCGATGAGCGGAGCCAAGTCGCCCGCTGCTCTCGTGGGATCCCGCGGGTTACGGGCGATCCCGAGGTGGATGAATACCGGGACCTTTATCAAGTCCAGCACCAACGCGTAGATCGCGGCGGCCCCAAGCGTGCCCGCGACCAGCCGGGCCGGCACAGGAGCCATGGCGATTCCGCCGACACCCAATATCGAGGCGATGGAGATGTCGGCGACGGAGGACGCCACCAGCAACACGCTTGGGCGAGATTCCCACAAGTGCCGGCGCTCGCGAATGGCATAGACCGTCGCCTGGCTGCCGAACACCAGCACGATAAAGGTCAGTGTTCTGAGCGCATCGGTTCCAAGATGCATGCCAAATTTGCCAACCGCCAGGGTGCCGGTGCAGAAGGCGAGCAAGCAGACAGCCAGCACGATGCCGGCAACCGTCAAGCTGCCGATGCGCCACGCATTCGGCCTCGGCGATGGCCGCACATGGTCCGTCGTCAATGACATGGCGAGGAAATCACCCGCCACCATCAGAATCACCATCAGCAGCGGAGTCAGCATTGCGTGTCCCGTCATGATCACGCCGACAACCAGCAGCATCACGGTCACGAGCTTCTTGATGATGGAGTTCAACGTGTAGGTCTGGATGCGCTGGAAAGTTGTTCGACCTTCCTTCACCGCCGCGACGATGCCCACCAATCCCGCTTCGGTCAGCACCATGCCGGCGGCCGACTTGGCGACGTCGGTTGCGGTCGAGACTGCGATTCCGATCTGCGCCTGGCGCAGCGCTGGCGCATCGTTGGCCCCGTCACCGCACATCCCGACGCTGTGGCCGCCCTTCTGGAAAGCTTTGACGAGCTTGTATTTGTCCTCTGGCAGCACGCCGGCGTAGACCGCAAATTGCTCCGGATGGACACTGTCGGGGATCGGTCCGGGCGGAAAGACCGCACCGTCGAGCCCAACCGCGCGCGCGACGATGGCGGCGGTCGCAGGCGCGTCCCCCGTCACCATCACGGTGCGCACGCCCAAACCATGCAATTCCATGATGAGCTCGGCCGAGTCTGTGCGCGGCGGGTCGCTGAGCGCGATCAGTCCTGCCAGCTTCAGCGCCGTCGGCGGCCCGGCTGCAACTGCCAGGACGCGCAAACCCTGCGTTTCGAGCCCAGCAGCTGCTTCCGCCGCGCCTGGCGAGGTCTGGGCGAGGCCGATGACCGCGGCAAAGGCCCCTTTGATGATCCGTTGCGTTGCCCCGCTCGGATCGGTGGCCTTCGCCTCGGACATCTTGTTTGCCGGATCGAAAGGCACGAACTGGACGAGCTTCGGGGCATCGGACACTGTCTTGATCGCCGCGGCGGTGCGGATCGCACCATCGACCGGATCCTGTCCGCCATCGGAACTGGCCAACGCAGCCAGCGCCAGAACATGTGCCTCGTCGAACCCTGGCATGGGCTGCACGCTCGTCACTGTCAGCGCGTTCTGGGTCAGTGTGCCGGTCTTATCGGCGCACAGGACTTCCGTCGTGCCCGCCTCATCAACAGCGGACAGCCGCGTCGGAAGGACCCCACGCTTTGCCAGCTTCCGGGCACCGAGTGCGGCCGCCAGCGTAAACGTGGCCGGCAGCGCGACCGGTATCGATGCAAGGACCGCTGTCAAAACCAGGGAAATGATCTCGGCGAGCGGCATCTTCAAGAAGTGGGCATATGCCACGAGCAGGACGATGATCACGCCGTTGAACGCAGCCAGATTGCGAACCACGCGCAAGACTGCCTTCTGCTCAGAGCTCACCACATGGGCCGTGCGCACGAGCTCCGCGGTCCGGCCGAACTTGGTGCGCGCTCCGGTCGCCGTAACCTCGGCCACTGCCTCGCCGCGACGGACGAGCGCCCCGGCGAATGTCTGGACGCCCGGACCGGCCTCGATGGGGACCGATTCGCCGGTCAGCATGGATTGGTCGAGCAGGACCTCTCCGCCAGTGAGTTTCACATCGGCTGCGACCACGCCTCCGAGCGATAGCTTCAGCACATCGCCGGGCACCACCTCGGCGGCGGGGATCGTCTTCCAGGCTCCGTCGCGCTGCACGGACGCATTGAGTGCGAGACGCGATTTCAGTGCCGCAAGGGTTGCCTGCGCGCGGCTCTCCTGGAACAGGCCAAGTGCTGCATTGAACACCAGGAGCGCGGCAATGATGGCACCCTCGATGTACTTGCCGAGCGCCAGTTCGATCAAGATCGCCGCCTCGAGCATCCATGGGACGGGTGCCCAGAACTTATCGAGTGCCCGGCGCAACGGATGAAGCGCCGTGTCGGGCATCGCGTTAGGGCCAACTGTCTCCAGTCGATGGCGCGCCTCCTGGCCCGACAAGCCACTCAACTCAACTGCCTCTGCCGCCGTTCATTGCGACGCAAGTGCAACTGCGACGCCGAAAGCCTTTTTATCGCCAATCGTGATGATGATAGTAACCGCCCCCTCCGCCGCCCCTTCCCCCTCGAAATCCGAAGCCAATGCATCCACTCAGCAGGCTGCTGAGGATCAACAGTGCAACAGCGCAGGTACGCATCACTCGTCTCCTTTATCTATTCGCGGCCAACAGCGACGACGGTGCGGCGCGTTTCAATTGACTGATGGATGAGCATAATCCCATTCGAGAAAGTGCGCGGTCTGCGAGTCGGTGCGCTCCGGCATGCAGCAGCGGTAAGAGGCGATCTTGTCCCCTCGCATCTCGCGAATGCCCCAGAGGATCACTCGCTCGAATCCAGCCTTTTGAATCGTGGCACTGCGGGCTTCAAAGCGCGTGACCAGGACGTTGCCGGAGACATACGTATTGAGGACGGTGACGCGACGAGTCTTGTCCGCAACAAAGCGCTCGAGGTCCTTCTGGATCGCAGCCTTCCCCACGCAGGGAGCCTTCGCACAGAGGCCACTTTCCGCATCGATTACCGCATCCTCGGTGAATAAGGCGAGCGCCCCCGCCACATCGCCGCGATCGAGGGCCGCAAACAGCTGCTGCTGCACGGCCACGGCATCGGCGTGCGCAATGCCTGCCCATCCCGACGTCAGAATCAGGAGCGCGGTGAAACTTCTCACAATGAAAGACTTACCCATGGCGTTGCCTCTCCATTTATGCGAAAACAGTCTTACGATCGCGGTTGTGAACCCATCAAGAAGGTTCGGATCGGAGCACGGGGAACTTCGTCCAGTCGGTGCGCTATCGTACAGTTCGACAAGTTGGCGTCGACAGGCAGTTTCCACAACGAGGCTCTATAAACGAACCCCACGCTGCCACAATGGGTGCGACCACCGGACACGGGACAGATCATGCGGCGCCTGAAGATTCTGCATCGGACCTACTACAACTTCCGCGGCAACGTACAACTCCAGCCGCATCGGCTACTGCTGCGCCCGCGCGAAGGGGCAGGGTTGCACATTGAATCATCAAAGCTCGATATTGCGCCGGCGGCACAGATCCGCTGGCATCGCGATGCCTACGATAATTCCGTCGCCGTGGCGACGTTTGCCTCGCCGACCTCACAGCTCGCGATCGTCAGCGAATGCATCGTGCAG
>Ga0302320_10018911_pt1 | contig 13872 bp, 8 predicted proteins | sample Bog_T0_3_FD_202130 | JGI IMG/M metagenome (GOLD analysis project Ga0302320, IMG submission 202130) | Peat permafrost microbial communities from Stordalen Mire near Abisko, Sweden - Bog_T0_3 | ecosystem: Environmental > Terrestrial > Soil > Wetlands > Peat | place: Sweden: Abisko, Stordalen Mire... | reverse complement strand
AATTCACCGAAGGGTTCTACTATCAATCAATGGTACGGGCTTGCGGCCGGAGCGCACACTCTGACGATTCAAGACATGACGAGTGGTGGCACGGTGATCCATAAATCCACGGTGAATGTTACGGTGACTTCCGCGGATGGAGTTTACGTAAACGCCCCGGCGAACGGCGCTACAGTGCCGAGCACCACGTTCAACGTGAATGCTTACGCCTCGGAATATTTGTCGTCGAGTCTGATCGATCACATTGAAGTGTGGGACAACACGCACGGGGTCAAACTCGGTAATTCTCCGGTGGGCAACGGAGTTACGAGTTTGTACGTGAACCAACCCTTCACTGTGGGATACGGCGCGGGATCGTATCAACTTGCAATCGACGATATCGACAGCAATTACAACAAGGTGCACACGACGTACGTAAACATTACGGTTCAATAGGAGCAGAAGGTAAGTGCTACGCCAGCCTTGACTCGCTGAGAAAGCGGGCCAAGGCTGGAAAGTAGGCAAGACCGGCAACGGGTTGGTTTACTGCAGCCACGTCACTCCGGGATAAAGGCTCGGGATGCGCGATCCGCGATAAGCGTTCTCGCCGGTGATGGTCATCTGCCAAACGGTTTGCGGATTGGCATCTTGAGTGACTTCAGTGATGGGGGAGAAAAGCCCGTTGAGCGGCGAGCTGATATCGAATTCAACGTCTCCATTGCTCATGGTGCCGATACTTCCGCCCCAAGGAGAGTAGGTCCCGGGAAGATATTGCCAGAGGACGGTGGCAAGATTTGTGCTTTCGTCGATCTGGAAGATCGTGGCGCGACTGTAGCAAGGCGGGGCGGTTGGCGATCCCTCGCAGATGAGATTGGCGGAGTTAATGCGATAGTTTCCGTTATCCCAAATAGCGACCGTCATCTGGGAACCGTTGGTGCTCAGCAGGTTTGGGTCATGCTCGGCATAGAACCACTGACCCGAGTCCCCCCCGGCGATGGAGAAGTCGCCATCGTTGCCCAGTTTCCATAGGACGTTTCCGGTGCCGGTGCCATTCTCGTAATCGACCTTGAGAATCCAGCTTTGGTTGCGCAGCGAGATGAGGAGATTGCCGTCGGCGGTGTAAACCAGCGCGTTGGCGTGAGTCCAATCGGGCAATCCCTGAAGGAAGCGGGTTACGTCGAGATAGTCGAAGGCAGACCAGGCCCAGACGACGTTTCCGTTGGGATCGATATCGACGATTCCGTCTCCCAAAATACTTATGGTTCCAGGATAGCCGGGCAAATTAGTGAAATTTTTCGATACCTTCACGATGGCGATCCAATGTCCGTTGGCAAGCGTGAGCACGTCATGGCTAAAGCCCCCGGTCGTAAAATCGAAGCCGTTTGCCGACATCGATTGGTTGACCTGAGTCTGAGACACGTCCCGGACGGTATTGCCGGCGAGATCGACTTCGCGTAAATCCGAAACGAGGTTGAGGATGAAATCTCCATTCTGCATGAGCTTGATCGGGGTCGCTTGTTGAGGGTAGTACCAAATGACGTTGCCTTGAAGATCGGTGGCGACGGCCTGCAACATGTTGGTGTTGGCAGGCTCGATCAGGCTTAACAATTCGACGCCTGGGGCAGGCGAGAGGCCTGGAGTGGGCTGCACAACGGTAATAGCGGGTACCGCGAAAGATGAGGGAAGTGGTCCGGTGGTGAAGGTGCGGTCCTGATCGACCCACGAGCCGCTGGCCCAATTTACATGCGCCCGCATGTGATAAAGGGTGTTTTGCTTCATTCCGGCAACCAGGATCGGCGAAGTTGTCATCACCGAAGTTTGGCGGCCGTAGGTGGTGTCGGTTCCAAACTCAACCCAGGCGGTTAATCCGTCATGAAAGTGGTAGATGGTGTATTGGGCGACAAGTGGGTTGGCGGTAGACGTAACCGAAGCGGCGGGTGGGTCAGAAGCACCGGAACCACATCCGACGGAAGCTAAGGTAAGTAGAATGCTTGCGAGTGAACACAGTGACACGAGCAGTCGGTTGCGCATCTGCGAACAAGTCTCCCTCTGGACAAGTTAATCTGGACAAGTTAAAAAGTGCAGCCATTCTACAGATATTTGGCCGCGCTGCAACAGTAATTTCGATTACAAAGAAACGCTTCCACGCCGTTGCGGTGATTTCATGGGAGGCAAAAACTTTCCTTATTTGAAAACCGATGGCTAATAAAACAGGGAATACTTTCTTCCGCAATTTGCCGCAGCCTATACTTCTCTTGAATGAGTACAGAAACGGATCTGCTGGAGCCGCTGAAGCGCTACTGGGGCTACAGCACCTTTCGACCGCTGCAGGAGCGCATCGTGCGCAGCTTAATGGCGGGACACGATACCTGCGTGGTGATGCCGACCGGGGGCGGGAAGTCGCTATGCTACCAGTTGCCTGCCGTCGTATCGGCAGGGACGGCGGTGGTGATTTCTCCGCTGATCGCGCTGATGCAGGACCAGGCGACGCAACTGGCGCAGATGGGAATTCCAGCGGCAGTTCTCAACAGCACTCTGAGCGAAAGCGAACAGACGAACGTGATCAGCCGCGCCCGGGAAGGGGCTTACCGGCTGCTGTATGTTTCTCCAGAGCGGGTGGCGCGCGGCGACACGATGGGCTGGTTGCAAAATGTTCCCGTCGCGTTTTTCGCGATCGATGAAGCGCACTGCATTTCGGAGTGGGGACATGAGTTCCGGCCGGAGTACCGGCAGCTGAATAAGTTGCGCTCGAAGTTTCCGGACCGGCCGATCGCGGCTTTCACGGCGAGCGCCACGCGGCATGTGCGGCACGACATTCTGGCGCAGCTGCAATTGCGCAATCCCGATAAATATATTGCCAGCTTTTATCGTTCGAACCTGCGGTATCTCGTCCGCGAGTGCCAGGGATTCGAGCAACTCGCCATGCTGGCGAACGCGTTGCGCAGTTATGCCGGCAGCAATGTGATCGTGTATTCGCCGACGATCAATCGCGTGGAAGAGACGGTCGATTTTCTGGAAGACCGCGACATCAGCGCGGTGGGTTATCACGGAAAGATGGGAGCGGAGGAACGACGGAAGAATCAGGAGCGCTGGATGTCCGACGAAGTGCGCGTGCTGGTGGGCACGATCGCTTTTGGGTTGGGCATCAACAAGGCGGCAGTGCGAGCGGTGATTCATCTTTCGCTGCCGAAATCGATTGAACAGTATTACCAGGAGGCCGGACGAGCAGGCCGCGATGGAGCGAGCGCGGATTGCGTTTTACTGTGGCAGAAAAAAGACGCTGGGCTACTGGGATTTTTTGCCAACCAAATTACCGACGCGGCCGAGCGCGAACGGGCGTGGGAGCGGTACAGGATTATCCGCGATTTCGTGGAGTCGAAGCGCTGCCGGCACCGGCAAATCTGCGCCCACTTTGGAGAAACCGCGAAGTGGGTGACGTGCGGGGCGTGCGATGTGTGTGGAAGCACTGCGGAGTGGATGGCGAAGAGTGTTGTGGGGCCGAGCAAAGCCGGTGGAAGAAAACGAGCGCCGCTGGCGCCGGTTGCGGGAGCGGAGGCGGGTTCCGACGAGTTGCAGGACTATTTGCGCGAGTGGCGGCGGGGAATGGCGAAGGAGAAAAATGTTCCGGCGTACATTGTGCTGCACGATTCTTCGCTGGAAGAAATTTGCCGGAGGCAGCCTAAGTTTTTCGCGGAACTGCTGAATATCCCTGGCATCGGCGAGCGCAAGGCGGAACTCTATGGGCAGTCATTGTTGGACGCGCTGCAAAAGTATCGCGAAGGGGCGCGGGCGGCAGGCGGTCAAATGAAGATCAAACCCGCGGATGAAACTTTGCGCTTATTGGGCGACGGGAAAACTTTGGAAGAGATCGCGACGATTCGCGGCCGGCAACTTTCGACCATTGTGAGTGGGGTTGCGAGTTTGATCGAGACCGGAGATGTGGAGCTTCAGGAAGCGTGGGTGAGCAGGGAAAAACAGTCTGTGATCGAAGCGGCGTGCGCGAAAGTTGGCCTCGAGCGGTACAAACCGGTGAAGGATATTGTGCCCGAGGAGATCACTTACGATGAGATCAGGCTGGTGGTGGCGCGATTGCGGAGAGCAGAGGGGTTGAGGAAAGCGGATGTGCCGGCGTGATGTGCAAGTTCAAGCATTCAGAAGTTGTTTGACGGCTTCGCTGCCGGAGCGAACGCAATCTGGAACGCCGATACCGCGGTAGCCGTTTCCGGCGAGAGCTAATCCCGGCAGTTGCTGCCGCAAGCGCTCGATGCGTTCCAGCCGTTCGAGATGGCCGACGCCGTACTGCGCCATCGCGGATTTCCATTTATACACACGAGCAAACAAAGGCACAGAGCGGACGCCCAGAATCTGCTGCAGTTCGTTGCGCACCACGGCGATGATGGCGTCGTCGCTGAGCGGCCAGACTTTTTCTGCACTCGATCCGGCGAAGAAGCAGCGGAGCAGAGCGCGATCCGGAGGGGCGCGATGGGGAAATTTGTTGTGGACGAAGGTGGCGGCCAACAGCTGTTTACCTTCACTGCGCGGAACCAGAAATCCAAATCCGGGAGGAAGCGATTGCCTGACGTCTGCTCCATAGCCAAGCACCGCCGTGATCGACGAACTGTAGCCAATGCCGGCTAGTTCAGCCGACAGATCGGCGCTGCTGGCAAGAAGTTTCGCGGCGGCGAGCGCGGGAGTCGCGACGATGACTGCGTTGTAATGGTCCGACTTCAGATCGGCCGAGACGCTCCATCCACCGGTGCGAGGTTCGATGGAGTGCACGGCGGTGTTGGTAACTAAGGACGCAGGATTCAACCGCGGGACGAGGGCTTCGATCAGTTGCTGCATGCCGTTCTTCAGAGATGTGAACAGGGGCACCGGCGGTTTGCTGGCCCCGCGCGGCATTTTTTTTCTGGCTGCGAGCATGGCGCGGCCCAGGCTTCCGTGAGTGCGTTCCATGTCAGCAAAGCGAGGCAGCACGGCGCGCACGCTGAGGTTGGCGGCTTCTCCACCGTAAACACCGGAGAGCAGCGGATCGGCGAGGCGGTCCACCATTTCATGGCCGTAGTGGCGCTCGACCATGGAAGCGACACTCTCGTCGGCCTCGCCGGCGCGCGGAGGATGCAGAAGTTCCCGCCCCATGCGCAGCTTGGTTCCCCAGGAAAATAGCGGCGAAAGTCCGGTGGGAAGAATTTTGGTCGGGACCATGAACATGAGGCCATCGGGCAGGGGAATTAACTGGTCGCGAACTAAAATATAAGTTTTGCGATCGGCGTCGTTCGATCCAATCAGTTGATCGCCGAGGCCGAGTGTGCGGCAGAGATCGGAGGCCCAGGGCTTTTCGGAGATGAAGGAATCCGGCCCGGCTTCGACGATGCAATCGTGAATGCGCTCGGTGCGGAGGACACCGCCGAGATTTGGCGAGGATTCGTAGAGGGTGTATTCGACTGCCCCGGCGCGGCGGGGTTCCTCCAAAGCGAAGGCGGCGGCGAGTCCGGAGATGCCGCCGCCGATAATGGCGATGCGAATCATGAGCGCGGGCTTGGGGCCGGGGGCTTCGGGCTGTGGCCGGCCGGTTTCTGGAGTGAATATTCCTGCACGAGGCGAGCCAGATTTTTTACGTTCTCCACCGGAGTTTCGGGCAGGATGCCGTGGCCCAGATTAAAGATATGACCGGGACGCCCGGCGGCGAGTTGCAGGATATTTTCGGCGCGAGACTTCAACTCATTCCAAGTGGCGAAGAGCAAAATGGGATCGAGATTTCCTTGCACGGCGCAGCGATGTTGAAGAGCGCTCCAGCCTTGATCGAGCGGAATGCGCCAGTCGAGGCCGATGACTTCGGCTCCGGTTTCGTTCATGGCAGGCAAGAGCGTTGCGCTGTCGGTGCCAAAATAAATGATGGGCGCGCCCGTTTTCTGCAGGCGCTTCACCATGGTTTTCACGTGCGGCAGCACGTAACGGCGGTAATCTTCGACGCTGAGGCAGCCGACCCAACTATCGAAAATCTGGATGACATCGGCGCCGGCACGAACCTGGGAAGCGGAATATTCCGACGTAACATCCACCAGCTTGCTCATGAGCGCGTCCCACTCGGCGGGCGAGTTGTACATCATCTTCTTGGCATGAAGATAATGGCGGGAGCCGCCGCCTTCGATCATGTAGCTGGCGAGGGTGAACGGAGCGCCGCAGAAACCAATGACCGGGATTTTTCCCGCGAAATGTTTCGCAACCAGTGCGACCGCTTCGGCGACGTAGCCGAGTTCGGCGGCGCGATCGGTGCGGAGCTGGTCTACGTCTTCCTTTGTGCGCAAGGGGCGTTCGATGACTGGGCCTTCCCCGGCGGAAAAGTGAAAAGGCAATCCCATCACTTCGAGGGGAAGAAGAAGGTCGGCGAAAATAATGGCGGCGTCGACGCCGAGAAACTCCGCGGCAGTGATGGTGACCTCGGCGGCGAGCTCGGGCTTCCTGCAAATTTCAAGCAGGGAATATTGCTTGCGGACGGCGCGGTACTCCGGCATGTAACGGCCCGCCTGGCGCATGAACCAGACGGGAGTATGCTCCACCGGTTGCGATTTGCAGGCGCGCACAAAGCTGGAATTGGGGGCTGACATCGACCGAATACTGTAGCATCTTTGGCGGCAACGTGTATGTGATCTGCGCCCCGTAAAAGGCGCATCCGCCTAACAGTTGCCGACTTCCGCCGTATTTGTAAGACTGTCCTGGGCCTTCTCCTTGATCGCAACTGTAGTTTCTCCGATAGCCGAAACCCAGCGAAGCGGATCCAGAGCCGCATACTGGGCGCTGGGCGTGGTGTTTGCCGCCGTTTATGTGGGATCGATGTTCACGCCCGGACTGCTGGATGATGCGGACAGCACACACGCCGAAGCCGCGCGCGAAATGGTGGCCACGGGAGATTACGTAACGCTGCATGTGAACGGCGTGCGCTATCTGGAAAAAGCTCCGTTGCCATACTGGCTGGTCGCAATCAGTTACAAAGTTTTAGGAGTGAACGAATTCAGCACGCGGGTGCCGATGGTGCTCTCAGTGATGCTGCTGGGAGTGCTGGGATTCGTTTGGGCGCGCCGGGCGTTTGGGGAACGAACGGGAATTTACGCCGCGCTGTTCGTTTACACGTGCGCTGGTGTTTATCTTTTCACGCGGGTATTGATTCCCGAAGTCTTATTAAGCCTGTTGATTGCTGCGGCGATGTATTTTTTTCTCACCGCGCTGGAGCCGCGGGCCGGGTCGTGGCGATGGTATGCCGGCTACGCCATGATGGCGTTGGGCGTTCTGACCAAAGGCTTGATCGCGCTGGTGTTCCCCTGCGGGGCGGCATTCTTTTTTCTGTTGGCTACTGGAGAGTGGCGGCGCTGGCGGGAATTTCGTTTCGCTTCCGGCTTTGTTTTATTTCTGGCGATTGCGGCGCCGTGGCATATTTTGGCGGGCTTGCGCAATCCGGGGACGGCGGAGCATCCCGGCTTCTTCTGGTTTTATTTTGTCAACGAGCACTACCTCAGATTTCTGGGCAGGCGCTATCCGCGGGATTACAACAAGCTGCCCGCGACTCTGTACTGGTCGTTGCATTTGGTGTGGCTGTTTCCGTGGAGCTTCTATCTTCCGGCAGCGATCAAGACTGCGATCGAAGCTTGGCGCGAGCGGCGGGACGGTTCGAGGGCAAGCGATGTTGCGATGCGCCGTGATTTCGCTTCGCGCACGCGGCTGCTGTGCTGGATTCTAGCGGGCGTCGTGCTGATTTTTTTCGCCATTTCGACGAACCAGGAATACTATACGTTCCCCGCCTACTTGCCATTGCTGATGCTGCTGGCGGATGGCGTGGCGCGGTGCGAGCGCGCCGAGCGCGAGAAAGATATTCGTTTGGGGTGGTTGAGAGTTTCGGCAGGATTACTTGCGGCGATTGGGATCCTAGCGAGCGCCATGCTTGTAGTGGGGTTGTGGCAATCGCGCCATTTGCCCTTTGAGCCGGACATTGGAAGATTGCTCAGCCAGCAGGATACGAACGCCTACACACTTTCGACGTCGCACATGCTGGACTTGAGTTATGCGTCGTTCGCCGCATTGCGTTTGCCGGCGGCGCTGGCGGCGATTGTGCTGCTGCTGGCACCGTTGGCGTCATTTATTTTGCGCATGCGGCGGCGGCATTATGCGGCGACCTGGGCTCTGGCTGCGGGATTGGCAGTTTTTCTGGTGGCGGCCCACATCGCGCTGGGACGATTTGGACCTTATCTTTCGTCCAAAGATTTGGCGCGGCAGATTGCGGCGCGGGAGCGTCCCGAGGATAAAGTGATGATCTACGGCGACCAGGCTTTTGGATCGTCATTGCTGTTTTATTTGCGGCGTCCCGTTGATTTAGTGGAGGGACGGACGACCTCGATGTGGTTTGGCTCTACGTTTGCCGACGCGCCCAAAATTTATTTGAGTGACGCGGATTTGCAGCACGACTGGGCAAGCGGCGAGCGCGTATTCTTGTTTGTGCCTCCGCACCAAAAGGCGCGGGTGGACGGACTTCTGCCGGAGAAGTTTGTGATTGCGGAAATTTCAGGGAAGTACGTTTACAGTAATGAACCTTGAAACAAGTTTGACGAGGCTTTATCTATGAGCAAAAAAGTAGCGCTGGTTTGCGGCCTGATCGCATTGCTGAGTGTGTGCGGAATCCTCACCGGCTTGTCGGCGCAAATCCATGATGCGCCGCAGACCCAGAATTCTGGCGGCCCGAAAAAGGCGGAAGAGCAGTTTAAGAACATTCAAGTGCTCAAGGGCATTCCGGCTGATCAACTGGTGCCCGGAATGCAATTCATTACGGCATCGCTGGGCGTGGAGTGCCAGTTCTGCCATGTTGAGGGAGCGTTTGAAAAAGACGACAAGAAGCCGAAACAAATCGCTCGCAAGATGATGGAGATGATGTTCGCAATTAATAAGGATAACTTCGACGAGCACCGCATGGTCACTTGCTACTCCTGCCACCGCGGAAGCGCAATGCCGGTGGGAATCCCGGAGGTGATGGGGGACGAACCGAAGATGGCCATGGCGGAGGCCAAACCTGCCGACGTAAAGAGTGAAAACGCGGACGCGAAAGAAACAGTCCCCACCGGCGATCAGTTAATCGGAAAATATCTGCAAGCGGCCGGGGGGGCAGCAGCGGTCGAGAAGATTACGAGCCGGGTGATGAAGGGCACGATCACTTTTGGCGACAGAAATATTCCGATCGATATTTTCTGCAAAGATCCGGAGCGACGAATTTCATTCACGCGCACGCCCGACGGCGACAGCGTTACCGCGTTCGACGGGCATGATGGCTGGCTGGCGTCACCGGGCCGTCCGGTGCGGGAGATGCATGGCTCGGAGCTGGACGCGGCGGCGATGGATGCGGACCTGCATTTTGCCACGCACTTGAAATCCATGTTCAGCGAAACGCAAGTACACGGAACTGAGAAAGTGGGCGACCAGGAAGCCTATTTGCTGTTTGGCCAGCGTGAGGGTAAACCGCCGCTGAAACTTTATTTCGATGAGAAGTCAGGGCTGCTGCTGCGTTTGGTTCGGTACGGCGATACGCCATTCGGCTTGATGCCCACTCAGATCGACTATGCCGACTATCGCGAAGCTGGGGGAGTGAAGGTTCCATTTCGTTGGACGCTGGCGCGGCCGAGCGGACGTTTTACGATTCAGATCAGCGATCTCAAGGAAAACGTGCCCGTGGATGACGCAAAATTTGCCAAGCCGCCTGCGCCCGTGGACACAGCCAAGGGGGCGGCTAAATAAGGGAAAACATAGGCGGACACTTGCGGTGCAAGGGGGGTTCGAACCACAATATTTTTGCATAACAAATCCTGATGAGAACGATAAATAGTTTCAATTTCCGTGGGGCGGCGACAGACGATACAGTGAGCGCGTGCCGGATTGTGTTCGCCTGGAGTTTGCTGGCGGTGCTGGTATGAACGCGAGAACAAGATATGACTAAGGTCGAGGCAGTCATTCAGAACTCCAAGCTGGAAGCGGTGAAGAACGCGTTGCAGGAGATTGGCGTCGAAGGGATGACGGTGCTCGAGGTGCGAGGGCACGGGCGGCAGAAGGGGCACACGGAGGTTTACCGCGGCCGCGAATATAGCGTTGATCTGATTCCGAAGACCAAACTCGAAATGGTGCTGCCGGATGCGCTGGTAGAGAAAGCGGTGCAGGCGATTCTGGTGGCGGCGCGCACGGGAAAAATTGGCGATGGGAAGATTTTTTTGACGCGCGTGGACGAAGCGATTCGCATTCGCAACGATGAACGGGGCGAAGGAGCACTGTAGCCGGAAAGCCGGCGTGCTGGCGCAGGAGCCGGGATAGAATCCGGCGGGAAAAATAAAGATCGAGGCTGTGTTGCAGTGACCCATCGTCATGAGTTCTGCGTCTTCACTGATCAGTGAGCTGCGCAGCAGTCTGGCCGGGGAGTCGGCGCGAATCGCGCTGGATTTCGCGGCGACTGGAGACGGCAGAGCCGCAGTTGCGCAACGCACACACCTGATTGAAAGCATTTTGCACCGGCTGTGGGGCGAGTTGGTTTCAGCGGACCAATCTGGACCGCGCAACTTCGCGCTGGTGGCTACCGGCGGCTTCGGGCGCGGGTGGCTCTTTCCTTACTCCGATATTGATCTTCTGTTTCTGTTTGCGAATCGCGGAGACGAAGAAGCTCACAAAGATTCTGTCCGGCAATTTTCGCAAGAGCTGTGGGACCTGAAGGTAAAACTGAGTCCCGCATCGCGAACGCTGGCAGAGTGCGAGCGCTTCGATCCGAACAATACAGAATTTACAATTTCGCTTTTGGACTGCCGCTATCTCGCCGGGGACCGCGAACTTTTCGCGCGACTGCATGACAAAACGATTCCCAAATTATTAACGCGTGAAGCCAAGCCCTTGTTGCAAGGGCTGGCGGAGGTGACGCGTGAGCGTCACGGAAAATTCGGACACACGGTTTTTCATCTGGAGCCGAATCTGAAAGAGAGTCCGGGTGGGCTGCGGGATTGCAATGTTGCGTCGTGGCTTCCGCTGATTTCGGCGATGAGCAAGCTGGGGGAGTGGCCCGATGGCAGTTCGTTGCGCGCTCCGGTGCGGCGGCAATTGGAGGCGGCGCTGGAATTTCTGATGGCGACGCGATGCTTTCTGCATTTTCGCCATGGGCGCGACGACAATGCATTGAGCTGGGAAGCCCAGGACGAAGCGGCGGCGCGGAGAATCGGAACTTCGGATGCCGCCGGGATTAGCGCCGCGGACTGGATGCGGATTTACTTTGGACATGCGCGCGCGGTGCAGCGGACCGTGATCCAACTGCTGGATGAAATTCCAGAGGCCTGGTCCACGCTGCGGCGGCAGTTTCAGGGCTGGAAGTCGTCAAAGCCGTCGAGCCCGGATTTTTCCGTGGTCGATGGAATGATCTTCCTGCAGCAATCGTCATCGCTGCGCGATCCGGAAATGCTCTTGCGCCTGTTCCACTTCATGGCCATCCACGGCCTGAAGTTGAGTGCGACCACGGAACATAGAATTGAGCAGGAACTTCCGGCGCTGGCGGTGACTCCTCCGCGCGGAGCGGAACTCTGGCTGTATTTACAGGAAACTTTGCTGCAGCCTCATGCCGCGGAGGCCTTGCGGGCGATGCATTCCCTGCGTCTGCTGACCCTGCTATTGCCGGAATTAAAGCCGATCGATTCGTTAGTGGTGCGGGATTTTTATCATCGCTTTACGGTCGATGAGCATTCGATTCTTGCCATTGAAAGTTTGCATCGTCTAAAGCAGTCGCAGTCGGAATGGGACAAGCGCTATGGCGAGTTGCTGGGAGAGCTGGAAGATCCGGAGTTACTTTATCTGGCGCTGTTACTGCACGACACTGGCAAGGGCGTGCCCGGAGTAAACCACGTGGAGGCGAGCCTGGAAATCGCGGGCCGCTGCCTGGACCGTTTGGATGTGGAAGCGGCGGAACGCGCGACCGTGCTGTTTCTGATCGGAAATCATCTCGAGATGTCGGCACAATTGCGGCGGGATATTTTTAATCCTGAAACGGTGGCTGCCTTTGCGGAAAAGGTGGGCACGCCGGAGCGGCTGAAAATGTTGTGCCTGCTCACTTATGCGGATATTAAAGCGGTAAATCCGGAGGCGCTGACGCCGTGGAAGGCGGAAAATGTTTGGCAGCTCTACATTGGCGCCGCGAATTATTTAAACCGCAGCGCGGACCAGCGCGTGCACGATGCGAGTGGGGAAAAACTTGCGCGGCTGCGCAGTCTGGCTCCCGTGATTGGAGCGAAGTTTAAAGAGTATGTCGAGGGATTTCCGCAGAGGTATTTGCGGGTTCACTCCGCCGAAGAAGTGATGCAGCACATGGCGATGGCGGAGGAGTTCGGGCACGATCCGGTACAGGTGGATCTAAGGCGGGGAAGACACTGGTATGAGTTGACGCTGGTCACGAAAGACCGGCCGTCACTGTTTGCCACCTTGACTGGAGTATTAGCGGCCTGGGGAATGAATATTGTGAAGGCCAACGCATTTTCCAATCAGGCGGGCACGGTGGTGGACACGCTTTATTTTACTGACCGGTTTCGTACTCTGGAGTTGAATCTATCCGAGTGGCAACGGTTCAAGGAGAGCGTGGCCGCGGTTTTATCCGGAAAAGCCGATCTGGAGAAGATGCTGCGCGACCGGCAGCGCGCGGAGAAAAGTTCGCGGGTAAAAGTTGTGGTGGCGACCCGGATTGACTTTGACAATGAGTCCTCTTCGAGCAGCACGTTGCTGCAGGTGATCGCGCAGGACCGGCCACGGCTTCTGCACCGCATTAGTGATTGCCTCTCGCAGCAGAAATGCAACATTGAGATTGCTTTGATCGATACCGAGGGGCAGATGGCGATCGATGCGTTTTATCTGACTTCGGCGGGAAAGAAGCTGACCGTGGAACATCAGAATAAAGTGGAGAAGGCGCTGGCAGAGGAGTTGAAGAGTTTAGAGTTGGGTGGGTGATGGGCAAGTCTCTCAAACAGAAAACTTTGACGGCAAGTGCAAGGTCAAAGACAACGGACAGGAGTTTCCGTTGCGCACCGACCATCGCATTCCCCACGAGCGAGAAGTGATACCATTCCGTGCTGAGAACATGAAACGGCTACGGCTTTCCCTCTCTGCGCTCGCGCTCCTGCAATTGTCCGTCCTCGGTCGATCCCAAACTTTGTCCCAACCTGCAACATCCAGCGCGATCGTGCTGCATGCGGCGCGTCTTCTGGATGTGAAGAGTGGGCGGATCCTGAGCCCGGGCGAGGTGCTGGTGCAGGGCGAGCGAATCGTTGAGGTTGGTTCGGCGGTGAAGCGGCCAGCGGGGGCTGAGGTGATCGATCTGGGCGACCGCACGCTGATGCCGGGGCTGATTGACGCACATGTGCATTTGTTCTTGCATCCGGGCGCGGAAGATTTGCAGACGGTACAGGAGTCGGTGCCGCAGCGCACGATTATGGCGGTGCTGGCGGCGCGCGATGATTTGATGGCCGGCTTTACGGCCGAACGCGATATGGGTACCGAAGGCGCAGGATCGGCCGACACCGCGGTGCGTGACGCGATCGATCAGGGGCTGGTTCCGGGGCCGCGGCTGCGCATCAGCGGCAACGCGATCAATATTCTCGGTGGACACGAGGATGCCATTGGTTACAATCCCGCGCAGCGTGTGCTCTCGAACGCCGACTATGCCAACAACGCCGCCGAGTTGGTTGCCGTGATGCGTGAGCAGTACAAAGAAGGCGCGGACTTCACCAAGATTTATGAAACTGGTCCCGACAAGTTGAGCGATGGCAAATTCTCCACCATCTATCAGTACACCGAAGCGGAGTTGAAAGCAGCCGTGGATGAGGCTGCCCGTCTCGGCAAGCGCGT
>Ga0302320_10018909_pt1 | contig 13873 bp, 14 predicted proteins | sample Bog_T0_3_FD_202130 | JGI IMG/M metagenome (GOLD analysis project Ga0302320, IMG submission 202130) | Peat permafrost microbial communities from Stordalen Mire near Abisko, Sweden - Bog_T0_3 | ecosystem: Environmental > Terrestrial > Soil > Wetlands > Peat | place: Sweden: Abisko, Stordalen Mire... | reverse complement strand
TCCAGGCGGGCGAACGCGTCCGCTGGCAACTCCTCGGCCGGTCCGAACTGCGCCTGGTCCGGCTGGCCGCCCCCTCCCCCGCCCGGGGCCTCAAAAAGTGACAAAGCGTTTTTCAGCAGAATCGGTAATGGCATATTTTACGGTTGGGAGGAGTGTGGCGGACGGCAACCAGAACACCGCCACCTATTCCTATAGTGAACTTTACAAGCCAACCACAGCACGCATGATGCCAAGAAAATAAACGCTGGCATGGCTGCTCGGCTACGAACCCAGTGAAAGCTTGCCTACATCCCACTGAACCGCCAGCCCGCCTGCGTTTCACTACGGCGCGGCAAGATGCCCTGCCCGCCTCGTGGCACTGGTTCGTATCCGTATACACTACTGTCCGGGTATTAGTAATTGAAAATCAACTGGTTACAAAAATCGGGCTCCGCATCTTGCGATGATAAATTGCTAAGTATTTGATCCAGAGGCTTTTGCGCAAATGCGTTCACGCTCAAAACCTGCAAAATGCTGTACATGACGGTAAATGCCGGCCCCGGCATACCATCGTGAAGCCGGCTGCAATGAATTGTCCGCCTCAACCGCCAGAACATTTTCCCGCCCGCCAAAATTCAAATGGCCGGTGAGTTCGTATTCGAACCTCAAATAACCCGTGGGCCGGTGGCCCAAGTGAAAACCGTTGATCCACACATCGCTGTTGGCCATCACCCCGTCGAAGGCCACGAACACCCGGCGTTGGGCGGGTTGATCCGGCAGCGTAAAATGCTTGCGATACCAGCCGATGCCGGCAGGAAGAAACGCTCCGGCGCAACCGGTCTGGTTGGTGGATGAAAATGGTCCCTCGATGCTCCAATCATGAGGCAAATCAAGCTTGCGCCACGCGGAGTCGTCAGACTGTGGTTGCTCCCTAGCGGATGCCACCTCCGGTCCCGCATTGGCAAATCGCCAATCGTCGTCAAATGCGGTTATGGTCCGGGCGTCCTCCGCCGCCGCCACCGCCGCCAACATCACCATGAGCCAGAGGCAAAACAGGAGTCGTTTCATGTTTCAATTGTTCCGCGCATTGACCACTCAAAGGCAACGCGGATTATTCCCCGGGACGTTGCTGCGGCCCATTGTGTCAAGCTCCATGGCGGGCCGAAAGTGTAATATGAAGTTCCGCCCCGTTCCGGCACCTTGCCGCATAAACTTGTCCGTGCAGTTTTCGCGGGTTTTTCGCATGATGTATTTATAACCAAGCACAATCACGCGACCAGATTACGGAACGGGGCCAACCCATAGCGAGCCAGCAATGCCTTAGCCGTCTCACGCAACCGTTCAATCAATGCCGGGGGCCGGATCACGGTGGCATGTTTGCCCCAACTCAAGGTCCAGCGTTCGGCCTCTTCAATGCCGTCCAAATGCAGGGTCAAACGAACCCTGCGCCCCGGCAGCTCAATCAATTGCTGGCTGGCATGCCATCGCCGACCGCGAATCAGGTCGGCGGCCCAGGCATCAAATTCAATCGCCACTTCATAGTCTTCCGTGCCCCTGAACACATTGAAACTGCCTTTCAAATATTCATTGAGATCGAATTGCCTGGGAATGGTGAAGCGTTCGGGGGTGATTTGGGGGGATTGCAGGCGCGGCAGGGCAAAGGTCCGCATGGCACCGCGTTTGACATCGAAGGCGAACAGGTACCAATGATTGTCCACGCAGGCCAAATGATAGGGATGAACCAGCCGGCCCTGGCCCTGTTCCGCCCCCAGATTCCGATAGCGGAATTTCAACGCCCGGCGTTCCTTCAAGGCGCGGGTCAAGATCTCGAAAGTTTCCAAGTCGGTGTCCTCCGGCGCGAATGGACGGAATGACAACGCCGCCTCCAAATTGCCCAGCGAATATTTGGTGGAGGAATCCAACTGCCGGGACAACTTCTGAAAAGCAAGTGCCAGGGGCTGTTCATAGGGGGTGCCACGGTATTGGGCGATGGCTTTGTGGGCCACCAGAATGGCAAACACGTCCGCCTCGGTGAAGGGCAGTTGGGGAAACTGTTCCACTGGCCTGGTATAATAATAGCCGTTGCGCTGGTGGTCGAACGCGATGGGGAGTCTCAGCCGGTCCCGCATGAAATCCACATCGCGCATGACGGTGCGCACGGTCACCTCGTATTCTCGGGCCAGCTTCGAACAATTGGGAAAGGACTTGTCTTGAATCAGGGCATGCAACCGCATCATGCGTTCCCAAGGCGGACGGCTGAATGCCTGCAGTTTGATCTGGGCCATAAACGATGCTCTTTGTGCCCCGCCGTTCACGCCATGTCAAACCTTCCTGCAGGATAAAGCGGGAAAAAATATTTGGCCTATGACTGTGTTTGTCATACCCCCCGGCTTAACATGCCCACATGAATATCAAACTGCCTCCATTTTCAGCCGGCGGCGCACAATTCGGCGAAAGTCGGGAGCAGATGGGGACGAAGCGAAAGCCTGATTTTGTGCGGGGCCGGCAGCCTCAATATGTCATTGACCCGGACTGCAAATCGGACACAATGATTCAAATCTTGTGACGCCTTGGGCCTCAATTGTAATTTATTGGAAATGAAATGGATTGCCCCCACTGAAGTATATTTTTGGGCGAAAACCACCCCCTCGGGGCTTCCGGGCATTTCGGTTCAAGATCACTGCCTGAATGTCGGCTGTGTGGCCGAGGCGATCATTAGCGCCCTGCCGGCCAATGTTCGTTCACTGCTGCCGGAGGGGGCTGTCACGCTCGCCGCTTTGCATGATGTTGGGAAAATCACCCTTGGGTTCCAGGTCAAATGTCCCGCATGGCTCGCCACCAGCGCCAGGCCGCCCTGCGGCAATGGTGAAATTGCGCTTTCCGTCACCGACCATGCACTGGTCAGCCAGCGCTTTTTGCAAGGCCTGGCAGCCTTTACCGCCAACCGCCTCTGGGCAGTGGCCGTCGGAGCCCATCATGGCCGGCCAAAGGGAAGAAACGTGCGGCTCGACATTCCGCCGGAGGCTCTTGCTACCTGGGCGGAAGAGCACCGGTTGCGCCTGCTGGAAAAGGTTCAAACGGTCTTCGGCCCATTGCCAAAAACCCCGGTTGATCCACGATTTGGCCCGCAATGCTCCGACCTGTGGCTGCTCGCGGGACTCATCACCATGGCGGATTGGATTGGTTCCAATGAAGCTTGGTTTTCGCCCGAATCCGGGTTGCCTTTAGCTCAAGCCCGGCTTCAGGCCGCCCAAACGTTACGCCAGATTGGCTGGCCGGGCGGAAAACTCCGCCGGACGGACTTCTCCGTTGCTTTTACGACCGGTTCGGAGCCGGCGTTTACTCCGAATTCCCTGCAACAGGCGGTCGCTGAGGCGGCGGGCCGCCCCGGCGTGATTATTGTTGAAGGACCGATGGGTTGCGGCAAAACCGAGGCCGCACTCTTTGCCGCTCAACAACTGATCACCTCAGGACATCAGCATGGGATTTATTTTGCATTGCCCACGCAGGTCACCAGCAACCGGATTCACCAGCGAATTGAGCGTTTTCTGCGTGCAACGCTGGAGAACCCCGCCTCCTTCCGGTTGGCCCATGGCAACGCCTGGCTGGAGGATAATTTCGACCTGCGCGTTAATCCCGCCCATCGGCGCGGGGAGGAGCATGATTTGGATAAACCGATGGACACGGTGCGGGACGCCCGCTCCTGGTTTGCCTCGGCCAAACAGGCGCTGTTGGCACCCTATGGGGTCGGGACCATTGATCAAGCCCTCCAAGGCGTGGTGGCCGTCAAATATTTCTTTGTGCGCCGATTCGCACTGGCGGGCAAAGTGGTCGTCCTTGATGAAGTCCACTCGTATGATATTTACACGGGCACTCTCATCACCGCATTGATTCGTGAACTGATCAATCTCCGCTGTTCGGTCATCATTCTCAGCGCCACGCTCACGGCGGCACGACGCGCCGAATTGCTTGCCGCCGCAGGAGTGGTCGAGACCGACGCAGCGCCTGATTACCCGCTGGTCACCTTTGGCACGACCGGAGGCAAGGGCCGGGCCATTAAACCCTTGTGGACGGTGGAAAAGCTCATCACGTTGCGATCAGCGGTCATCCCGGAAGAGGAAACCATCGCCGAACTCACCCGGCGAGCCGAAGGCGGTCAGCACGTGCTTTGGATTCGCAACACCGTCATCGAAGCCCAGCAAGCCTTTCAAGCGGTGGCCAGTTTCATCCGTCAGGACTCGGTGCGCATCGGGTTGCTGCACAGCCGCTTTCCCTTTGCCCACCGGGCGGAATTGGAACAGGACTGGCTCGAACACCTGGGCCGCAACCGACCCCGCTCCGGCCCCGGCAGCATCCTGATTGCCACACAAGTGGTGGAACAAAGCGTGGACATTGACTTGGATTTCATCGTTTCAGACCTGGCCCCGACCGACATGCTGCTTCAACGAATGGGCCGGCTGTGGCGGCACCCCCGGTCGCAACGCCAAGCCGAGAGACCGGAATTTTGGATTCGGCGGCCCGACTTGGACGAGGCCGCCACCGATGATGAACTGGTGCGGAGGCTTGGTCGCAGCGCACGAGTCTATGCACCTTATGTGCTGCTGAGAACCGCGGCCGTTTGGAAATCCAGACTGGAAATCAGCCTGCCGGGGGACATCCGTTCGCTGTTGGAAGCAACCTATGCTGAGCCAGAGGTGGAAGAGCCCGAAGCCTGGCAGAAACTTCACACCGCACTTGAAGAGGAAAAGGGCCAACTGGCTGCCAATGCCGAGGCGGCCACCCTGGTTCTTGGCCGCCCGATGCTGCACGATGAGGATGCGGTCCTCACGCGCCGACCAGGCGCCCCCACCACGCCATTGGTTTTGGTGCGCTCCTTCACCTCGGCGACAAAAGACGCCGCCAGCGTCCTGGCGCTGGACGGACAACGTTTGGAAATCAGTGAAAAGGAGTGGCTCCGAAGTTCGGCACGATTTATTCAACACTGGTTGGTACGCGCCCCGCGCTGGATGGTCCCCGCCGATGCTCCGCGCCCCTCATGGCTCACGTTCCACGGCCCGGACAATGTTTGCGTCGCCACGGTCGGGAACGATGGTTGCTGCTCCTTCGGGGGCCAGCATTCCAATTTAACCTACGACCCGCGGCTGGGCCTGTTGGCCGACCGGGCCGCCCCCAAAGCCTCTCCACCAAAGGACGACGATGAATTTGACTACTGACCCTTGGATTCCCGCGTTGCGCCCGGACGGTCGCCGCGACTTGTTCAGCCTGCAAGCCCTGTTTGCCCAGGCGCATGAACTGCGCGACCTGGCCGTGAAGCCGCACGAGCGCATCGCCCTCATGCGACTGCTGATCTGTATTACCCAAGCCGCGCTCGACGGCCCGGCGGATGAGGCGGCTTGGGGAGAGTGTCAATCGCTCATTCAGCCCCGGGTCAGCGCTTATCTTGGCCGGTGGCGGGCTTCATTTGAATTGTTTGGTGATGGCGCACGTTTTTTGCAACTGCCAGGCCTCGAGCCCGGCAAGACCACCGACGAAGGCAATGCCGCAACCAAACTCGATCTGGCCCTGTCAACAGGCAATAATTCCACGCTGTTCGACAATCAGGCCGGGGACAAACGTTCGATTCAAGCCGCCAGGGCGGCCGTCAATCTGGTCACTTTCCAAAATTTTTCTCCCTGCGGCCGAATTGGCATCGCAAAATGGAACGGCAAGGATACTCCTGGAAAAGGCTCAAGCAACCACGGGCCGTGCACGTCCTCCAGCATGGTGCACACCTATGTTTTGGGGGCTTCTTTGCTGGAGACATTTTTCCTGAATCTCCTGAACAAAGTGACCATACGGGAAAACCACACGGCCGGTTGGGGAAAGCCAATCTGGGAACTCCCGGTGACAGATGCCACGGGTGAGGCCGCCGCCAATTCGCGAATGACTTACTTGGGTCGGCTGGTTCCGTTAAGTCGTGCCATCCGTTTGGATGACGAGGGGGATTCCATCATCCTGGCCAATGGTCTTGACTATCCAATTTTCCCGGCGTTTCGGGAAGCAGCCGCCACTATTATCAAGCGGAAGGAAGAGCTTGGTTTGCTCTCCGCCTCGACAAATAAAAATCTGTGGCGGCAGTTGTCTGCAATCACGATCAAGCGTCGTGCGGGGACGGAAAATGGAGCCGGCCCATTGGCATTGATGAACCAGCCAGAACCCCGCAAGCAAATCACCGTCTGGGTGGGGGCGTTAATCGCCGCTGGCAACGGAAAGCTGGTGGACGTAGTCGAATCGATCTATCCACTGTCGCCCGGCATGTTTTCCGAATTTGGTCGTGTTGCGTATGAGCAAGGGGTTGCTCACGCTGAAGAGTGCGAGCGGGTTCTGATTCAAGCCGTCAAGACCTACGCCCATTCACTCAAGGTTGCCGCGCCGGCCTACGACCGTGCCCGCCAGCAGTTTTGGACGCGAGTCGAGCAGCACCTTTCCCGCCTTTTTGAAATGGCACAAAATACGGATCTCGCCGCCGATCTCCCCCACTCTGCCTGGGGCAAGGTGGTTCAGACCGCCATGTTTGACGCTTACGAGCACTCCTGTCCGCGCCAGTCACCGCGCCAAATCGAGGCCTTTGCCCTGGGACTGCGGCGGCTTAATTTACGGCCCAAGACCAACCATCAAACCCAAAGCGAAGCCCATGAATGATTCCAAACAAACTCCAAGAGCGCGCGCCGCCGCGTATGTCGGCGCCCTGCGTCGCATTCGCAATGACCGGGGGAAGCTGGCGGCGCTGCGGCGCGGCCTCACGGATAACCGGCAATTGCAGGTGGACGCGTGGCCGGTCGTGGCCAGCCTTGGTGGTGACATCAGCCAGCCGATTTTCGTTTCCGTGGCGGCGCTGTTCGCCAGCCACCCCGAGGAATCCAATGCCAGCGATCTTGGGGAAACTTGCCGGCGCATTGCGCTCGGTGACGGCAAAGAGATGCCAGATAGTTTTCAAAGTCGGTTCCGCCGGCTGCTGGCTTCCGGCGATGTGCCGGACGTCTCCGGCCAGTTGCGGTCGTGGATCCGGCTCGCAGCCGGCAAGGGGATAGGAATTAATTACGAAAGCCTCTTTGCCGACCTCTGGAATTGGCCGTGGTATTCTGAGGACATCCGGGTGAAGTGGGCCAAGTCTTTCTGGCAATCGGGCGATTCTGAACCGAGCACCCCCAACCCCACCAATCCATGAACACGCTTACCCCTCCCCCCGTTACGACCAACGCCACACTATTCCTCACACAAATTCTCGTTGCCTACGAGGACGCCGTCCGGATTCTCCGCATTCGCGACACCTACGACTGGCACCAGCGCGTCTGGCAGGCCTTCGGCGGTCGGGATGGGCAGACCCGCGATTTCCTCATCCGGGTGGACCGCAAGGAAGAAGCCTACCGCGTACTGATTATTTCATCCTCGGTTCCCGCCAAGCCCGACTGGTGCCCCACCGCCTGTTTTGGCACCAAGGTCATCCCGGAGGATTTCTTCGCCCATCCACGCTACCGGTTCAGCCTGCTGGCCAACCCCACGAAAAAACTACGCATGGACAATGCCGATGGCTCGCGCAAAAAGAATGGGCGGCGCGTCCCACTCGTCAAACGCGAGGATTTGACGGCCTGGCTGCAGCGCAAGGCGGAAGCGGGCGGGTTCACCATTAATCCCGATTCGCTCCGCATCATCCCGCGCGGTCGTGAGTTCTTTCATAAGGATGCCGCCGCGCACGGCACTCACGCCGCCGTCGAGTTCCAGGGCGAACTCACCAACCCCAACCCCGCCCAACTCCGGGCCATCGTTGCCGCCGGCATCGGCTCCGCCAAAGCCTTCGGCTTTGGCTTGCTGGTGCTTGCGCCCTTGCAATAAACCCATCTCATAACCTTTTACCAACCTTTCACCAACAACCAATGTACTTATGAAACTAATAGAACTCCATGTCCTGCAATCCTTCCCGGTCTCCTGTCTCAACCGTGATGACGTGGGATCGCCCAAAACCGCTGTCTTCGGCGGGGTAAATCGGGCCCGTCTATCCAGCCAGTCGCTGAAGCGGGCCATCCGTGAGTATGCCCAGGATAACCTGCCATCGTCGCGGTTCGGTGGTGAGCGAACCAAGTTGATCGTGCAACCTCTCGCCGAGTCATTGGCCAAACATGGCCTTACGGATGCCAAGGTGGCCCTGGAACACGCCAAAAATATTGCCGACAAACTCGCCAAGTTGGATTCCAAATCGCCCGACACAAAAGTGGGCACGCTCACCTTTCTGGCCCCCTCGGAAATCGACGCCCTGGCCGGTCAGGTGGCAGCGTTGCTCAAGGCTGATCCCAAGTCCAAAGACTATGAGAAGAGCCTGGACAAATTTTGTAAGAATGCCGGTTTGTTGGATGGTGCCGACATCGCCCTGTTCGGCCGGATGGTGGCGAGTCTTCCTTCCCTAACGCTTGAAGGGGCCGCCATGTTTAGCCATGCCCTGTCCAGCCACAAGGCGGACAACGACCTCGACTTCTATTCAGCCGTGGATGACCGCAAACCCAAGGAGGACGACGCGGGGGCCGGCATGATCGGCACCCTGGAGTTTGCCTCCGCTGTTTATTATCGCTATGCGGCCCTCAATCTCGACCTGCTCGCGGATGCCGGCCATCTCGGCAAATTGTCATTGGGGGAACGCCGCCAGGTTGTGGACGCCTTCATCCGCGCCACGCTGATGGCCGTGCCGGGGGCCCGGAAAAATTCCATGAATGCCCATACGCTACCGGGTTTTGTGCTGGGCATCTTTAAATCCACGGGGCAGCCGGTCCAGTTGATCAATGCCTTTGAAACACCGGTGCGCCCCAAGTCCGGGTTGCTGGATGCCTCCATCGAAGCCCTGAAAACTCACCATGCGAAATTAAAGGAAACTTGGGGCATTACCTGCGAGGCGGAGCTTTCCATTCCCGAAGTCACCCTCAACGCCTTCTGTGAAGGACTCAACCAGCATGTCATCTGACGCCTGCCTCGCACTCCTGCTGGATGGTCCGATGCAGTCTTGGGGCCATGCGTCGCGATTTGAGCGGCGCACCACGGCCCTGCATCCCACCCGCAGTGCGGTTTTCGGTCTGATTGCCGCCGCCCTTGGGATTGACAAGCATGGCGGCGACGAAGCCGGGCAACTGGCGCGTTTCGATGCTTTGCGCTTTACAGTCATCAACCTTCCGCGCCGTTCGGGTCGTGCGGGGGACTTGCTCATGCAACGCCTGGAGGATTACCATACGGTCACCGGTATTCGCCGCGCCAGTGGCAAGGTGGCTGAAGATGCCACGGTGCAAACCTACCGGCACTACCTGCTGGACGCGCGTTTCGGCGTATTGTTGGAAGGCTCGGCGGAATTGCTCGGGGAAATTTGCGGCGCTTTGCGAAATCCCCAATGGGGGGTCTGGCTCGGACGCAAGTGCTGCCCGCCCGCCAGTCCGGTGTTGGTGACATTGAAATCAGATCAGGCCCAAGCTTGGTTTGAGCTGATTCGACGGATTGGCTATGACGGCACGGAAACGATTGGGCAATTTGACCGGGTGGTTGAAGTGGCGGCGGGAACTCCGGGGGCGGACGTGATTGAAGACGGGCCCGTGGCCTTTGGCAATCCCATTGGCGAGCGCCACTCCCCGCGTTGGATTCGGCGTCTGACCAGGAGCGGAACCTAAATTGCTCAACACACATCATGCCCCTTTTTGAACGACCGCCGCTCGAAACCCTGGCTCCGGCCAAGGATCGTTGGACGCCGTTGTACCTGGAGCATGGACGGCTTGAAGTGGATGACTCCAGCGTAAAATGGATTGGTGCCAACGGCCTTCTTTGCCGGCTCCCAGTGGCCACGGTTTCGGCGCTCATCCTTGGTCCGGGCACCACTGTCACCCACGCCGCGATGAAGGCCTGCGCCGAGTCCAACACCCCGGTGTGCTGGACCGGGGAGGATTCCCTGCGGTTTTACGCGTTCGGCCTCGCCCCCAACCACACCAACGAAATGCCCCGCTTGCACGCCGAGGCCTGGGCCGACAAACGCCGCCGCACCCAAATTGCCCGGGCCATGTTCAAAATGCGTTTCCCGGATGGCGAAGTGGACGGCAAATCCGTGAAAGAACTTCGCGGAATGGAGGGACTCCGGGTGCGTGCTTTCTACGCACAACTCGGCCTTCAGCATGGGGTTACTTGGAAAGGCCGCAACTATGACCGCCAAAACTGGGACGTGTCGGATGGCATTAATCGCGCCCTTTCCACCGCCAACGCCAGCCTCTATGCCCTGTGTGCGGCCATCACCTGCTCGCTGGGCTATGTGCCCAGTCTCGGCTTCGTCCACGACGCCGGCACCCTACCCTTCATTTACGATGTGGCCGACCTCTACAAACATTTAACCAGTATTCCAGCCGCTTTCCTCGCCACCCGCCAGAATCCAGAAGCCGACGGTGAACTCGTTCGTAAATTGTTCAAACAACATGTGGAGGAGGAGCGCATTCTCCAGCGGATGCCGAAAGACCTCGCCAATTTGTTTCAAACTGGGGAGATCACGCCTCAGCCAGCCGCAGGCCGGCCGACCTCGGCCATCGCATGACGGTCATCGTGGCCAACGATACCCCGGACGCCATTCGCGGTATGTTGAAACGCTGGTTCGTGGAACCCAAGCCCAATGTTTTTGTGGGCACGGTCAATCGGCGCACGCGCGACAAAATCTTGGAATATGTCAAACGCAACGCCGAAGACATCAATCTGCTCATTCTTACGAGTGAACCCAACTGCCAGGGTTTCAAAATCGAGCGCTGGGGAAAACCCGACCGCCGGGATGCCGAAATCAGTGGACTCTGGCTCGTGGCCGAGCAGTGGATTGATGACGAAAATCAACCCTTCTAAATCCCTTTTCACCTTCAATCTGTCAGTGTAAGTTGTTGGTAATTCAGAGTTTTCCCCACCCGCGTGGGGATGGTCCGTCTGCGGCAATCCACTACCATTTACTGGGGCAGTTTTCCCCACCCGCGTGGGGATGGTCCGCGCCGCCCGGCTCATGCCCAATTCCGCCGCCAGTTTTCCCCACCCGCGTGGGGATGGTCCGTTGTGTGAACGTTGATCTGGTCATGTATTTGGGTTTTCCCCACCCGCGTGGGGATGGTCCGGGCTATGGTGCCGGAAGATTTGGCCAGATTTAGTTTTCCCCACCCGCGTGGGGATGGTCCGCAAGGCTGGCCGGAGCGGTCGGCGCGGTCGGGGTTTTCCCCACCCGCGTGGGGATGGTCCGCATCCACCGCCGCCAGTTCGGCATTCTTCATCGTTTTCCCCACCCGCGTGGGGATGGTCCGGCGTAGCGCGCACCCTCGCCAAACATCCCGAAGTTTTCCCCACCCGCGTGGGGATGGTCCGGTGGTCTCCGGTGGCTGGCTGGCCTTCATGGCGTTTTCCCCACCCGCGTGGGGATGGTCCGCTGCAGCGGTCTGGCGTGAGGGGGGGGAGAGAGTTTTCCCCACCCGCGTGGGGATGGTCCGAGCGGGCCGCCGGTGAACGCCTCGCGGTTGCGGTTTTCCCCACCCGCGTGGGGATGGTCCTATCCGCGCGACGCCGCGCAAGTGGGCCGCGCCTTGGAGAACGCCGGCAAGGTGGGAGGGGTGACTTATCTGAACAAGGAAAAGACCCGGCAATGGCTGGCAAGAAACTTGGGCTTCAATCGCCCTCAATATCAGGGTCCATTAACCGGGCACCCTTACGTTCGCACCGATGCAGAATTAGGTCAAGGCCGATTTGCCACCGGTGATTACCCGGTCAACCAGAGCCCGCGCCAATTCGGCCAGCAGCTCAAGGACGCCCCCGACATCAGCGACGCCCTCAAGTTTTCCCCACCCGCGTGGGGATGGTCCGACTGTGTCTTCGTTGGTGCGTGGCTGCCCGTAGTTTTCCCCACCCGCGTGGGGATGGTCCGGATGTCTGCTGCGCGTCCTGATATGCCAGTGAGTTTTCCCCACCCGCGTGGGGATGGTCCGGGATTTAATAATTGCCGCTCCGGTTCGGTTGATGCCGCCCCCGGGCCTATCCCAAGTGTCGGTAATCCTCATGTGTGATCCACGAAGGCGGCTCAATGCGTTCCAATCCGCCATCGGTATTTTGCTTGAACCGTCCGCCCTGGCGTACGAAGAACGCGAGCAGATTTTGCTCCCCTTGGGCGAACTCAATCACCGCTGACCGCTGAAAAGCCGCATCCAGCAAGTAGCTGTCTATGGGGTCGGTTTCCCGTTCCCGTGGGCGCTGTGTGTATCCAGACACATGTACGGTAACCGCCCGCGGCAAGTAGGAAAAACATTCCGCCGCCAGAAACACGCATTCCCCCAGTGCCAACCGGGTATAGTCCGCCTGTCGCTCCGCCTTGGTTCGCCGGGTGTCACAGGGCTCGCCATGAGCCGAAAGCTGCGTTTGGGTCTCCGGGATGACCTCCTCCAACACCGGCAATTCCAACTGCAAAAAGACCGTCAGCGCATCGTGGAGGAAAAAGTCACAGTGCAGCTTGAAGGGCAGTTGCATTCCGCCCAGCACCTCAGCCAGGGTGTGGTGCGTTTCCTCCACGTCCCCGGCCACCAATCGGGCGATCCATTCCGTCCGCTTGGTCTCTGCTTCGTCCCAGGCCGCCGCTTCCGTCGCGATGGCTTGATTGTATGCCTGAGTTTGCCGGTCAAATTCCGCTTGAATGCTGGCAGCCCGTTCCGGCCAGACCGCCGCCAATTCCTTTTCCGCCGCGTGACTGGCCACAAATCCCGGTAACAGCCGGCCCAATCCCGAGGCCGCGTGTTTCGCGGTCAATTCCGTCAACAAATCCGCGTGAGCCTTGTCCAAGTCCGGCGCCGTCGGGGCGGCCAGCTTGGATTCAAATGGCTGCTTGGTTTGTGCCGCCGACCATTGCTCAATGCCGGCGATTTCTGGCAACGGATGCCAGAAATTCAACAATTGATCGTAATTCTCCGCCCGCTGGTCGAGTTCCAGTTGCAGCTTTTCCAGCTTTTCCTTGCGATCGTTGGCTTTGATTCTCGCCTCCAGCCGGGCTGGCGTGATCCGTTGCCCCGTTTCGGGGTCCATCAACTTCAAACGCGGATCGGCAGCATACCGCCGGGCTTCCGCTTCCGACAGGGGCGTATTTTGGTTTCCGAACCGGGCAATCGTTTCGACCATTCCGTCGTTTTCAGGATTGCCCGGCAGACTGGCCAAGCCCGGCTGCCCGCTCGGACCACCACCCACCCGCTGCCGATACGAAAGCCCGGTTCCCGGCAGTCCAACGCTGGCATAAGTCCCGTGCGAGCCAAAATTGAGGTGCGCCCCGGGTATCCCGGCTGACAGCGAGACCCCGCTGCCGCTGAAATTGAGTTTAAGCCCTGGCAAAATGCTGACCCGCCGACTGAATCGAAATCCCATAAAATCAGTTTGTTTGGTAATGAAACGAGCTTGTGTGAGGGTCGGACAAAAGCCGATGAAAAACAACCCCCGATGCGTATGTTGCGTACCATTCAAGGGCCTCACAATAAGCGGCCGAGCGGATAACGAGGACAGACGGGTTGCCGAGTTTTAGCAAGGATGCTTGGACCATGCGGCCGATGAGCCGGTCGGGGAACCATTTTTGCAGGATGTTCATCATTTTCATGCCTCGAGATTAAGGGGGTGGGTTGGACAATGGCGGTCCAACCCCCGAAATAATTCTCAACCCTGATTTTGCCGCCGGTACCGGTGCGGGCGCGAGTCAGGAGGCCAGGTCGAAGAGGGGGAGGCCGGCGAAGAGGGTGGTGTCTTCGGCGCGGACTTCTAATGTGCGAGGCGAGGGGAATGGGACCGGTGTGATGAGTCCGCCCTCACCCCTGCCCTCTCCCCCAGGAGAGGGGGAATGATTGGCGGTCGC
>Ga0302320_10018906_pt1 | contig 13874 bp, 9 predicted proteins | sample Bog_T0_3_FD_202130 | JGI IMG/M metagenome (GOLD analysis project Ga0302320, IMG submission 202130) | Peat permafrost microbial communities from Stordalen Mire near Abisko, Sweden - Bog_T0_3 | ecosystem: Environmental > Terrestrial > Soil > Wetlands > Peat | place: Sweden: Abisko, Stordalen Mire... | reverse complement strand
CGCGATCCACAGCTCGCAGACAAGACCACCACCGTCGGCACGCCGATGCGTCCGGCGATCCTGGCCGCGGCCGCGGTGAAATATGTCGCCCCCGAACCATCAGGGCCATTTCGGCTGCTCGTGGTCGGCGGCAGCCAGGGCGCGCGCGTGATGGCCGATATCGTCCCGGGTGCGATCGAACGGCTGGAGCCGGCGCTGTGGAACCGGTTGATCCTGACCCAGCAGGTGCGGGAAGAGGACATGGCGCGGGTCCGCGCCGTCTACGAGCGGATCAAGATCAGGTGCGAGCTGGCGCCGTTCTTTTCCGATTTGCCGGCGCGACTGGCCTCGAACCATCTGGTGATCTCGCGGTCGGGCGCCGGCACCGTGGCCGAGTTGGCCGCGATCGGCCGGCCCTCGATCCTGGTGCCGCTGCCTGGCGCAATCGACCAGGACCAGTTCGCCAACGCCGGCGTGCTGGCGAAGGTGAACGGCGGCTTGCGGATCGTGCAGGCCGATTTCACCCCGGACCGGCTGGCTGCGGAAATCTCCGGGCTCGCCGCCGAGCCGGCGCGGCTGGCCGCGATGGCGGCCTCTGCCCGCACCGTCGGCCGGCTGGACGCCGCCGAGCGGCTGGCCGATCTGGTAATGAAGGTGGCGGGGATCCAGGCCGGTCAGACCGCATCTTGACATTGGACCGTCATGGCCGGACTTGTTCCGGCCATCCACGTCTTGCATGAATCAGCTAGAAGGACGTGGATGCCCGGGTAAGGCCCGGCATGACGCGAACATAGAGACATACCCATGAGACTGCCGCGCGAGATCGGACCCATCCACTTCGTCGGGATCGGCGGCATCGGCATGAGCGGCATCGCCGAGGTGCTGAGCAATCTCGGCTATACCGTGCAAGGCTCCGACGCCTCCGAAGGCGCCAATGTCACTCGCCTGCGCGACAAGGGCATCAAGATCAGCGTTGGCCACAAGGCCGAGAACGTCGCCGGTGCCGATGTGCTTGTCGTGTCGACCGCGATCAAACGCGACAATCCGGAATTGATGGCGGCGCGGGCCCAGCGCATCCCCGTCGTGCGGCGCGCCGAAATGCTGGCGGAATTGATGCGGCTGAAAAGCTGCGTCGCCATTGCCGGCACCCATGGCAAGACCACCACCACCTCGATGGTCGCGGCGCTGCTCGACGCCGGCGATCTCGATCCCACAGTTATCAATGGCGGCATCATCAACGCCTACGGGACCAATGCCCGGCTGGGCGCCGGCGACTGGATGGTGGTGGAAGCCGACGAGAGCGATGGCACATTCCTGAAGCTGCCGGCCGACGTCGCCATCGTCACCAATGTCGACCCCGAGCATCTCGATCACTTCGGAACTTTCGAGGCGGTGCAGGACGCGTTCCGCCATTTCGTCGAGAACGTGCCGTTCTACGGTTTCGCAGTCATGTGCATCGACCATCCGGTGGTGCAGAGCATCGTCGGCAAGATCGAGGACCGCCGCATCGTCACCTACGGCGAAAATCCGCAGGCCGACGCGCGGCTGATCGATCTCACCCCGATGGGCGGCGGCTCCAAATTCAAGGTCGCGTTTCGCAATCGCAAGACCGATGTGGCGCACGAGATCGCCGACCTGGTGCTGCCGATGCCGGGACGGCACAACGCGCTCAATGCCACCGCGGCGGTCGCGGTCGCCCATGAACTGGGGCTTTCGGACGAGACCATCCGCAGGGCGCTGGCCGGCTTCGGCGGCGTGCGGCGGCGTTTTACCCGGACCGGCGAATGGAATGGCGTCACCGTCATCGACGATTACGGTCATCACCCGGTCGAGATCGCCGCCGTGTTGAAGGCGGCGCGGGAGTCCAGCAGCGGCAAGGTCATCGCCGTGGTGCAGCCGCATCGCTTCACCCGGCTGCAATCGCTGTTCGAGGAATTCTGCACCTGTTTCAACGACGCTGACGCCGTCGTGGTCGCCGAGGTCTATCCGGCCGGCGAGACGCCGATCGCGGGCATCGACCGCGATCATTTCGTGCTCGGCCTGCGCGCGCACGGCCATCGCGAGGTGATTCCGCTCGAGAGGTCCACCGATCTTGCCGGCGTGATTCGCGGCATCGCCGGCAGCGGCGATCTTGTCGTCTGTCTCGGCGCCGGCAACATCACGCAATGGGCCTACGCCCTGCCGGCCGAATTGAAGGCGCTGGGATAGAGGCTTTGATGTCGGGCACTAAAGGCGCAACACGGCACACTCTGCTCTCTCCCCCCCTGTGGGGGAGAGCTGGAGAGGGGGGTGAGCCACGAACACCGCCGTTGCCGCTACCCCCCTCCCTGACCCTCCCCCACAGGGGGGGAGGGAACGGAAAGAGCGGGCGTGTTCATGACGAGTCGAGACACCTGTGACCTTCCCCGACATCACGCCGGATCTGAAGGCCGCGATGCCAAAGTTGCGCGGGCGGCTGTTGGCGAACCAGTCGCTGGCCGAACTGACCTGGTTTCGCGTCGGCGGTCCGGCGCAGGTCTTGTTCACGCCAGCGGATGAAGACGATCTCGGCTATTTCCTCGAGCATCTGCCCGGCGAGATTCCATTCTCGGTGGTCGGCGTCGGCTCCAATCTGATCGTGCGCGACGGCGGCATGCCGGGCGTGGTGATCAGGTTTTCGCCGCGCGGCTTTGGCGAGGTCACGGCGGACGGCGATGTCGTCAGTGCCGGAGCCGCCACGCTCGACAAGCGCGTGGCGGAGACCGCGGCAGCGGCCGGTCTCGGCGGGCTGGAGTTTTTCTTCGGCATTCCCGGCACCATCGGCGGCGCGCTGCGCATGAATGCCGGGGCCAACGGTGCCGAGACCAGGGATGTGTTGATCGAGGCCAAAGGCATCGGCCGCGCGGGCAAGAAGCTGACATTGACCAATGCCGACATGAAGTTCGTCTACCGCGGCAGCGGTGTCGATCCCTCGGTCATTTTCACCTCGGCGCGGTTTCGCGGGCTTCCCGCATCGCCCGAAAAGATTCGAGCGCGGATGGCCGAGGTGCAAAGCCACCGCGAAACCGCGCAGCCGATCCGCGAAAAGACGGGGGGATCGACCTTCCAGAATCCGCCCGGCCACAGCGCCTGGAAACTGATCGACGCCGCCGGCTGCCGCGGCCTGCGCGTCGGCGGCGCCCAGGTCTCGGAAATGCACTGCAATTTCCTGATCAATACCGGAGCCGCCACCGGGCACGATATCGAAACCCTCGGCGAAACCGTGCGCACGCGGGTCAGGCAAAATTCCGGAATTGAGCTACACTGGGAAATCAAGCGGATCGGGATTCCAGCCTGATCGTCATTCCGGAGGCCGCGAAGCGGCAATCCGGAATCTCGAGATTCCGGGTTCGTGCTTCGCACGCCCCGGAATGACGAAGACATAGACAGCGGAACGGCATGATGCGGATCACCATTCTTTTCGGCGGCACGAACAAGGAGCGGCTGGTGTCGGTGGCGTCAGCCCAGGCCCTGCAATCGACGCTGCCCGAGGCCGACCTGTGGTTCTGGGACGCTGACGATACCGTGCACGAAATTCGACCGCAGACGCTTCAGGGTCATGCGCGGCCATTCGAGGATCCCTTCCAGCCCGGCACGCCCAGCCTCGGCCGGATCGGCCAGGCGCTCGACCAGGCCAGGGCTGAGGATCGGCTGCTGGTGCTTGGCCTGCATGGCGGCACCGCGGAGAACGGCGAACTTCAGGCGATGTGCGAAATGCGCGGGATACCGTTTACCGGTTCCGGCTCGGCCTCGTCGCACCTCGCCTTCGACAAGGTGGCGGCCAAGCGCTTTGCCAACATTGCGGGGGTGAAGTCGCCGGCCGGCATAGCGCTGGAAGATATCGAGGCGGCCCTGGCCGAGCACGGCCGGCTGATCGCAAAACCGGCGCGGGATGGCTCGAGCTATGGCCTGATCTTTGTCAATTCGAGGCAGGACCTCGTCGCCGTCCGCAACGCGGCCAGAACCGAGGACTATGTGATCGAGCCGTTCATCGCTGGAGCCGAGGCGACCTGCGGGGTGCTGGAGCAACTGGATGGCTCGCTGATCGCATTGCCGCCGGTCGAGATCATCCCGGCGGAGGGCCCGTTCGACTATGTCGCCAAATACCTGGCCAAGGCGACCCAGGAAATCTGCCCGGGCCGATTTGCGCCTGACGTGACCGCCGAGATCATGGACCAAGCGCTCCGGGCGCACCGGGCCCTGTCATGCCGCGGCTATTCCCGCTCCGACTTCATCGTTTCGAAACAGGGGCCGATCTACCTTGAAACCAACACCCTGCCGGGGCTGACCAAGGCCTCGCTCTATCCGAAGGCCCTCAAGGCGCAAGGGATCGCGTTTGCCGATTTTCTGCATGGCCAGATCGCCTTGGCGCTGAGGAACACGCGAAAGTAGCGTTGGGCCGGAACCGGCCGGCCGGGGCGATCGGGCGGCCGCTTCGGTAAAAATGTTACGATTGGGCGGCAAAGTACGGAGAAGGCGGCGCAAAACGCATCCCGTCGGCGGCTATTTTACCCTTTGTTTACCAGGAAGTCCGAAGGTTAACGCTGGCGGCGCATGTGGCGCTTGGCTGCCGGGGCGTGAGCTGTTGCGGATTTCCGCTTCGACGATCGCATCGAGGGTAAGGGTGGCCTCTTCTGCCTTGAGGCCAGCACTCAGCCCGGCATGACCGAGACGTCATTTGTGCCAATACTCGCAAGCGTTTGCGGGCAACATTTGACGAGCTCGTGCAATGGATGGTGGAGGACGCTTCATTCGATCGTTGAGATCGCTGGGGCCCCAAACTGACCTGAAGGCGGCCGCGGTTGGCGCGGTCGTGCTGTTGCGCGAGCGGCTGGGCCTTCATCGCGCCCGCGCCAGACCATTGCTGCATCGCCAACAGCCGCACTGGCTGATTAGTCTGCTCGAGCGTCATCTGCCGCACCGCGCCGGCGTCGCCGCGACCGTCCTGGTGCTGCTCGGCAGCGCCGGCTTCGGCATCGTCAGGGGCGGTCACGTCGACGAATTGACCTCGGCCCTGAGCGACACCCGCAATGCGATCGCCAATTCCGCCGGATTTCGTATCACGGCGGTCGCCATCAACGGCCGCAAGCAATTGACCCAGGACGAGGTGCTCGCGATCGGCGGGGTCACCGGCCGCTCCTCGCTGTTGTTCCTCGACGCTGCCGGCGTGCGCGACAGACTGAAGGCCAATTCCTGGATCGCGGAAGCGACCGTGCAGAAGTTCTATCCGGGCCAGCTCCAGATCGATATTTCGGAACGCACGGCTTTCGCGCTGTGGCAACAGGATGGCCGCCTGTCGGTGATTGCAGACGACGGCGCGGTACTGGAACCCTATCTGTCGCGTCACTTTCTCTCGCTGCCGCTGGTTGTCGGTCGCGGCGCGGAAACCCGGGCACGGGATTTCCTGGCGCTGCTCGACCGCTATCCGCAGGTTCGCTCGGTTACCAAGGCCGCCATATTCGTCGGCGAACGGCGCTGGAACCTGCGGCTCAAGGACGGTCTCGATATCAGACTGCCGGAAAACGACGTCGGCAAGGCGCTGGCTGCCTTAAGCGTATTCGACAAGGAAGACCATCTGTTCTCGCGCGATATCGTCGCCATCGACATGCGCCTGCCGGACCGGCTGACCGTGCAATTGTCTGACGACGCGGCCAAGGCCCGCGAAGACCTGTTCAAGAAGCAGAAGAAGAAGGCCGGTGACGCATGACCGGCCTTGACCGCAATCAGACGCCGAAGACGCGGCCGATGCCGCAAAAGCGCACCGCGCTGGTGGCATCCCTCGACATCGGCACCAGCAAGATCGCCTGCATGATCGCGCGGCTGAAGCCGTGCCCGCCCAATGACGCCCTGCGCGGACGAAGCCATGCCGTTGAATTGATCGGGTACAGCCAGATCCAGTCGCGCGGCGTCAAGGCCGGCGCGGTGGTCGATCTCGCCGAATGCGAGCAGGCGGTGCGCCAGGCCGTGGCGCTGGCCGAACGCATGGCCAAGGTCCGGGTCGATTCCGTGCTGCTGTCGGTATCGGGTGGCCGGCTGCAGGGTCAGCTGGTCGAAGCCGCGGCCGATATCAGGGGCGGTGCGGTCACATCGGCCGACGTCACCCGCGTCACCTCCACCGGCATGCATCACGCCACCGGCGAGGGCCGCGCCGTGCTGCATGCGCTTCCGGTCGGCTACGCGCTCGACGGCGTCAAGGGCATTCGCGATCCCCGAGGCATGGTGGCGCGGCAATTCGGCGTCGACATGAACGTCGTCACGGTGGATGCGACGGTCGCCAAGAATCTGATGCTGGTGGTCGAACGCTGCCACCTCAACGTCGAAGCCATGGCGGCGAGCCCCTATGTGGCCGGCCTGTCGGTCCTGACCGACGATGAAGCCGATATCGGTGCCGCGGTAGTCGAGATGGGCGCCGGCACCACCACGATCGCGACCTATTCCAGCGGGCGGTTTGTGCATGCCAGCGGATTTGCGATCGGCGGGCACCACATCACCATGGACCTTGCGCGCGGCTTGAGCGCATGCATTGCAGATGCCGAGCGAATCAAGACGTTATATGGCACCGTGCTGACCGGCGGGTCCGACGCGCGCGAGTTGATGTCTGTGCCGAGCGCCGGCGACAGCGATCGGGATATCCCGCAGATCGTGTCCCGCGCCACGATCGGCAACATCGTCCGCCAGCGCGCCGAGGAGATTTTTGAAATGGTCCGGGACCGACTCGCGGATTCCCCCTTTGCGGCAGAGCCGAGGGCGCGGGTTGTCTTGAGCGGCGGCGCTTCGCAGCTCACCGGTACGCTTGAGCTTGCAACCCGGATTCTTGGCCGGCCGGTGCGGATCGGCCGCCCGCTGGGCTTCGGCCGGCTGCCCAGCGAGGCCAAGAACGCCTCGTTCGCGGTGCCCTCGGGGCTCCTGGTCTATCCGCAATACGCTCATCTTGAACACGTCGAACCGCGGCATACGCGGCAGCTCAGGACAGGGACTGACGGCTATTTTGGAAAAGTCGGACGATGGCTTCGAGAGGGCTTCTGATGAATCTTTTCCGCATCCTGCGACTTCCACCAATTCCCGCGGCCGTCGGCCGAGGCGAACCAACGCGCGCGTAATCGAGAGGCAACCATGGCACTCAATCTAACTCCCCCTGACATCAGCGAGCTGAAACCGAGAATCACCGTCTTCGGTGTCGGCGGAGCCGGCGGCAATGCCGTCAACAACATGATCACCGCCGGACTGCAGGGTGTCGATTTCGTCGTCGCCAATACCGACGCGCAGGCGCTCACCATGTCGAAAGCGCAGCGCATCGTGCAGATGGGCACCCAGGTCACGCAAGGCCTCGGCGCCGGTTCGCAGCCGGATGTCGGCGCAGCCGCGGCCCAGGAAGTCATCGACGAAATCCGCGACCATCTCTCCGGCGCCAACATGGTGTTCGTCACCGCCGGGATGGGCGGCGGCACCGGCACCGGTGCGGCGCCCGTGATCGCCAAGACCGCGCGCGACATGGGTATCCTCACCGTCGGCGTGGTGACAAAACCGTTCCACTTCGAGGGCCAGCGGCGCATGCGCACCGCGGAGGCCGGCATCGCAGAACTCCACAAGGTGGTCGATACGCTGCTGATCATTCCGAACCAGAACCTGTTCCGGGTCGCCAACGAAAAGACCACCTTCGCCGACGCCTTTGCGATGGCCGACCAGGTGCTCTATTCGGGCGTCGCCTGCATCACCGACCTGATGGTCAAGGAAGGCCTGATCAATCTCGACTTCGCCGACGTTCGCGCCGTGATGCGCGAAATGGGCAAGGCGATGATGGGCACCGGTGAAGCCTCCGGCGAGAAGCGTGCGCTGACCGCGGCGGAAGCTGCGATCGCCAATCCGCTGATCGACGACTCATCGATGAAGGGCGCGCGCGGTCTGCTGATTTCGATCACCGGCGGCAAGGACCTGACGCTGTTCGAAGTCGACGAGGCCGCAACCCGGATCCGCGAGGAGGTCGACCAGGACGCCAACATCATCGTCGGTGCCACCTTCGACGAAACCCTCGATGGTGTGATCAGGGTTTCCGTCGTCGCCACCGGGATCGAACAGGCGATGATTTCCCGCAACGCCACCGCGCCGGCCGCAACCGTGACCAACGCCGTGGCTCCGACCTCCGCCCCGGACACAAGGCTTGCCGATCTGACGGCGCGGCTGCGCGCCGACAATGCACGTCTTGCCGAACGCGCCCAGAAGCTGGAGGCGTTGCCTCCGGTGCAGCATGCGGCTCCCGCCGCCGCTGCGCAGCGCAGCTCGAGCAGCGTCGAACGTGCGGCGCTGGCCGCGATTGCCGCCGCGGTGGCTCCGGAGGCCGCGCCGGCTGCTCCGGCTCCGCTGCAGCCCGCGTCCTATGGTGACGTCACGGTCCGCCCGATTGCGCAGAAGCCGTCGCTGTTCCCGGATCACGATACCCCACGTGTCGCGGCCGACGAGGTGGCGACACCCGAGACCTTCATCCCGCAGGCCGCCGAACGTCCGCCGACCCGGACGCCACGGATGCCGAAATTCGAGGATCTGCCGATGCCGGCGCAGAACGAAATTCGCCAGGCCCGCGGCGAGGCTGAGGAAGAGCACCCGCAAAAGGCCCGGATGTCGTTGCTGCAGCGCCTGGCCAATGTCGGCCTCGGCCGCAGGGACGAAGAGACCGAGCCGCCCATCGCTGCCCGCGCTTCGGGTCCGGCGATGCCGCCGATGCCGCCGCTGCCGGAACGGAAGCCGCAGCGGTCGGTCGCCCAGCAGATCGCGGCCAGCGAACCGGTATCAGAATATGCTCGCCGCCCCGCACCCCAGGGTCTGGATAGCCATGGCCGGTCGGCACCTGTTGCTGCGCCGCCACAGGGCGACGATCATTTGGATATCCCGGCGTTCCTGCGGCGCCAGTCCAACTGAAGTTTGTTACAATTCTGACGACGAAAAGAGGTCCCGGCTGAGCCAGCCGGGACCTTTGTTTTGGCTGGTCGGGGTTCGCCAACAGGCCCATCAAGCGCCTGATAGTAAATGATTAATTATGTATTTCGTGATCAAATGGCAGCGCCGAAATTGCCCCGGCCCGCGGCACAATTTGGTTATCCTTTGGCGTGAATACGGCAGAGATGGGGTAACAATCGGTAAAGAAGCGTGAGTTGGCGCTGTTTGAGGCAGTGACTATTGTCTGCCGTGACTTGGGGAAACTTGAAGTACGATTCGGCACCGCGGGTTGTTCAGATTTTGCGGGTCGGTTGGATCTTTAAGTAAGTCGGTAGTGGTGGGCGGTCTTCGCATGAAATTTAGCCGGCAAACAACGCTTCGCTCGCAGGCCACTGTCGCCGGTGTCGGCGTTCATTCCGGTTTACCCGTCAGTTTGACCCTCGGACCTGCATCTGTCGATGCAGGTTTTGTTTTTGTGCGTAACGGTCGGGACGGTTGCGAGCGCGAGGTGCAGGCCACCGCGGACGCCGTGATCTCTACCGAATTTGCTACCGTTTTGGGCGACCGGGGAGGCCCGCTGGTTTCAACCGCCGAGCATGTGCTTGCTGCATTGCGGGGCATGGGCGTCGATAACGCCACTATCGAGATCGACGGCCCGGAAGTTCCGATCATGGACGGCAGCGCCGCCGCGTTCGTGGCCGCGATCGACCAGGCCGGCATTGTCACACAGTCAGCGTCGCGCCGCTTCATCCAGGTGCTGCGGCCGGTACAGGTCGCAATGGGCGATTCGTTCGGCGAACTGCGTCCCTATGCGGCCGGCTTCCGCGCCGAACTTGAAATTGACTTCGCCAACCCGGTGATCGGCCGCCAGAGCTACGCACTCGATCTCAGCCCCGAGCGGTTCCGCCGCGAGATTTGCCGGGCCCGCACCTTCGGATGCATGAATGATGTGGCGCGGCTCTGGAGTTCCGGTTTTGCGCTCGGCGCCTCGTTCGAGAATTCGGTGGTGTTCGACAACACCCGGCTGCTCAACGCCGAAGGGCTGCGCTACAGCAACGAGTGTGTACGTCACAAGGTTCTCGACGCTATCGGCGATCTCGCTTTGGCGGGTCTGCCGCTGCTCGGCGCCTACCGCTCGGTGCGGGGCGGCCACCGGCTCAATCACGCTGTGCTGACCGCCTTGATGGCGGACCGCAGCGCCTGGCGGGTGATCGAGTCCGAGTCGGCGCGTCGTTCCCGGGCGCATGCCGAGGTCGGCAGTGGAATGATGGGCGGCATGGTCGCCCCAGCCTATGGCCCCGACGTGTCCTGAGCGTCCTCTCGGACGTCTCCTGAGCGCCCTCTCGGACCTCTGCTGACGTCCTCTTGAACCTCTGGTGACGTCCTGTCGGCGTAACCGGCCGTCCTCCAAACGTCTCCTGAGCGTTCCCGCGGGCCGGATCCAATGATTTGTCGTGGTAACCATGATCTTGCCGGACCGCCTTAATCCGGGCGAAATGCCTGCGTATCCGGTTGGTTAAGGGACTTTTTTCGGCTACACAGGCCCCGGTTGCATGGCATGGCGCCACGGGGCACGGTTATCACTGCGTCCACGGCATCGATCGGGGCGCGCGCGGGGCGGGCACCGCATCACAGGCGTCAGGTCTTAACTTCATGTCGGCACCGCGTATGACGGTTGGGTTACGCAAGATATCGGCAGGGAACCTGGGCCGGATGATCGGTCGCCATCGGTTCGGCCGGCAACTGCGGCTGGCCGTCGGGCTGATCATGCTTGCTGTCCCCTTGAGCGGATGCGGCACCGGTGCACTTTGGGACAAGTTTTTTGCCAAGGACGAGACCTTCGTCGAGGAGCCTGCGGAAAAGCTCTATAACGAAGGCTTGTACCTGATGAACCAGAAACACGACCCGAAGGCGGCGTCGAAGAAGTTCGAGGAGGTCGACCGCCAGCATCCCTATTCTGACTGGGCGCGCAAATCGCTGTTGATGTCGGCCTACGCCTTTTACAATGCTAACGACTACGACAGCTGCATCGGCGCGGCGTCCCGCTACGTTACCTTGCATCCCGGCAGTCCCGACGCCGCCTATGCGCAATACCTGATCGCGGCTTCGCATTACGACCAGATTCCCGACGTCACCCGCGACCAGACCCGCACCGAAAAGTCGATCGCCGCGCTTGAAGAGGTGATCCGCAAATATCCCACCTCTGAATATGCCGTTAGCGCCAAGGCCAAGCTCGAAGGCGCGCGCGATCAGCTCGCCGGCAAGGAAATGGAGATCGGGCGCTACAATCTCGAGAAGCGCAACTACACCGCCGCGATCAACCGCTTCAAGACCGTGGTCACCCAGTATCAGACCACGCGGCATGTCGAGGAAGCGCTGGCCCGCCTCACCGAGGTCTATATGGCCATCGGCGTCGTCGGCGAGGCGCAGACGGCCGCGGCCGTGCTCGGGCACAATTTTCCCGACAGCCGCTGGTACAAGGATGCCTATAATCTTGTAAAGTCGGGTGGTGTCGAGCCGAGCGAGAATACCAGTTCCTACATTTCCAAAGCCTTCAAGAAGCTGGGTCTCGGCTAAAGCGTTTTCGAAGTTCGAATCATATCGGCCAAAGTCTCGGGCCTCATCCCCGCGCAACGGCTTTGCCGTTGTCGCTGGAGGAGCCCGGCAGAGCGTAGCGATGCCGGGCGTCTCGAAGGATGGCAGCTTGCACGGCCGTCATCCGCGGCCATCCTTCGAGACGCATCGCATACGCGATGCTCCTCAGGATGAGGTTCGGTGAGGATGGAACGGATTGGTTTCATGGAACCGATCCACTAGTATCTCGAATCCGAAGTTTGCTAAGCTTGGGCCACGCCCGTCGGGCGAATCCTGCGGATTGCTACCAACCATCACACCAGGAATGATCTGCCATGCTGGCGCGTCTTTCGATCCGTGACATTGTCCTGATCGAACGGCTCGATATCGAGTTTTCGCGCGGGCTGGCGGTGCTGACCGGCGAAACCGGCGCCGGCAAGTCGATCCTGCTCGATGCGTTCGCGCTGGCGCTCGGCGGCCGCGGCGACGCTGGCCTCGTCCGTCACGGGGTCGAACAGGGCCAGGTCACCGCGGTGTTCGACGTGCCGAAGGGCCATCCGGCCTACGCCATCCTCAGCGACAACGGGCTCGGCGATACCGGCGAAATGATCCTGCGCCGCGTGCAATTGGCCGATGGCCGTACCCGCGCCTTCATCAACGACCAGGCGATCAGCGTGCAGACCCTGAAGGCGGTCGGCTCCGCGTTGGTCGAGATTCACGGCCAGCATGACGAGCGTGCGCTGGTCGATGCCGCGACCCACCGCCGCCTGCTCGACGCGTTCGCCGGCCTCGAAAAGGACGTCGCAGTGCTGGAAGCCTTGTGGGACGCCAGGCGCGCGGCGCGCGGCGTGCTGTCAGAGCATCGCGCGGGCATGGAGCGTGCCGCCCGCGAGGCGGACTATCTGCGCCATGCCGCCGACGAATTGAAGAAGCTGGCGCCGAAGGACGGCGAGGAGACGGCGCTCGCCGAGCGCCGCACCTCGATGATGCAGGGCGAGAAGATCGCCGGCGATTTGCGCGAGGCGCAGGATGCCGTCAGCGGCCCGCATTCGCCGCTGCCTTCGCTGTCGGCCGCGGTGCGCCGGCTGGAGCGCCGCGCCGGCAATTCGCCTGCGCTGGTCGAGCCCGCGGTCAAGGCGATCGATGCGGCGATCAACGCGCTGGAGGAGGCCGACCAGCATCTCGGCAAGGCCCTGATCGCCGCGGATTTCGACCCGGCCGAGCTTGAGCGCATTGAGGAGCGGCTGTTCGCACTTCGCGCCGCGGCGCGCAAATATTCGACGCCGGTCGACGGCCTTGCCGCGCTGGCCGCGAAATACGCCGCCGACGTGGCCTTGATCGATGCCGGTGCCGATCAGTTGAAAAAGCTGGAGGCGGCGGCAGCCGAGGCCGACAAGCGCTACGGCGCGGCTGCGACCAAACTTTCCGCCGCGCGATCGAAATCGGGGCAAAAACTCGACAAGGCGGTCAATGCCGAACTGGCGCCGCTGAAGCTGGAACGCGCGAAATTCACCACGCAAATCGAATCCGATCCGGAAAGCGCCGGCCCGCAGGGGTTCGACCGCATCGAGTTCTGGGTCCAGACCAATCCCGGCACCCGGCCGGGTCCGCTGATGAAAGTCGCTTCCGGCGGCGAGCTGTCGCGGTTCCTGCTGGCGCTCAAGGTCGTGCTGTCCGATCGCGGCTCGGCGCCGACTTTGGTGTTCGACGAAATCGATACCGGCGTCGGCGGCGCGGTGGCCGACGCCATCGGCGCGCGGCTGGCGCGGCTGGCCTCCCGGGTGCAGGTGATGGCGGTGACCCATGCGCCGCAGGTCGCCGCGCGCGCCGATCATCATCTCCTGATTTCAAAGGATGCGCTCGACAAGGGCAAGCGCGTCGCCACCCGCGTCAACGCGCTCGCCGCCGATCACCGCCGCGAGGAAATCGCGCGCATGCTGGCCGGCGCCGAGATCACCGCAGAGGCAAGGGCCGCGGCGGAGCGGCTCTTGAAGGCGGCGACGGCTTAACTATGGCTGCCAAAGCGAAGAAGCCGCTCGTCGAGGTCGCCAAGCTCACCAAGACGCAGGCCAAAGTGGAACTGATGCGTCTGGCGCTCGAGCTAGAGGGCCATGACAAGCGCTACTATCAAGACGACGCGCCAAGCGTTACCGACGCCGAATACGACACGCTGCGCAAGCGCTTCAACGCCATCGAGGCGCGTTTTCCCGAATTCGTCACCAGTTCCTCGCCGTCGCAGAAGGTTGGCGCGGCGCCTTCCGGGCGCTTTGCAAAGGTCCGGCACGCGGTGCCGATGCTGTCGCTCGACAACGCCTTTGCCGAAGAAGATGTCATCGATTTCGTCGGTCGCATCAGGCGTTTTCTCAAGCTTG
>Ga0302320_10018901_pt1 | contig 13875 bp, 9 predicted proteins | sample Bog_T0_3_FD_202130 | JGI IMG/M metagenome (GOLD analysis project Ga0302320, IMG submission 202130) | Peat permafrost microbial communities from Stordalen Mire near Abisko, Sweden - Bog_T0_3 | ecosystem: Environmental > Terrestrial > Soil > Wetlands > Peat | place: Sweden: Abisko, Stordalen Mire... | reverse complement strand
TTCATTGAAAAAATCCACGCACTCAAACTCCGCCCGGCACGTCATGCACCAGCACGCGGCGGGCACTGCTTCGATTTCCAGCGTCGCGCCCTCGGCCATCGTGCCGTGACACACCACGTCGAACGCGAACCGCAGCGAGTCCGGCACCACGCCGCTCAGGCTGCCGATGCGCAGGCGCAATTTGCGCACGCGCGGCGCGCCGGCGGCCTGCGCGGCGTCCACCGCCATCCGCAGCGCCTCGGTCATGATGGATAATTCGTGCATGGAAGCAATGTCAACGTGAACCGCCGGCGGACGAAAATCAAATCATTCCTCGGGAATGGCAATTTCCGGTTGCATTTCGGCAAAAGAAGATAAGTTGTGACGGAGGCTGTGTTGGAAACTAGGTTGCGGTCACGGTTGGATGCGGAAGAGCTTATGAAACACCAGCCACTCTCACGGGTACGCGTCAAACTTGCCCTGCGCGGCGCGGTGCAGGGCGTGGGCTTCCGCCCGTTTGTCCACCGGCTCGCCACCGAACTGGCGGTGACCGGCTGGATCAACAATTCCCCGCAAGGCGTCTTCGTCGAGGCCGAAAGCCCGCGCCCGACGCTCGAACAATTTTTGCGCCGGATCGAAGCCGAAAAGCCACCGCGCAGTTTCATCCAAAGCATGGAGACGACCTGGCTGGATGCGGTCGGATTTGAGAAATTCGAAATCCGCGCCAGCGAAAATGGCGGCAACAAATCCGCGCTAATTTTGCCCGACCTCGCCACCTGTCCCGACTGTTTGCGGGAAATTTCCGATCCAAAAAACCGGCGGTTCCACTATCCTTTCACGAACTGCACCAACTGCGGGCCGCGTTTCAGCATCATTGAGGCGCTGCCCTACGACCGCGCGAACACCGCGATGAAAAAATTCGTGATGTGTCCGGCTTGCCGGAAGGAATACGACAACCCGCAGGACCGCCGCTTTCACGCGCAGCCGAATGCGTGTCCGGTTTGCGGTCCGCGTCTGGAATTCTGGGAGGCGACCGGCGCGGCAATTTTCGGCGGTGACGAAGCGCTGCGGGCCGCCGCCTATGCGATCCGGCGTGGGAAAATCGTCGCGGTCAAGGGCATTGGCGGCTTTCATTTGCTGACCGCGGCTCGCAACGAAAAGGCCGTCGGGCTTTTGCGCGAACGCAAGCACCGCGAGGAAAAGCCGCTGGCGTTGATGTTTCCGTCGCTGGAAAGCGTGAAGGCGGTTTGCGAGGTTTCGCCGCTGGAGGAACGCTTGCTGGTTTCGCCGGAAGCGCCAATCGTCTTGCTTCGCCGTCGCCCGTCATCTGAAAAATTAAATTTGAAATTTCAGATTGCCGAAAACGTCGCCACGCACAATCCCAGCTTCGGCGTGATGCTGCCGTCCAATCCGCTCCACCATCTGCTGCTGGCGGAATTGAAATTTCCCGTCATCGCCACCAGCGGCAACGTGAGCGACGAGCCGATCTGCACTGATGAATTTGAAGCGCGCGAACGACTGCGCGGCCTCGCCGATTTTTTTCTCGTTCACAACCGGCCCATTGTCCGTCATGTGGATGACTCCATCGTCCGGGTGATGCTCGGCCGTGAAATGATGCTGCGCCGTGCCCGTGGTTACGCACCGCTGCCCGTGCAAATTCAAACTTCAAAATCCGAAAATAAAAATGTCCTCGCCGTCGGCGCGCATTTGAAAAACTCCGTGGCACTCGCCGTCGGCAATAATGTTTTCCTCAGCCAGCACATCGGCGACTTGGAAACCGAGCAGGCTAATGCCGCCTTCCGGCGCGTCACCGGCGAACTGCCCGGACTTTACGACATTGAGCCGGAAATGATCGCAGCGGATTTACACCCAGATTACCAGTCAACGCGGTTTGCCCAGCAAAGCGGAAAAAAGAATGTTGGCGTCCAGCACCACGTCGCCCATGTCCTATCATGCATCGCGGAAAACGAAGTTGGCTTGCCCGCGCTGGGCGTCGCATGGGATGGCACGGGTTACGGCACGGACGGCACCATCTGGGGCGGCGAATTTTTCCTGGTCACGGAAGAAAAAATCGAACGCGTCGCACATTTGCTGCCGTTCCGCCTGCCCGGCGGCGACAAGGCGGTAAAGGAACCACGCCGAGCCGCGCTGGGACTGCTCTACGAATTATACGGCGAGGCCGCTTTTGAAATGATCCACCTGCCGCCGCTCCGCGAAATGCCGCCGGTGGAAATGATTACGTTGCGGGGAATGTTACAACGCCGATTCAACTCGCCTTCAACTTCCAGCGTGGGGCGATTGTTTGATGTCGTCGCGTCGCTGGTCAACCTAAGGCAACAGATGCGGTTTGAAGGGCAGGCGGCGATGGAATTGGAATTTGCCCTCGAAGGCGTCGCGTCGGATGCCCGATACGATCTGCCGCTCGTCACCCGTGGCTCAAAACTCGTTTTGGACTGGTCGCTGATGGTGCATTCGATTTTGATAGATGTGAACGGCGGCGTTTCCGTGGCGGAAATTTCGGCAAAATTCCATAACGCGCTGGCCGAGGCGGTGATCGCCGTGGCTCGGTCATCCGGGCTGACGCGCGTGGTGTTGAGCGGCGGCTGTTTTCAAAACCGTTATTTGACCGAACGCACCGTGTCGCGGTTGCGCGCGGAAAAATTCCAGCCATACTGGCATCAGCGCGTGCCGCCGAACGATGGCGGCATCGCGCTCGGACAAATTTTTGCGGCGCGAAACCATCTCAACTTGAAATAAATTATGTGCCTGGCCATCCCCGGAAAAGTCCTGAGCATCAGCGGTGACGATCCGCTGACGCGCATGGGCCGGATTGATTTCTCTGGCGTCGTGAAAGAGGCAAGCCTCGCGTATGTGCCGGAGGTTGTCATTGGTGATTACGTCATCGTCCATGTCGGCTTCGCGTTGAGCAAGGTGGACGAGGACGAGGCGCAGAAAGTGTTTGAATATCTGAAACAGATGGGCGAGCTGGGTGAACTGGAAGAGAAGTCGCCATGAAATTCCTCGACGAATACCGCGACGGCGACCTCGCGCAAAAACTCGCGGCGGAAATCCATCGCGTCACGACGAAGCCGTGGACGATCATGGAAGTCTGCGGCGGCCAGACGCACGCCATTGTTAAGTTCGGCATTGATGAATTGTTGCCGAAACCAATCACGCTCATCCACGGGCCGGGCTGTCCGGTGTGCGTGACGCCGCTGGAGGTGATTGACCAGGCGCTGGAAATTGCCGCGCGACCGGAAGTTATTTTCACCTCGTTTGGCGACATGCTGCGCGTGCCCGGCAGCACCACGGATTTGCTGGCGGTCAAAGCCAAAGGCGGCGACGTGCGCATCGTCTATTCTCCGCTCGACGCGGTGAAGCTGGCGGAGGAAAATCCGGCGCGCGAAGTGGTTTTTTTTGGCGTCGGCTTTGAAACCACCGCGCCGGCAACGGCCATGGCGGTTTTTCAGGCGGCGCAAAAAGGCCTCAAAAATTTCTCACTGCTGATTTCGCATGTGCTCGTGCCGCCGGCGATCGAGGCGTTGATGTCATCGCCAAACTGCCGCGTGCAGGCGTTTCTCGCCGCCGGCCACGTCTGCGCGGTGATGGGCTACGAAGAATATTTTCCGCTGGTGAAAAAATACCGCGTGCCGATTGTCGTCACCGGCTTCGAGCCGCTGGACATTTTGCAGGGCGTGCTGATGACGGTGCAGCAACTGGAGTCCGGGCGCGCGGAGGTGGAAAATCAATACTCGCGCGCCGTCTGCCGCGCCGGCAACCAGCCGGCGCAGGATTTGGTGAAAAAAGTTTTTCAGGTCGTGCCGCGCAAATGGCGTGGCATCGGTGAAATTCCGCAAAGCGGACTCGGCTTGAGCGCGGCTTACGCGGCCTTCGACGCCGCCAGAAAATTCAAGCTGACGGAGCATCGCGTCGAGGAGCCGGCCGAGTGCATCGCCGGCCTGATTTTGCAGGGGCTGAAAAAACCGCACGAATGCCCGGCGTTCGGCACGCGCTGCACACCGGAACATCCGTTCGGCGCGACCATGGTTTCAAGCGAAGGCGCGTGCGCGGCGTATTACCGGTATCGGCGGCGGAGTTAATTTATTATGAAAGAACATTCAACAACCAACGTTCAACGCCAAACGCCCAAGTTTCACGACGCGGCAGCCCCGTTTAATTCAATGTTGAGCGTTGAATGTTCGATGTTGAATGTTTTGTAATTCTGATTTTATGGATTTTGGCCCTATTTGTCCGCTTCCGCTCTCGCAGTATCCGCGCGTCCTGATGGCGCACGGCGGCGGTGGAAAACTGATGCACCGGCTGCTCGAAGATGTGTTTGGAAAAGCTTTCTCCAATCCCATTCTCGACACGCGCCACGACTCGGCGCAGTTTGAAATTCCGCCTGGTGGCGGTGCCTCGTCGCCTTCTCGGATTGCGACGGGGGCGGCGCGGCCCCCAAGACTGGCGATGACGACGGATTCCTACGTCGTGCGGCCGATTTTTTTTCCGGGCGGCGACATCGGTTCGCTGGCCATCCACGGCACGGTGAACGATCTGGCCATGAGCGGCGCGCGGCCGCTTTATCTGACAAGCGCGTTCATCATCGAAGAAGGATTGCCGATGGAAACCTTGTGGCGCGTGGTGTGTTCGATGCGCGACGCGGTCAACAAATGCGGCGTGCAGATTGTCACCGGTGACACCAAGGTCGTGGACAAGGGCAAGGGCGACGGCTTGTTCATCAACACGGCTGGCATCGGCGTCATCGAACACGAACAAATCATCTCTCCGCAAAATGTCCAGCCGGGTGACGCGGTGATCGTGAGCGGCGATTTGGGCCGGCATGGCATGGCGATCATGGCCGTGCGCGAAGGTTTGCAATTTGAAAGCACGATTGAAAGCGATTCCGCCCCGGTGCATGAACCGGTGTTGGCCTTGCTGAAAAACGGAATTGAAATCCACTGCCTGCGCGACCTGACGCGCGGCGGACTGGCGAGCGCGTTGAATGAAATCGCCGAGGCGGCGGGCGTGAAAATCGCCGTCGAGCAGAAATTAATTCCCGTCCGCGAAGACGTCCACGCCGCGTGCGAGATGCTTGGCCTTGATCCGTTGCACGTCGCGAACGAAGGAAGGTTCATTGCGTTTGTTCCGCCGGAAGATTCCGAACGCGCGCTGGAACTTCTCCGCCGCCACGCAGTTTCCGCCGGCGCAGCGCTCATCGGCAGGGTGGCGGAAAAGACCGCGCCGCTGGTGACGGTGAAAAGCGCGCTGGGCGTCAGCCGCATCCTCGACATGCCCACCGGCGAGCAGTTGCCGCGCATCTGCTGACGATCCGTGGTCGAACGCGGCGGTGCAGATGCGCCGACACATTTTGCAATCCGGCAATTTCCGCCAGCGCCGGCGCGAGCGCTTACATCTGCGCCAGCGAATAGCCGGTCAGCGCCTTCATGTATTGGGCGCGCTCGAATGCCGCCGGTTCCGCGCAATTTTTCTGGCTTAAGCTGCCCTTCAACTGGCTGACCGATTCGTATTCGTGCTCTTCCAGCCAGTCCACCAGGTCGCGTTCGATCATGGCGATCTGCGGGATGCCGTGGCGGATGATTGTCGAGCAGAGCATTGTCACATCCGCGCCCACCATGAGCATTTTCAGGGCGTCGGATGCGCGGTGGATGCCGCTGGTCGCGGCCAAACTCGCCTTCAATTTTCCGTGCAGCAACGCGATCCAGCGCAGCGGCAGGCGCATCGCCATCGGTGTGCTCAGAAGAATGTTCGGCTTCACCTCCAGCGATTCCAGTTCGATGTCCGGCTGGTAAAAACGGTTGAACAAAACCAAACCATTCGCGCCCGCCTGGTCGAGGCGCTTGGCCATGTTGGCGAAGTTGCTGAAGAACGGGCTTAACTTCACCGCCACCGGAATCGTCACCTCGGATTTCACCGCCTTCAAAATGTTGATGTACGTTTCCTCGACCGCCTCGCCGGCCAGATTCAAATCGGTCGGGATGTAATAAATGTTCAGCTCCAGCGCGTCGGCGCCGGCTTTTTGAATCTGCTTGGCGTATTCCGTCCAGCCGCCGACCGACGAACCGTTCAGGCTTGCGATGATGGGAATCCGCGTCGCTTTTTTCGCGGCGGCGATGTGCTTCAGATATTCCTCCGGGCCGAGCTTGAACTCATCCGGCTCCGGGAAATACGTCAGCGATTCGGCAAAACTTTCCGTGCCCGACTCCAGCCGCTGATTCAACTCCAGCCGATCCTGGCGCAACTGTTCCTCGAACAGCGAATAAAGCACCACGCCGGCCGCACCGGCATCTTCCATGCGCTTGATATTATCAATGTCCTCTGACAGCGGCGAGGCCGAGACGACCAGCGGTGAGCGCAGTTTCAGGCCGAGATAATTTGTGGTGAGATCCATAATTTTTATTTCGTTGGAGGTTATGATCAGGCTTCGATGCTCGTTGCCGGTTTGACGGCCGCTGCGGTTTCCACTTTCGGCGTCGGCTGCGCCATGTATTGATAGAACTTCCAGCGCCGGTCGGCGTCCACCTGGGCCTGGGCGAAGAATTTCTTCGCGTCCTCCGGCTTGCTCTTCGTGAGCATCTTGAACCGGTTTTCGGACATCATGAAATCCGACACCTTGGACTTCGCCGCGCTGGAATCCAGTTGCAGCGGATTCTCGCCGCGTTCGGCGCGGCGCGGGTCGTAGCGGTAGAGCAGCCATTGGCCGGACTCGACGGCGAGCTTCTGCTGCTTCGCGCCGATGCCCTGATCCAACGCGATGCCATGTGCGATGCAATGGCTGTAGGCGATGATGAGCGACGGTCCCGGATAGGATTCCGCCTCGATGAACGCCTTGAGCGTGTGCTCGTCCTTCGCGCCCATCGCGACGCTCGCCACATAAATGTTGCCGTAGCTCATGGCGATCAGGCCGAGGTCTTTCTTGCCCGCCGGTTTGCCGCCGGCGGCGAATTTCGCAATCGCCCCGCGCGGGGTGGATTTGCTCATCTGGCCACCGGTGTTGGAATAAACCTCCGTGTCCATGACGAGCACGTTGACCTTGTGGCCGCTGGCGAGAACGTGGTCCAGACCGCCGTAGCCGATGTCGTAGGCCCAGCCGTCACCGCCGAGAATCCACACACTCTTCTTCACGAGCTGGTCTGCCAGCGGAATCAGCAGCTTGGATTCGGTGGTGTTCAGCGCCGGTAATTTCTGCTTCAACGCCGCCACGCGTTCGCGTTGGTCGTGGATGCCCGCCTCGTCGCTCTGGTCGGCATTGAGAATCGCCGTGACGAAATCGTCGCCGAGCTGCGGCGCGAGTTTCTTGAGGAGTTCGCCGGCAAAATGTTTCTGCTGGTCAATCGAGACGCGGAAGCCGAGGCCGAATTCCGCGTTGTCCTCGAATAGCGAGTTGCACCAGGTCGGGCCGCGGCCGCACTTGTCGGTCGCATAAGGCGTGGTCGGCAAATTGCCGCCGTAGATGGAGGAACAGCCCGTCGCGTTGGCCACGACCATGCGGTCGCCGAACAACTGCGTGAGCATCTTGACGTAGGGCGTCTCGCCGCAGCCGGCGCATGCGCCGCTGAACTCGAACAGCGGCTGGAGCAACTGCTGCTGGCGCAGCGTGCCGTTCTTGATCTTGCGACGGTCCACTTCCGGCAGGCCGAGGAAGAAGTTCCAGTTGTCATGTTCTGCGGCGCGCAACGGCGGTTGCGGGCGCATGTTGATGGCCTTGAGCTTGGCTTCGGTCTTGTTCTTCGCCGGGCAGACGTCCACGCAGATGGTGCAGCCGGTGCAATCTTCCGCCGCGACTTGCAGCGTGAATTTCTTGCCCTTGAACTCCGGCAGGCGCGAGTCGCAACTCTTGAAGGTTGCGGGCGCGTTCTTCAAATCCGCCTCGTCATAAATCTTTCCGCGGATGGTGGCGTGCGGGCAGATGGCCACGCACTTCAGGCACTGGATGCAGGTTTTTTCGTCCCATACCGGGATGTCCAGCGCAAGGTTGCGCTTCTCGTATTGCGTCGTCGCGGTCGGGAACGAGCCATTGTTCGGGAACGCGCTGACGGGCAGCTCATCGCCGTCGCCGGCGGCAATCTTGCCGAGGACATTGCGGACGAATTCCGGCGCATCCGCCGTGATGGATGGCAGGAGCGGGCCGGTGCCGTTGACCTTGTTGTCGGCCACGACCACTTCGTGCAGATTGGCCAGCGTGTTGTCCACAGCTTTCAAGTTCATCTGGACGACTTCCTCGCCCTTTTTGCCGTAGGTTTTCTTGATGGAATTTTTGATGGCCGCAATCGCCTCGTCCTTGGGCAGCACGCCGGACAACGCAAAGAAACACACCTGCATGATGGTGTTGATGCGTCCGCCCATGCCGCTTTCGCGGGCGACCTTGGTGGCGTTGATGACGAAGAATTTCGCTTTCTTTGCGAGCAATGTCTGTTGCACCGGCGTCGGCAACGTCGCCCAAATCGCTTCCTTCGACTGCGGCGTGTTCAGCAAGAAAGTGCCGCCGGCAACCAGGCTGCGCAGCATTTCGTAGCGTTCCAGGAACACCGGCAGATGGCACGCGACGAAGTTGGAACTCGTGATCAGGTAGGAAGAACGGATCGGCTGCGGGCCGAAGCGCAGGTGCGACACCGTCATCGATCCGGATTTCTTCGAGTCATACACAAAGTAGCCCTGCGCGTAGTTGTCTGTTTCCTCGCCGATGATCTTGATGGAATTCTTGTTCGCCCCCACTGTGCCGTCGGCACCGAGCCCGAAAAACAGCGCGCGGACGACGTTGGCCGGTTCCGTGGAGAAATTCGCGTCATACGTCAGGCTCGTGTGGGTCACGTCGTCGTTGATGCCGACGGTGAAATGGTTCTTCGGCGCGGCAGCGGACAGGTTGTCGAACACCGCCTTGACCATGGCCGGCGTGAATTCCTTCGAGGACAAGCCGTAGCGACCGGTGATCACCGCCGGAACGGATTTCAAATGCGAGCGGCCGGCGGCGGTTTCTTCCATCAACGCCGTGACGACGTCCTGATAAAGTGGTTCGCCCGTGGCACCAGGTTCCTTCGTGCGGTCGAGCACCGCAATTTTCTTGACCGAGGCGGGCAGGGATTCGATAAAGCGCTTGCCGTCGAACGGACGATACAATCGCACTTTGATCATGCCGATTTTCTCGCCCTTCGCAACCAGGTGCTCCACGGCTTCATGCGCCGCTTCGCAGCCGGATCCCATCAGCACGATGACGCGCTCCGCGTCTTTCGCGCCAACATAATCGAACAAATTATAGGAACGGCCAGTCAGCTTGGCAAATTCGTCCATGACGTTTTGGACGATGTCTGGGCAGGCGGAATAAAAACCGTTCGCCGCCTCGCGGCCCTGGAAGAACACGTCGGGATTTTGCGCCGTGCCGCGCAGCACCGGCTTGTCCGGCGTCATCGAGTTCGCGCGGTGCGCGGCGATGATCTTGTCGTCAATCAACGCGCGGATGACCGTGTCGTCGAGCAGTTCAATCTTGGAAACTTCGTGCGAAGTGCGGAAACCGTCGAAAAAATGGATGAACGGCAGCCGCGACCGCAGCGTGGCCGCCTGCGAAATCAGCGCGAAGTCCATCGTCTCCTGCACCGAGGCCGCGCCTAGCATGCCCCAGCCGGTCGAGCGGCAAGCCATGATGTCGCCGTGGTCGCCGAAGATGGAGAGCGCGTGCGTGGCCACCGTGCGGGCCGTGACGTGGAACACCGTCGGCAGCAGTTCCCCGGCGATCTTGAACATGTTCGGAATCATCAGCAGCAAACCCTGCGACGCCGTGAACGTGGTGCTCATCGTGCCGGTCTGCAACATGCCGTGGACGGCGGCAACGGCGCCGCCTTCGCTCTGCATTTCCACGATGGCCGGCTGGGTGTTCCAGAGGTTTTTTTTGCCTTCGGACGCCCATTGATCACACCATTCGGCGATGGGAGAGGATGGCGTGATGGGATAGATCGCCATCGTCTCGTTGACGCGGTAGGCGACGTAGGCGGCGGCCTCGCAGCCGTCAATGGTCTTGAATTTTTTCATATCAAATCAGTGGCTTGGCGGCGGGTGAATGCCCGGTTGTCTTTCGGCTTGTCCGTCCGCCCTCATGCCAAACACCTTAAATAGCCGCCGGTCTGGCGACTCCCCCTTTTTTGTCAAAGGCATTACATCCGTTGCGAAGCGGGCCGGCGAGAACGGCTGATTTTTAACCGGAAAAACCCGCGTTCCGGCCCATTAACCGGTTGACGCCTCCGCCCGTTTTTTGCATAAAATCCGCCATGCAACTGGAGACCTTCCAGGTGTTTTGCGATCTGGCCCAAACCCACAGCCTCACCGCCACCGCCCGCCATTGCCACCTCACCCGGAAGGCGGCCCGCCGGCAGCTCGGATTGCTGGAACACGAATTCAAAACCGGGCTGGCCGACTGTCGCCGCCCAAAAATCCAACTCACCCCGGAGGGCCGGGTCTGCCGCCGGTATGGTTCACAGATGGTCGCCACGCTGCGCCGGCTGGAAGCGGCGTTGCAGCAGGCGCACGAACTGACCGCCCACGAATTCCATCTGGCCGTCTGTTTTGCCATCGGCTTCCATCAACTGCCCGCCTGCCTTCGCCGGTTCCAGGCCGCGCACCCGGCGGCGCGGGTGACGGTGAGCTACGCCACGCCCGCCGGCGTGCATGACGCCGTGGAGAACCTGACGGCGGATCTGGGCCTGACCATTCATCCGCAGCACCGGCCCGGATTGGTCCTGGACATCACGCGCCGGGAACCGCTCACCCTGGTCTGCCACCCGCAGCATCCTCTCGCCGCCCGGCCCGCCGTCGGCCTGCGGGAACTGGCGGGCCAGCATTTCATCGGCCTTCGGGACACGCCCCATCCCGCGCACCTGGAAAAACTGCCCAACCACCTCCGCCACCTCTTTGAACCCCTCGTGGAATGCCATGACGTGGAAATGGTCGTGCGGCTGGTGGAGATCGGGGACGGCGTGGCCCTGCTGCCGCGCGTGACCGTGCAGGACAAGGTCGCGCAGGGCACATTGGCCGCCGTGCCGCTGACCGGGGGAAATTATGTCCAGCCGCAGGCCGTCCTCCGCCGCCAGGGCCGGAAACTGACCCCGCTGATGCAGACGTTCCTCGAATTCCTGAAACAGCCTCACCATTTTGAGGAACATCAGTGAACCTTTTCCAATGCCAGTGCCTGAAACCACTACTGCCGAAGTCTTCGAACTGTTGATGATTGCCTTTTCCGCCGTATGAAATAAATTGCCTCATGCTTTTCGACCGCCAGCGTGTGTTGCTTGAACTTTTGGATGCGCTGAACGAGCCGGTCGGCTCGACGGACTTCCAGAAGCTCCTGTTCCTTTACACCCGCGAAGGCGAACCCACTCCCAGCTACGATTTCGTTCCGTATCGGTTCGGCTGCTTTTCGTTCACCTCCTACGCCGACAAGCGGCGGCTGGTGGAGCAGGAACTGATCGAGGACGGTGAAACGTGGAAGCTGACCGACAAAGGCCGTCGCAGCGCCCGTGCCGGTGAAAAATCGCCGTTGCCTATGGCGCGGTTTGCCAAGCAATACAAAAACCTGCGCGGCAACGCGCTCGTCGCCGATGTCTACCAGCGCTATCCGTATTTCGCGACCCGCAGCGAAATCGTGGATAAAGTTTTACACAAGAAAGAAGATCGCGCACGCGTGGAATCCGCGCGCCCGGCCAAGCAGACTCCGGGACTGGTCACGCTCGGTTATGAAAGCAAAACCTTGGAGGCTTACCTGAATCAACTGTTGCAAGAGGGCGTGACGCTGTTGTGCGATGTCCGGCGCAATCCGTTGAGCCGGAAATATGGTTTTTCCAAAAGCACGTTGAGCCACGCGTGCGAAGGCGTCGGTATCCGTTACGAGCATCTGCCGGAACTGGGCATCCCGTCGGACAAACGCCAGGACCTCGAAACGCAGACGGATTACGACAAGCTGTTCGCCACCTACGAACGCACGATGCTGCCGAAGCAAACCAAGACGCTGATCAAAATCGCGGCCTGGATTAAGGAAGAAGGCCAGCGCGTTGCCCTGACCTGTTTCGAGCTGCTGCCGCACCAATGCCACCGGCACTGTGTTTCCGACGCCTTGCAAAAAACCTTCGGGCCGAAGCTGGCGGCCCACCACATCTGAGCCGGGATTATGGGGCGCGAAAAGGTTCTCATCACCGTCAAGACCTACCCGACCCTTTCGCGCAAACACGGTGAACTGGTTTGCACCGCCGGCGTGCGGGAAGATGGTTCTTGGGTTCGCCTCTATCCGATTCCCTTCCGGCTGCTCGACTACAAAGACCGCTACCAAAAGTTTGAATGGATTGAGACGCGGCTGGTGCGGAACACCAAAGACCCGCGCCCCGAAACCTTCCACCTCGCCGACACCGCCGACATCCAGCCCGCCGGCCACTTGGACACGGCGGACAACTGGCGCGAACGCCGCGACTTGATGTTGAAGAAGACGAAAGTCTTTGACCGGCTCGAACCGCTGATTGCCGCCGCCCACGCCAATGAGCTTTCACTGGCCGTTTTCAAACCCGCCAAGATTTTGGATTTCGTCTGGGAAACGGACGACCGCGAGTGGGATCAGTCCAAGGTGGACGCGATGCGCAGCAACGCGGATCAAGCCGAGTTGTTTGAAGGCGACACCTGGCGGCAGACCTTCAAGCTGATGCCCAAGCTGCCGTTCAAGTTTTCCTACCGCTTTGAAGATGCCGCCGGCAAACAAAGCGAGATGCAGGTCTTGGATTGGGAAACCGGCCAGCTATTTTGGAACTGCCGCCGCGCCGCCGACGGCGACGAACGGGTGGCACTGGCGAAAGTCCGCGAGAAATACATGGATCAGTTCCTGAAAACCGATTTGCATTTCTTCCTCGGCACAACCAAGGAATTTCACAGTTGGGCGACCAACCCGTTCCTTATCATTGGCGTTTTTCCGATTCCGCATGAGAAACAGTTGCGTTTGGTTTGATGAACGTCTGCGAACTGTAATAAATCTCAAACTTTCGATTCTGCCTTGGGCATTGCCGTCTGCCACTGAATGAAATAAATTTTTCCCTATGCCGTCGCAAAATATTCGTTGGCTTCATCTTTCTGACTTTCATGTCGGGATGGATGATTACGCCCAGCGGAAGATGTTCGACTACATCATCGCTCACGTTGCGAAGCGCAAGAATGATGGGTTTGTTCCTGACTTCATTTTTGTAACCGGCGACTTGGCTGATAAAGGCAAGAGTTCCGAATACGAAACGTTTTGGCTCGAATTTATTAGCCCTCTCCAAGAAAGCATTGGAGAAGGAATAGCTGACAGGACTTTCGTTGTCGCAGGCAACCACGACGTTGATCGTAAGCAGAATCCTCATTTCGACCGCGCTGAAATGGCCGGGGCAAAAAACCACTGTTTTGACCCGAGCGCTGAAGGTCAGATGCTCAGAAAAATGCTCATGCCGCGCTTCAAAGCATTTGCCGACAACGATTGCACTACAGTTAAAGGCGCGCTGAGTGGCGATTATGGCTCATTTTCAACCACTGTTGAAATCCGCGGTTGTGAGATCGGCATCGCAGGCGTCAATACTGCATGGCTCTGTAAAGATAACGAAGATGAACGAAAGCTGACGCCGGGAAAGGGGCTTCTTGAACACGCCCTCGGCAAGCTGGGCGACGCCAAATTGCGCATCGTGCTCGGACATCATCCGCTCGACTGGATAATTCCTGCGGAGCAAAAACCCATCAAGAGTCTGCTGGGGCAGAACGCAGTTTTGTATTTACCTGATATTTCCCATATGGTTTCTTGCCCACGACTGGCGTGGGTAGTTTTCGTGATTTTCTGCCTTCTCCCTGAATTTGCAATTCATTTTTCCAGTCCACCACCGGTTT
>Ga0302320_10018897_pt1 | contig 13877 bp, 6 predicted proteins | sample Bog_T0_3_FD_202130 | JGI IMG/M metagenome (GOLD analysis project Ga0302320, IMG submission 202130) | Peat permafrost microbial communities from Stordalen Mire near Abisko, Sweden - Bog_T0_3 | ecosystem: Environmental > Terrestrial > Soil > Wetlands > Peat | place: Sweden: Abisko, Stordalen Mire... | reverse complement strand
ACCTGCACCAATCCTCTCACTGGCGGTTTCCTTGTGGCGCTGGACGGCGGCAATTTTGCCGGGCCGCCGGTCGCCCCCGGCGCCGCCGGTTCGCTCGTGTTGCCCGGCTTTCCCGTCAACGGCACGAATTATGATGCGCTGCGCCTGATTGCCACCGATCCCTTGGGCAACAATCTATACACCTGGACCTGGCCGCTGCACAGCCCCGCCCAGATCCATGACCGGATTCTCGGCGCCGTCCCATTGGCCGCGCCGTCGATTTTCGCCGGCTCCAGTCCAACGGAGATCATCGTGACCAACGGCCCGCGCGTTTTTCACTTCAGCAATACCAGCGGTTTCCTCAACCGCCTGACGGTTTCCAATCAGCCCGTGTCCTTCACCAACGGCCCCGTGCTGGTGGCCGGTTCGTGGGGCGGTGTCACCATTACGAATTATTCCGACGGGACCAATTATTTCATCATGGCCAACGATATTAACAGTTCGCCGAACGCGTTCCAATGGCGCCTGCGGCCGGACGGATGGCTGACGCTTACTTACCTTTATACGCTGACGGGGTCCAATAACTTCATGGGCATCACCTTCAATTATCCAAGCAACCAGGTGACCGGAATGAGCTGGCTCGGACAGGGGCCTTATCGCGTTTACAAGAACCGTACGGCCGGCCAGGAGGTTTTTGTGCATACCAAGTTTTATAACTATACCTGGACCGGCCAGGGCACTTTGATTGCCCCGGGTACCACGCCTTGGGTATATCCTGAATTTGAGGGCTATCATGGCCGGTTAAACTGGGCCACTTTGCAAACTACCGAGCAGCCGGTGACGTTTGCCACCACCTCCTCCAACCTCTTTTTCTGCGTGCTCACCCCGCCCGTCACGGATGTGGCGAATATTAATCCAGCCTATCCGCCGGGGAGCCTTTCAATATTGGATGGCATCGCGCCGCAAGGGACAAAAACACAACCCCCAGGCAGCTACGCACCTTCCTCCGCCCTGAACTCCGCCACCGGCCTTTACTCCAACACGGTGGATTTCTACTTCGGCCCGGTGCCGCCGTCCGGGGCCGACCGCGATGGCGACGGGATGATTGATGCCTGGGAACTCCAATACTTCGGTAAGTTGGGGCTCAACCCCGCCGCCCGTGGCGTCAATGGCGTTTCCCTGGCCCTGGACAATGCTTTTGATCTGTCGCCCACCAATGCCGATCCCAATGCTTCCCGCCTGCCCAAGGCGGCGCCGGGCACGGTCACGCCCATTGCCCTCGCGTATCGCGTGCCGGTTTCGCAACTGAATGATTTCAATTTTGTCCCGCAGATCACCGACGACCTGCTTTCCTCCTGGTTAGGCGCGGACCTGTATCCGCAATACTTCCTGATCAGCACCGTCCTGACGAACGGAGCGCAGGATGCCTATTCTGTCCAACCCAATCTAGTGAACTGGCCCGGCAATACCAACCACCTGTTCCTGCGTCTGCGGATCGATGAAAAATAAGGCAACCGGCTTGGTCAGCTTTGCGATCCAACGATTTTCCTGCACTCGTCAACCATCGCGCCCATTCCTGGTACGCCCTCACTGCCGACCCGTTGAGTAAACCCCTTGTCGCCATAAAGTGTTGCGCAAGAGGGATGTTCCTGTCTCAACTTTTTGTACTCCGCCCAGGTTCTGTCGTAATCTTCAATCAGCGATTTCATTTGTGCCTTGTCTCCCGCGGAATCGGGCGAACCCAGGGCGGCCAGGCGAAAGCCATCCCGGTAGATCCGGTAAACCGCGTGGCCGTACCGGCAGGAGGTCTTCACATATTCCCCGACCGCCGGGTCCGGAAAATGAATGGCATCTCCAAGGTCGATGATTTGCTCCCACATCGTCACCGCCTCATCTTTCTCCCGCAAAAAATCCGGCCGGTCGGCGGGGTTCTCGGGTAGTGGCGGACGGCCCATGTATTGATCCCGCGTCCACCACGGCGAGATTTCATTGCGCGTGCCCCTGATCCCCCGATAAACCGCGTCCGCCGAGAGCAGGCATAATTTGCGAAATGTCGCCGCATCCGCGGCGGTGAGCTGGAGGACTTGGGTGCAGTAATCGTTGAATAAATCCGCCTCCGGTCGGCGGGAATCCTGCACCCAGTGGCTTAGCACGTAAACATTCAGATCACACCAGAGTTCATTCGTGATGTACGGTCCTTTCCAGCCCCCGCCCCGGCTCCAGGTAAACATGCCCGCCAGCAAGGGATTCGACCAGAGCTTGCGCAGGCTCTGGCCGTGATGCTCTTCAAAGCCTTCAATCACCCCGTGGGCGATGTAATTCGGATATGCCCCTTTGCCCTCATATTCGCGCTGGCATTCGACTTCCACCACCTGGGCGTGACGCCCCTTGCCCAGGACCGTGCTGAACGGGTTGCCCCGGTGAAAGTCCCCCTCGCAATGTTTGATGGAAATCAGGAGATTCGGGTGCGGTTCCACGCCTTCGCTCACCCTTTCGTAGAGGGATAAGGGCGTGTCGAAACTTACCCAGGCCCGAAAAAGCACCTTCTTGTTGAGCTGGATACATACCTCTTCCCGCAGCAGGTTCATCAACGGAATGATCGTCTTCTCCGGATTGCCCTTGTCGGCCATGCCTCCCGTGTGATAGGGCGCCCCCTGCAGGTACGTTTCGCCTATCCGCACGACCAGGCCATCCACCTGCGGAAAGCGCCGGAACATCTGTTGAATCGCCGCGCTGAGAAATTTTTGTGTTTCCGGATCGGAAATCTGCTTGTGATGGTTGAGTTTGAATTTCTCGACCAGTTTCTTCGGAAAAACGATCATGTCAGTGTGACAGTACACCAACAGGCCCGCTTGCTTCGCCGCCGTATAGAGTTTGTCCAAGTCCGCCGCTTTTTGATCCACCCAGGCCCGCTCGGGCGAACCCGGCGCAAATATGCCCGCATCCACCGCCGACCAGTCTATGCCAAACTGCGCTCCCTCGAATAGCTCATACACTTTGGTCTGGTACCCCAGTTGCCTGAGCCGGCCGGGATCGTTGTAGTGGGTCACAAACGGCGTTTCCCCGGGATTATTGTGCACCATGTCCAGCAGCATTGCCGCCGGTTTGGCCGCCGCATTAGCCGCGCCGGACGTCGGCGTTTCCACCTCCGCCGGCGCCCGCGTCCACCAGACCGGCGCTGTCAGCCCCGCCCCGGCGACTAAAGCGGATCGCCTGATAAACGCACGGCGGTCAAGGGAATGGCGCATGGGTGGAAATTGAATTTCCAGACGGGGAAAGTCAACCATTCAATGTGACTCCGTTCCGTCCGCTCTCGCACTGTGCTCTCTCAACGCGCTTTTGCCGCCCGGGGATCCAGTTTGGCCGCGGTTCCTTGCGGAGCGGTCAGCTTCTGATAATTCAATATCCCCCGCACAATGGCCGCCGCCATCTGCTTGCGCCAGCTCTCGTCAAAAATCCTTTTCCCCTCGCCGGGGTGCGACAAGTACCCCCCTTCGAGCAAAATCGCCGGCATCACCGCCGTGCGCAATACCTCGAAACGCGCCCGCCGCACTCCCCGGTCCGTGACGCCCAGTCCCCTCACCAGGGCGCGCTGCACCTGATACGCCAGCAGCAGGCTTCTATCCTGCACCAGGTTGGCCGGACATACCCCGTGGCTCGCGCCGATCCCTTCCGTGTCGTTCGACGACGCCGCCCCGGCCGGCGTGATGCAGTAGGTCTCCGGGCCCTCCACACTTGCCGGGTCCGGCGGAAATGAATTGAAATGCAGGCTGATGAACAGATCCGCGCCCCGGCGGTTGGCCAGCTCCGGCCGGGCTGACAGCTCGGGATAAACATCCGTGTCCCGTGTGAGTATCACCGTAAAACCCGCTGCCGCCAATTGCCGGCGCAATTCCAGCGCCAGCGCCAGTGTGTAGGTCTTCTCATTGCGCGGGAAAAACCGGCCCACTTGGTATCCAGTGTCTTTCCCGCCGTGCCCGGGATCCAGGCAGATCGTGGTGATCCGCTTCGCAGCGTGTTTCGGGCCAAATACCAGCGGACGAATGGTCGACTCCAGATCCAATTCGGAAATAGCCCCCCCGCGCGCCACCGGATACGATAACCGCACGCCAATGCCATTGATCGTCGCATCTGCCGAATCCTGGTCGAATACCAGGCGCGAAGTCTTGTTGGTCAGCACCCAGTGCGCGCCACGGTTCGGCGTAAAACTTCCAAAACCGTTCGCCAGCCCCCAAGCGGCCAGCGACACATAGGTGTGGCCATTGACGGAATCCGCGCGGGCCGTCACGGTCAGGACCATGAGCCCCGCCAGCAACCATCGCAAAAAACCGGATTTCATCACCCTGCAAAGTGCCTGCGCCCGGTCGCCCTTTCAATCCAATTTCGCAGGGATTCACCGCGAAATGGTTGTTGATGGAAACGCTTTGATTAAATTCGAACCAGCACTCTCCCTGCTGACAACCTTTTTCGTCCACCCCTCCCCCATCGCCAGAACTGGTGATGTGACATCTTATTAACATATGTCATGATTACCTCTGACCCCATGAAATCCACTATCTGCGCCACGCGCGCGCTTGTGTCGTGCAGCCTTTTGCTGCTTTCAAACCTCCCGGTTCAGGCAAACATTCCCGGTGGCGGCGCCGGAACCGGGGCCAGCGTAACGGTGACGGATAATGGCAATGGCACGGTAACCATGGCCAACGGCGTGGTTTCAATTGTCGTCACCAAATCCGGAGCTGTCGTGAACCAGATTAATTACACCTACGACAACGGCAGCGGTACCCAGACCCGGAACTTGCTCGCCGGCGGAAAGGATGGCGGCGAGCTGTACTGGGAGTTTGGCGGCTGGGGCGGCAGTTCATGGGCGTATTCGCTGGTGACCAACACCGGCAGCTATGCGGAAATCGATCTGCTGAATACTTCGGCCAACAACGGCGTGGTGGACATTCATTTCTCCATGTTGCCCGGGTCGCCGGGGTTTTATGCCACGCCCATCTTCAGTCACCGGGCGCAGGACCCGGCGATGGGCACGGGCGAAGAGCGGGATAATATTTACCTCGCGCCGTATTTCAACTGGATGAGCGTGAATGACCAGGTGCAACGCGAAACCGGAATCGACGCCTCCTATACCGGCGCGTTTTATTCGCCCGTGGAGGATTCGCTCTGCACCTCCGGCCCGTTGCAGGGCACCTACGACGACAAATACAAATGGAGCGCCGATTTCAGCGCCGAACGGGTCTGGGGCTGGAGCAGCGTCAGCGATTCCGCCTTTGGCGTGACCGGCCAAAACGTCGGGATCTGGCACGTGGTGTCCAGCTGGGAGTTTTACAACGGCGGCCCGATGAAACCCGATTTGAACGATGCGCCCATGGTCAACATGATCAACGGCGGCCATTATTACTTCGGCAATGACAGCGGTTTCACCGCGGGCGAAGTGTGGACGCGGGTTTCCGGCCCGTATTTCATCTACGTCAACAACGTGTCGAGTTCACTGACCGATCCGGTGCAGACCTCGCAGGCGCTATGGGCCGATGCCAAGGCGCAGGCGGCGGCGGAGGCGACGGCGTGGCCTTATGCCTGGCTGAACAACCCCAACTATGCTTCGGCGGCGCAGCGCGGGACGGTCACCGGCCAGATTGTTATCGATGATGCCTACGATCCGAACGCCTCGGCGTCCAACCTGTGGGTGGGCGTGGAGCAACAACCGGCGTTCACCGGCAACAATGTCTATGATTTCCAGTTGTGGAGCAAACCGTACGAATTCTGGACCAAAACCGATGCCAATGGCAATTTCGTCATTTCCAATGTGATCGCCGGTAATAATTACACCTTGTATGCCTTCGGCCCCGGCGCGTCTGGGATGTTCATGTCGAAAAATCAAAACGGCGGCAATCCCGGAATTATCTACGCTTTGCCTTCCTCACCGTTCACCGTGGTGGTGACGGGCGGGGCGACGAGCAGTCTGGGGACGGTGACTTGGACCCCGGCGCGGGTCGGCCCAACGGTGTTTCAAATCGGCTACCAGACGCGCAAGGGCGACAAATTCCGGCACGGGGATGACTATTGGGTCGGCGATGTCGGACCCACTCCGACCGCGCCCAGTCCGGTGTGGACTAAATTCCTGGACTTCCCCTTCGATTTTCCCAATGGCCTGAACTACGTCGTCGGCCAGAACCGCTGGAACACCGACTGGAATTTCGTGCAATCCGTTTACCCGGACAATTCGGGCAACAATACGGTTTCCAGCTCCACCGTCACCTTTAATCTCGCTTCCGCGCCGGCCGCCGGCGCCACCGCATCCGTGCTGATGGGCATTGCTTCAGATGACAACAGCCCGATTTATGTGACGGTCAACGGTACCGTTTTGAGCGCCGGCAACGCCACCGGAACGCCCAACACTTCCCTGCCCACCAGCGGGTGGTATCCCAACAATGACATCAGCGACTCGAACATCCGGGAGGAGAATCACGGCGGCTATTCCGACGAGCGGCTCACTTTTGCCGGCAGCCTCCTGCAGGCCGGCAATAACACGATCAACTTCAGCTTTCGCCAGGCCGGCGCCTCGGACTTTACCCACCATTTCATGTACGATTACGTGCGCCTGGAGCTGACGGGCTATGTGCCGCCGGCGCCGGCGGGTATGACGGCCTATCCGGCCAACAACGCGGTGCAATTGAGCTGGCCGACGGTGGCCGGGGCCACGAGCTATAACTTGCTGCGCTCGACGACTTCCGGCAGCGGTTATACCACCATCGCCAGCGGCGTGACCGGCCCGATGTGCGGCAGCGGCCCGGCCAACGCGGTTTATGTGGACAGCACGGCCGGCAATGGCATGACTTATTATTATGTGGTCCAATCGGTGAACCCGGTCGGCGCCAGCGGCAATTCTGCGGAAAGCGCCGGAGTGACGCCTTCCTCCGGCATCGCGACCAGCGTCCCGGCCACCCCCGCCGGGCTGGTCGCCGGCCTTGACAACAGTGCCGTGACGCTCACCTGGAACGCCGTGCCCGGTGCTAATTTCTACACCGTCTATCGCGGCACCGTGGTCAACAAAATCGGCTATATTCCGTTTTACATCATCCTGGGCAATACGACTACGAACAACACTTACACCGACGCCTCGGGTACGCTGGGTTGCACCTATAGCTATTATGTCACGGCCACCAGCGCCGCCGGCGCCGGCGGAGCTTCCTCCGCCGTCACCGCCAAGCCGGTGCCACCGCCGCCGGCCAACGCGCCGGCCTTCACGGTGAACAACTCCCAAACCAGCAGCAATCAGGCAAACGTCATCTCCTGGCCGCCGGTCAACGGCGCGGTGGGTTATCTGCTCTATCGCGCCACGAGCGCCTCGGGCCCGTTTAGTTTCCCGGCGAACTTCATCCAAAGTATGGCCACCACCAGTTACCATGACAATGGCCTGCCGCTGGGCACGAATTACTACTATAAGGTGGTGGCCATGAATGCGGGCGGTGTCGCCGGCAATCTGGGCACTCCACCACCCAGCCCCGGCGGTCTCGCCGCCACGGCGGTCAATAATCAAGTGGCCCTGAGTTGGGGTGCTTCCAGCGGGGCGACCAGTTACAACTTGAAACGGGCCACCCTCAGCGGCGGACCCTACCTCACCATCGCCAGCCCTACGGCAATGAGTTATACCGATTCCACGGTGGCGATCGGCACCACCTATTATTATGTGGTCTCCGCCGTGAGCGCCGGTGGTGAAAGCGCCAACTCCGGCCAGGTCGCGGCCACGCCGCAAGTGCCAGCCCCATCGACCCCGACCGGCCTGGCGGCCACGGCCGGCAATAATCAAGCCGCGCTGACGTGGAACGCATCCAGCGGCGCGACCAGCTATAACGTGGGTCGTTCAACCACCAGCGGCGGCGGTTATGCGACCATTGCCAGCCCGGCTAACCCAAATTACACCGATACCACGGTCGCGAACGGCACCACCTATTACTATGTGGTGGCCGCGGTCAATGGCGGCGGAACCAGCCCCAACTCCAGCCAGGTCGTGGCGACGCCCATCTCCGCCCCACCCCCCAATCAATTGCTGGTCAATCCGGGCTTTGAACTGCCGGGCACCGGTAAGATCTCCACCGGCTATGCCACCGTTACCGGTTGGGCCAATGCCGGCGCGACGTATACCGACACCGGTGTGGAAACCAACCCGCCCCCGCATAGCGGTCTCTATTCCGCCTATTGCAAGGGCGGTGACAGCGGCGCTTTTCAAATCGCCAATTATCAGATGAATGCCGGCGACGCTATCACCCTGACGTGGTGGGCCGAGCATTCGGGCGGCGCCGCCAGTTCCACCCAGGCGGTCAGTTTGGTGAGCGCGGCGACTTTGAATGCCGCCTATTCCGCCACCACCACTCTGGCCTCCAATAACGCGTCCCTGAACGGCTTCGGCTCCACGGCCGGCCCCTGGGCGCAATACACGCTGACTTACCAGGCCACGACGGCCGATGCCGGACGATACCTCGGCGTTTATTTCAACAACGCGACGCCCGCCAACTGGGTTGGCTTCGACGACTTCTCACTCGCCGCGACCTCGCTGTTGCCCAGTCCTTGGGCGACGGCCGATATCGGGGCGGTCGGATTGGCGGGCAGCGCCACCGACGTCAACGGCTTGTTTACCATCAAAGGTTCTGGCACCGACATCTGGGGCGCGGCCGATGCCTTCCGCTACATCTATCAACCGGCGAGCGGCAGCGCCAGCATCCAGGCCGAGGTGTTGAGTGTGCAGAACACCGGCCCTTGGGCCAAGGCGGGGGTGATGATCCGGGAAACCACCAACGCGAATTCGATTTATGCCGTCCTGTTTCTTGCGCCGGTGACCGCCACCTCCACCAACGGCGTGGCCTTCCAGCAACGGGCCGCCACCGGCGGTTCAGCTAGTTCGTTGGCCACTGCCCCAGGAGTGCAGGCCCCGTATTGGGTGCGGCTGACGCGGACCGGCAACAGTTTCGTCGGCTCATATTCCCCCAACGGAACCGCCTGGACGGCCTTGGCGACCAATACGATCAACATGGCCACCAACGCCTATATCGGCCTGCCCGTATGCAGTGTGAGCAATGGTGTGCTGAATACCGCCACCTTCACCAACGTCCTGCCCGTGCCTTGACCCGCAGGTTGGAGCCTTGATGGAAAAGCTAACGCAATGAATCGACCGAAATCCCCGGCGGCCCGTATTGGCGTGCCGCCGCTTTGCTCGGTACCAAAATCCTCGGAATTGGTGACTCGACATCTGACTGGTTTATGCCATGTTTTATGGGTCATGCGAGAACTGAACTCGCTTGAGTTCCCTTGATCCGCTGCCAACGCAACCGTGCAAAAAACCAACCACCAGTCAAACCCGCCGCCAGCTCGTGGACTCTCCCCCTGGCTTTGCCTGGCAATCGTGGCGCTGTTGGCTGTGGGGGCGCGCCAATTAATGCATCCGGCCGCCGCCGTTCGTGACGTTGACTCCACGCGGTCCCAGGCAGTTTCCCGCGCGGCACAGCCGGCCGGATTGCCGGATGCCATCATCAGCTCAAACCATTCTCATTATCCTCCTTTTCCCGCTTTCGGCATGGGCGATCCCGTCGCGGACCCGCTGGCCAGGTTGCTGCAGGACCTGCAAGCCGAGTCGGATCCCCTGAAGCGGGAACAATTGATCGCCGACTTTCTGGCCGGATTGAAAATCACCGACCTGGCCCCCACGCTGGCGCTTTTGCAGCACGCCACGCCCGCGGATCTGGCCGGCGATTTGAGTCGGCGCGTGGTTCGCACTTGGGCGGACAGCAATCCCCAGGCGGTCGCCGCCTGGATTGACCAGCAGCCAGCCGGCGATCAGCGGCAGTTGGCGGCCGATAATCTGGCAATTGTCTGGGCCAACAGCCAGTTGGCCAATGCCATCAGCTGGGGACAATCCCTGACCAATGAAGTCGAGCGTAACCGCGTCCTGACCGCCGTGGCCAATGAAGCCGTCCGTGCCGATGCCGCCACCGCATTGCAACTCGCCGTCAATATGCCTGCCGGTTCGCAACGCGATGATCTCGTCCGGCGTGCCGCCACCGAATGGGCATCCGGCGACGCCCCAACTGCCGTGGGCTGGGCGGAACAGATTCCCGACCCAACCTTGCGCGCCAGCGTGTTGGCCGGTGAATCCGTGGCTTGGGCCAAGCAGGACCCCGAATCCGCCGCCAACCTGGCCGTCCAGGAACTGCCGGCGGGACGGTTGCAGGAAGATACCGTCATCTCCATTATTCAACGTTGGGCCCAGCAGGCGCCGGAAGCGGCTGCCGCCTGGGTGGATCAATTCCCGGCCGGCCCCCTCCGGACGGTCGCCATCGATAACTTGGTCTCCCAATGGTCTCAAAAGGATGCCGCCGAGGCGCGCCAATGGCTGGCCGATCATTCCTGATTCCTCCTCCACCGAAGCCGCCCGGCCAACGCGAGGCGGTAATATCCAAGTCCGTTCCATTTCGTTTTTCATGACGCTGACAATTTTTGGCCTGGGGTGAACACCTAATAGGATTATGCTGGCATACTGGTGTAACTTTGGCTTCACAAAGCGCGATCGTCTTTCGGTTCAGCCTTTAACCAAAGGCCATTTGTTTAAGTCGGCCAAGCCACACGGATTGAACCGGTCGCGGTCGCGCCCAATAACGGCGCGCACATTGACGGGCTTAATTTGTTGCCGCGACGGAATTTTTTATGAAATCCACCAAGACACCCAACTCCCGAATCCCCACTAAAGCCCCTACCGGCATCACCGGCCTTGACGAAATCATGCGTGGCGGGCTGGCGCGCGGGCGCACCACGCTTATATCCGGCGGACCGGGTGCGGGCAAATCACTGCTGGCCTTGCAGTTGCTGGTCAACGGGGCGCGCGATTTCAAAGAGCCGGGCATTTTCGTCGCCTTCGAGGAGGATGCGCACCGCATCATGGACAACGCCGGGAAATTCGGCTGGGATTTGAAGGGCTTGCAACGGAAGCAGCTTTTTTTTCTGGACGCGCAGCCGACCGCCGACCTGATTCAGTCCGGCGATTTTGACTTGGACGGAATGCTGGCGGTGCTCGCGGCCAAGGCGGATGAAATGGGCGCAAAACGCATCGTCTTCGACGCGGTGGATACCGTGCTGTCCCTGCTCGACGATGTGAAGGTCGAACGCCGGGAACTTTACAAGCTGCACGAGTGGCTGCTGGCCCGCGGACTTACGGCGATCATCACGGCCAAGGAAGACGGCGATGACCATCATTTGGGATTCATGCAATTCATGGTGGATTGTGCGGTGACAATGAACCACTCAGTCGAGGAGGGGGTTTCCCAGCGCAATTTACGTGTGCTGAAATACCGCGGTTCGTCCTTTGAGGAAAATGAAGCGCCGTTCGTGATCGGCGACCGGGGATTGGAAGTCGCCGGCTCGCGCCATACGGGCGAGAGCCGGATCACGGTTTCCAATGAACGTGTCTCCAGCGGCGTGTCACGGCTGGATACGATGCTGGGCGGCGGCTATTTCCGCAATTCCAGCATGCTCATCACCGGCTTTCCCGGCACGGCCAAGTCCACCTTGTCGGGCGCGTTTGCGGAGGCGGCGTGTCTGCGGGGCGAGCACACGTTGTTCGTTACCTACGATTCGGATGCGAATGAGGTCATCCGCAACCTGGCTTCCGTCAACATCCGGCTGCAACGGTTTGTGAACAGCGGCATGCTTTTGACCAAATCCGCGCGCGCGATCAATGGCAATGCGGAAATCCATTTGATGCGGATCAAAAATGTGGTGCGCGAACACCACGTGCGCTGCCTGGTCATCGACCCCGTGTCCGCGCTTTTGAAAGTGAGCACTCCCAACGCCGTTCTCGGCATCGCGGAACGGCTGATTGACTGGGCGAAAATGGAAAGCATCACCCTCCTCTGCACCAGCTTGCTGCAATCCGAACTCTCGTCGCAGCTCGAAGGCACGCCGATGGGGATTTCCACGATTGCTGACACTTGGATTCATTTGAACTATCTGGTTCGCGCCGGTGAGCGGAACCGGGGATTGTCCATCATCAAGTCGCGCGGCATGGGGCATTCCAACCAGGTGCGTGAACTGGTGTTGAGCGCTGCCGGCGTGACGCTGGCCGACACCTACATGAGCGGCGGCGAAGTGCTGATGGGCACGTTGCGCTGGGAAAAGGAGCGCGCCGAAAGCAGCGAGCGCGCCGAGGCGGAAAGCACGCGCGCGCGGCAGCGCGTCGAGGTTGAAAACGCGGAAACCGAACTCGCGGCGAAGATCAGATCCTTGCAGCGCGAACTCGAGGAGAAACGGGCTGAGAAAAACGTGCTCGATAAATCGGCCACCAACGGGGCGGCGGAATTGTCCCAAAATAAAAAGTTGCTGCGCGGCCTGCGCAAGGCCGACCAGAGCGGCCCGGAAAAGCGCTACCAATGAATAACCGGACCCAATACAAATTCCGCCTTTATATTTCCGGCCATTCGCCCAACTCCGTTCAGGCGGTCGCCAATCTCAACGCGCTCGGTCGCGAACATCTCGCGGGATGCCATGAGATTGAGATCGTGGATGTGTTGAATGAACCCAAACGGGCCTTGTCCGACTCCGTCCTGCTCACCCCCACGCTGGTCAAACTTTCCCCCGCGCCCGTTCGAAAGATTGTCGGCACCCTAAGTCAAACTCAAACCGTGCTGCAGGCTTTGGGCCTTTCCATCCCGCCTCCATGAAAACGCTTCCCACGGTTGCGGCCGGCCCGGGCGACGAGATGGCCGCGCTGGTCCACCAATTGCTTGAGGCGGAGCGACGGCTGCTGGAATTAACCGGCGGCGAAGTGGACGCGGTTCTTGATCCCGGTGGCCGGTCTTACCTCTTCCGGCAGGCGCAGGAGAAACTCCGGGAAAGTGAGGAGCGATTTCGCAGTTTGTTCAACGCTGCCGCCACTGGCATCGCCACTTCGACCCCGCAAGGTCGCTTTCTTCAAGCCAATGGGGCCTATTGCCGGATGCTCGGCTACACGGAAGACGAGTTGCAGGCGCGGGATTTTGCGTCGCTGACCCATCCTGAAGACCTCGCCCTGGAGTTGAAGCTGCGGGACGAGTTGCTGGCCGGCCAGCGGCAAAGCTACGTTTTGGAAAAGCGCTGCCTGAAAAAGAACGGAAACATTGTTTGGTCGCGCAACAGCGTTTCCTCCGCCCAGGCAGCCAGTGGCGAGGCTGCCATGCTGGTCGTGGTCGCGGAGGATTTCACCGACCAGAAACAGATTGAAGGTCGCTTCCGCCGGCTGGTGGACTCCAACGCCCAGGGCGTGATTTTTTGGAACACCAAAGGCCGGATCACCGATGGCAACGACGCCTTCCTGAAGCTCGCGCGCCACACGCGGGAGGCCTTGGAGGCCGGGGCCATTAACTGGGTGGCGATGACGCCGCCGGAATACGCCGAACTCGACCAACGCGCCCTGAAGGAACTCGCCGCCACCGGAATTTGCGCGCCGTATGAGAAGGAATGGATTCGCAAAGACGGCTCGCGCGTGCCGATCCTGCTGGGCGCGGCAATGTTTGAGGACAACCTTGAAGAAGGCGTTTGCTTCGTGTTGGATCTTACCGAGCGCAAAGCCATGGAAGCGCAGTTTCGGCAATCCCAGAAAATGGAGAGCTTCGGCCAGTTGGCCGGCGGCGTGGCGCACGATTTCAACAATATCCTGGCGGTCATCCGGTTGCAGGTGGACTTGCTCATGTACGACCGCGGGCTTACCCCGGACCAGGCGAATAGCATCAAGGAGATCGGGGTCTCCGCCGAGCGTGCGGCGGCGCTGACGCGGCAACTGCTGCTGTTCAGCCGGAAGGAAATTCTGCAACTGCGCGATTTGGATCTGAACCAGTCCATCACCGGGATGACCAACATGCTGCGCCGCGTTTTGG
>Ga0302320_10018895_pt1 | contig 13877 bp, 12 predicted proteins | sample Bog_T0_3_FD_202130 | JGI IMG/M metagenome (GOLD analysis project Ga0302320, IMG submission 202130) | Peat permafrost microbial communities from Stordalen Mire near Abisko, Sweden - Bog_T0_3 | ecosystem: Environmental > Terrestrial > Soil > Wetlands > Peat | place: Sweden: Abisko, Stordalen Mire... | reverse complement strand
GGTACATGAAGTTGACGATCGGCCTGCGGTACTTCTGAATGAGAAAATCGAAGCCGGACATATTGCCATCGCGCAGCTCCAACATGATGGCGGAGTCTTCCATCTCGGGGAAGTGCGCCGATCCCTGAGCGACAGATGGCTGCAGGATCCCATCGAGAAGACCCGCATTGACGGCCAGTGTTGCCATATCTTCCATAACCCCGTCTTCGTCGTGAGGTTGCGCTGTCGCGTCAAAATCCGCCTGAATTTTGTCGTCGGGCCGGTCACCGGGCCGGTCGTCCGTGAGGACGTGCGGAGCGCCGTGAAGAGGCGTTCCGGCGGAATGGGACGACGGGGGGTGGGGATCGAGCGGATTCTGCGGCGGAGGGGACATCTGGCTTGCCTATTGTACTTGGCGGGCCCGTGTGTTGGATTGGTGGAAGTTGCCGCGGCAAAGTGGTCTTATAGTTGGCGGATCCGGGGCGCTGGACGCTCGCGTGGTTTTCCCTCCAGGAAAACCACACTGAACGATCCTGGCCATGCCACAGGATCCGTGAAACCGCGTCTAGTGTAGCGGGGCATCCCCGTGTATGCTGGATAGGTACGGTGTTGCCGGATGCCGGATGGGCTCCAGGCGCGTGCCGGGCGCATAACTCAGCGGTAGAGTGCCACCTTCACACGGTGGAAGTCGTAGGTTCGAATCCTGCTGCGCCCACCACTTATCAATTCTAAGACATCCAATACAATCCAGAAAAACCAGACAATTCGCTGAAATAACAGAGGACTTTGTCTTTTTACGTCCAAAGGCGTATTGTGGAAGCCATGTTCCCCTGGGGGCATTTCTGGGGCACGTATTTTAGGAATTGGGGGCATTCTAGCCTTCAGCCATGTGAGGTGGAGACAATGGCATTGACCGATACGGAAATTCGCCGCTCAAAGCCCGCCGAAAAGGCGTACAAGCTCTTCGACAGTGGTGGGCTGCATTTACTGGTCACGCCTTCAGGGGGTCGTCTGTGGCGCTGGAAATACCGTTTCGAGGGCACAGAGAAACAATTGGCATTGGGCAGTTACCCCGCGCTATCCCTTGCCGATGCGCGTGAGCGCCATGCTAAGGCTCGCAGGCAGCTCTCTGACGGCATTGACCCGATGGCCGAACGCAAGGCCGAGAAAGCCGCTGTACTGGCCTCCACGGAACACACCTTCCAGAAGATCGCCGAGCAATGGCTAGAGCACTGGCGGGGGAACAAGAGCGCCCGCCATTCAGAGACAACCCGGAACCGCCTCAAAGTGAACGTCTACCCTATCCTGGGCGATAGGCCCATCGCAGACATTGAACCGATGGAGCTTGTCCAGCTTGCCAAGGGCATTGAGTCCCGTGGGGCCTCAGACATGGCAAAGCGGATTTTGCAGATCGTGGGGATGGTGTTCCGCTATGCCGTGGCACACGGCTACTCCAAGCGCAACCCCGCCGCCGAGATTCGGCCCTCGGACATCCTGAAACCCACCCGCAAGATAAACATGGCCCGGATCGACGCCAAAGAGCTTCCGGCGCTGCTCCGCTCCATTGAGGTCTATCAGGGACGGCAACTAACCCGGCTTGCTATCAAACTTATGGCGCTAACCTTTGTCCGCACCAGCGAGTTGATCGGCGCACGTTGGGAAGAATTCGATATAGACGCTCGGCGCTGGTCAATTCCTGCAACCCGGATGAAGATGAAGACGCCGCACATCGTTCCTTTATCTCTCCAAGCCATCGAAGTGCTTGAGCTTTTACGGACACTATCCGGCAATCGAGAGCTTCTTTTCCCCGGCGAACAGGACTCCAGGAAGCCCATGTCCAACATGACGATCCTGAAAGCATTGGAACGGATGGGCTACAAAGGCCGCATGACCGGCCACGGCTTCCGTGGGCTGGCCTCGACGATCCTGCATGAGCAGGGCTACAACCACGACCATATCGAACTGCAACTTGCCCATGCCCCGCGAAACGCCGTCAGCGCAGCATACAACCACGCCCTCTACCTTGAACCACGGGCAATTATGATGCAGGATTGGGCCGACTTCCTGGAGCGCACGCAGCGCGGAGGCAAGGTCTTGTCCTTCCGTGGAACTGCGGCATAGTGCGAAGCGCACTACAGCGCCGCCGGAAGGCTCGCGCCTGGATTCCGTAATTTTCGGACCACCGCCTCCGCGATGTCGTCGGCGTCTGGCTGCTTTGATTGCCCCGCCTCACCCAATCCCCGAATGATCGCACCTTGCCTGTCAGTCGCCACGGCACCATAGCTCAGGAAAGTTGTCAGTACCTGTTCATGGCCCAGGTTCTGACTCCAAGCCTTGAACTCTTCGGGCGTTTTGCATCGTTCCTGGCCAAGCCGGACGAGCGTGTTCCTGAAGCTGTGCGGATTGAAGTACGGCAGATCGGCGCGCTCGAACGCCTCACGAAAGATCTTGCGAATCGGCGAGGCAGTGCTCCAGTGTTCCCGTTCCAATCCCGCCGCTTCAAACTGACGAGTCGCCCCCAACGCAATGCGCGTTGCCGGAAACAGCGGATCATCGTTGCCCCACAGCTTCTCTTCTCTTAGAAATTGCACCCAGTCCGCCACAATCTCCCGAATCTCATCACCCACGGGAAAGAAGTATGTGGTGAAGGTCTTGCTGAACTTTGTCTTCACCTCCCTCGCATCCTGGTAGACGCACCCTGCGATCAGGTCCACATGCTTCAGCCCCATCGAGGCAATGGCGCTGTCCCGAGCACCCGTCAGCAGATGAAGGCGATCAGGGCGCGGTCGCGACGCTCGATCTCGGTCTTTTCCTGCATGGTTTGGAGGACATGTTTGATCTGCTCCACGGTCGGCGCACGCTGTTCCCGCTGTGCGGTGGCAATCCGCGTGTCCTTGTCGGAGAGGTTGAAGTACTCGGCATCGGAGGGTTGAAACCGCGACTTGTAGCCAGGTTGCCAGGCAAGCCACTGGAAGAACCGTTTGAGCTGTGTCAACGTCGCATGGAGGGTCGCCTTGCTCAGCCTCTCCCCGGACTGTTGCCCCGTTTGCTCAGCCAAATGCCGCTTGAACGCAACTGCCTGCTCTGTGTGGAATGCCTTGAAGTCCTTGTACCGGTTGTACTCCTCGAACCGATGCAGCGCCTTGGCAGCCGCGTCCACGGTCGGCTCACCATGGCGTTTGGCCTCCTTCAAATAGGCGAAATACCGGCGCTTGATTCGTTCATTTTCCGGGCTGTGTTTCGTCATGGTTCCATCTCCCTATTCCAAGTCACTGTTTACGCTGGGTTCGTTACTCTCGCTAAATGTTCGATCAACGCTCCTCTGCGTCTTCTAAGCACACGCAGAGGAGCGTTGATCGAACATTTAATGCAGTTGCTCTGGAAGGAGGGAGTTGACTTCCTCGTCGAGGACGTCAACTCGAAAGCAGCGGATGCGAGTTTTTTTTGGGGGGGTGAGCGGATTGCTGGAGCTGATGTCGTTGGGAGCCTCGTAAGACCGGCTAAGCCAGTAAGTCTGCGGAGACCAGCGGCGGCTTCGATGGAGAGGATGGGAATCGGAAACAGATTAGGAGATGTGTCCTTTCCGGATTGTCCTTCAGGCACTGTTCCGCTGCGGCCGGGCACTCAGACCGGCCTGAGCGGACTGATCGGAGCCTCTCCGGAGATGGTGAAGGTATACCACCTCCTCTCCAAGGTGGCGCACTCGACCCATCCGGTGCTGATATCGGGCGAGAGCGGCACGGGAAAAGAGTTGGTGGCCCACGCGATCCACAGGAACGGGACGAATGCGGCGAAGCCGTTTGTCACGGTCGACTGCGGATCGTTGGTGCCGACGCTGATCGAGAGCGAGTTGTTCGGCCACGTGAAGGGAGCATTCACCGGCGCCAACCGATCCAAGGAGGGCCTGTTCTCGGCCGCCAACAGAGGCACCATCTTTCTGGACGAGATCGGGGAGCTGCCACTAGATCTACAGGCTAAGCTGCTGCGCGCATTGCAGGAGAAGGAGGTGCGCCCGGTGGGAGCTACCCACGCGGTGCCGATCTCAGTGCGCGTTCTGGCGGCGACCAACCGCGATCTGAGAGCGATGGTGGCGCAAGGGCCCTTCCGCAAGGACCTTTACTTCCGCTTGAGCGTGGTCGACCTGAAGCTGCCTCCGCTGCACGAACGCCAGGGAGACATCGCGGTGCTGGCGGCGCACTTCCTGGAGCGGATCCACCGCGAGACCGGAACCTTGCATGTCTTCAGCGAGGACGCGATCCGGTTGATGACGGAGTACGACTGGCCGGGCAATGTGCGCGAGTTGGAGAACGCGATCGAGCGCGCCTGCTCCCTGTCTTCGGGGCCGTGCTGCATATGATAGACCTGCCCACGCAGTTGCTGGAGTTCCACGAGCATCGCCGGGAGACTGATCACACGGCGGCGAACGACGCTGGCGATGTTCTGAAGAACGGACCTACGGTCCCGAGCAACGCAATCGCCCCCATCGCAGAAATAGAGCGGCAGGCGATCCTGAGCACCATCCACCATTTGAACGGAGACAAGCTGATGGCGGCGAAGCTACTCGGCATTGGCAAGACAACGCTCTATCGCAAGCTGAAGGAGTATGGCCTGGCTGAGGTAGGGGAATCGACCGACAATTGAAAGATTCCAGCAATGGGGACGCATGACTGCAATCTATCCGCATTATTCATGAAGCTGCCGAAGAGTGGTTTTGGGGCGGCGAGATTGCGGCGAAGATGCTGGCGGCAGCGTGATATTGGTTGCATAGTCGTGCTGGTGAGCCTTGGAGGGTGCGGCGTGGTTTTTGGGCGCAGCTTTTCCCTATACGCAGTCTGCGTGACGGTGGGAAGTGAGGTTTGCTGGTCCGCCGAAGCCGCGCTATCCCGGCGAGGCCCCGAATGCCACCGCCACGTGCCGGAAGGCGGGCAGACACGGGAACGTCGCGGGCAGATGCAGCACCATGCGGCGCACAGAGACCACCGCGCGTGCGCCAAGCTTTAGCAGCCGTTCGCGTAGCGTACCGACCTAAGCACGAGCGCAGTTGGTGCCGATGACGATTGATCGGTCCTGGCGAACACCCGTGTCGGCCGGGAAGATTCTCGGTTCGTGCCAAATCGCCATTGGACTCACCGAGGACCGGTTGGTACCGATATGTCGGCATTGCGACTGGAATCTCATGACCTGCCATCGCGGTGACGGCCCCCAAGGCTCAGCGCGGCGGGCAAGAGGCCCCTGAGAGACGGCTACAGGGGCTGAAGCGCGGCTCGATCAACATCTAAGAAGCAGAAGGACATTACTGCTCAATTTTCAAACGCCGCGGCCATGAGAGCTTGCTCCGTTTTGGGAATCCCGATCCTGTTCGCTTCTGTCCGCCAGCCCTCTACAGCCGTCTCGACGGACTGCAAAGCCTTGTCCGCCTGCGCGGCGGAGATACCATAGCTCTTGTATGCGTTCATAGCCACAGAGACATCGCAGGTGGCCTCCGTCTCGTCGATGGCAAGTGAGAGCTCATTGCGATCAACAGAGGGATTGATGTCATAGGCCGGCGAAAGACGAATACCGCGCCCGTCGATAAAAAAGCCGTGGTTGCGCAGATGATCATCCGTGTTGTGAATGCGAATGTTGAGCAGAACCCGACGGAACAATTGCTCACAGTCGGCAACGGTGTCGGCGCCTCGGGATTGGAGAAGTTCGACAAGCTCGATATAGCTTGCTCCCACGTCTCCATCCTTATGTTGGGTGAGGGTCATCGCCGAAACAAATGCAAGACGTCTTCCCTCCGCAGTACGATCGAACCTCCTCACAAGGAACGTCGTGAACGCGCTCTCATCGAAATGCAGCGGCCTGGCATCGGGTACATTGATGCCTGCTTTCCGCGCGAGCGCATTGGCTACTAGCTCCCAAGCTCCAACATCCCGAGTGTCTTGATGGCTCGGAAACTTTGCCATGCAAAGGGCACCGCTTTCATCGCGTACCGCAGCCTTGGGTCGCGCACCACCAAGGGAAGTCCCGGGAGCGATGAGTTGCGTGAGCCACTTCTCGTACTCTGGATGTTCTTCCTCGGTTATGTGCTGCTCGAACTGAAGACTGGCCGCTTGCAGCTCCCGGAGAGATGTCAGGGGTGGCGCGGCCAATTTTGTGTCGCTGTCCTCATAGGGACCATTAGGAAGTTTGAAACGCAGCGCGCCGAGTCGAGTTTCATCATGGACACCCAGGAGAAAGTTCCACTCCGTCAGGGTCCGAGGGCGACGACCCTCGTGGCGCGCTCGCACATTCTCCCTGCGCTGCATCAGCAGGCGCCCCCAACGATCCGGAGATGAATCTGTAAAGATGCCGAAGTTCGATCTGTCGGCGGATGGGTATTGATGACCTTCAGCGAGTGCGAGGTCGGGGTCGAAAGCGAAGGCTTCAGCGCGAGCGATCCAAGTTTTGTCGTACTTGAAGGAAAACAACTCTCCCTTGCCGCTCCGCTGACAATGAAGCGTTCCCATCAGGTTCGGCCCTGCCATCTGATCGGCGTCGAGATAGACTTCAACCGACTCTATACCTGCCATCAGTCACATCCTTGGACTGTGCCGATCTTTGCGACTGAGGCTCGTTTGGGTGCTCTCAGTTTCGAGGTAATTCCTGCATCCTGTAGTTTCCGCCCGAGCACATCATCGACTCCCAAGAGTGCCAGGTCGCCTTCTAATCTCAATACCTGCATGACGCGCGCATACACGCCCAGAGCGACTGCAGGATCCCCCTGCTCCACTTTGGATAGCGTTCGTCGCGTTATGCTTGCACGTTGCGCTACCGTCTCCGAGGAGTACTTCCGCCTGAGGCGCGCCAGCCTGAGATGCATCCCTACTTCATTGAGCAGGCGTGAGATGCGTGGAACGAGTTGCGGAGTCGTTTTACCCATAACGAGATATATCATACACAAAATATTGCTATATTGTATATGATATTTCTTGTTATATTGGGATGCCAAATCATCAATCGGATAGAAGAGATGACCGGTGGGGGAACACTCTATCGTTTGTTTTTTTGATGCTCAGGACAGGTGCCAGCCCGCCTGAGCTTGGTTAGGGTTTCAGGTTACCCACCGTCTTTCCCTAAACGAGGGCACAATAAGGAATCCGATCGTTCCTCAACGTGCCTTTTCATGCCTTCAGACTCTCCATAACTCTATGAATCCATTGATATTAGTCAGATTCACACGTGGAAGTCGTAGGTTCGAATCCTGCTGTGCACCATTTACAAATCAATCAAAATAAGAGACTTACAGGCCAATGAGCGACCGGAAAGCCGGTCCATTTAGGCTAATCTCCTGAAGATGCAGAGGCGCTACAAACAAAATACTGAGATTCTGGCTGCACCAGAATGACGATTCATGGGGGACGACGACTCGTGGGGGATGACGGCGCTGGGGGCTGCGCCAGAGTGACGACTTGAAACAAGCCACGGGCCTACTGATTTCTGACGTTCTACTTATTTTGTGTGGAACATCGCCATGGCTTCAATTTCCACCAGCAGTTCCGGCCGGCAAAGTTTTGCCTGGATTCCGGTGGAAGCAGGGAATGGATTCAGTCCCTGCTGGCGGAAAAATTCATTTCTTCCACGATTGAAGTCCGCATAGTCGCGGTCGATGTCGCGCAGGAAGCAGCGCGTGCGCACCACGTCCTTCCACGTCGCTCCCTCAGCTTCCAGCAGCGCGGTGATGTTGTCGAAAGTGCGGCGCAGTTGCGCGCTGAAATCACCCACATGGACCGATCTTCCGTGTTGATCGATGCTGGCCGTGCCGGAGATCATCAGCATCGTCACGCCATTGAAGTCCAGCCGCAGCCCGCGGGAGAAGGCGCTGCCGTAATCGGATGCTTCGTCCAGCGCATTCAGGTTGGAGATGGCGCGGCGGGCAATCGGCATGTGTGTCTCTGTCGGCTTTTCCAGGTCAAGCAGCATGGTCATAGGTCCCTTTCGTGATCCCTGAAAAATCGTTTTACTTTCTCTGCTGCAACGCAGCGGACTCATGGGTTGCATCTGGCTGGGCTGCGGCTGCGAAGACTTCAAAGGGCAGCGCCGGCATCAGCATTGTCTGTGCCACGGTTTTCCCGTTGCCCTGCGCGTTTGGACGCTCAATGATGGTCGAGATCAGCAGGTTTCCACGCAGTCCAGAGACGGCCCTGGCCTTGTCCGCCATCAGGTACACGACAACTCCGCCCTCGACAGGCGCTGTGCGGCTTATCGCGATGCCCGGCGGCGGATCGTTGAGCTCAAACCTGACCTGTCCGTTCAGCGCGGGCGGCAGATCGAACCTCACCATTGCGGGGCGCCCTTGCAGCAACTCCAGTGGATGATCCCAGGAAGCACCCCACCCGGTGGGCCGCCTCTGCTGTCCGCTCACGGCGACCAGCATCTCTGTGGTTGTCACCAGATGGTGATAGAAGAAGGCCTGCTCCCAATCGTCTGCGGGAAGGCTGCTACGCTGCACTTGTTTGCCTCCGACTGTGGCGAAACCTAGCAGCGACAGATGGCTGGTGCGGTTGCCGCCCTGCAGGGGCACGCTCAGCGTCATGGGCACCTGCGACTGGTTGCCGGGAACCACATCGCCGCTGAGCAGGAAGCCTTGAGGAGCATCCTTAAGCTTGACCACGATGTCGCCGTCGAAACCGCCAAGCCGCAGTGCGTGGACGATAATTGGCACGACCGATCCAGCGCGTGCATTGATGCTGGAAGGCGTGATGCGCAGTTCAAAGTCGGGCTGTGGAGCGCTCACACGCAGGCGATAGGCATACTGCGGGCCGCCGTTCTGCTGCGTATCGCCAAGACGCAGAAAGTAGCTGCCATCGGCGGGCAGATGAACCAGAATGCGCGAGTCTGCCTGATCGGTGATGAGGCCGGCGCTCTCGTCGACGAAGTCATCATTCTCCGCCAGCACTTTGCCCTTGGCATCCGTCAGCGCGAGGACCGAGTCGAGCGGCGAATCGAGCCTGCGCGCATAGACCTCGGCCTCGACCGCTTCTCCGGCCTTTCCCTTGAACTGGAAGTACTCCCACTCGCCGGGCTGGCTCACCCGTCCATTCACGATCACGGGCAGCGAGATCTTCTGCGCATCTGCCCGCGAATGGTTCTGGTCCTTCGCCGCGCTCTCGGGCAGAGTGTCCAGGGCAAAGGGCCGCGCGTTGAGTTCCACACCTTGCGGTGCAAGCAACTCCACGCCCTTGTCTCTGCTACGCGAATGCTGGGTCGTCCGCGACTGGCTCAGGTTCCACCCCGTAAACTCCACCGGCGTTTTTGCGCCGGCTCTGCCGCCCATGGGAAACATGCCGGTCACAAACGGGATCTCGCCCAGCGCCACTCGGTAGACGAAGTCCTCCCGGCCGCGATAGATCGAGTCGTGAATTGCGAGTGTGTATTCGCCGTCGGACGGAATCTCGACCAGCAGGACAGGGTCGGGATGAAAGCTGTAGTGGTCGGCGTATTGCAGTTCCTTGCCGCTGGCGTCGTAGAGCGTCAACGAGGCCTGAAACCAGCCCGGAACCGCATCGGCGATGTAGGGAATCAGCTCGCGAGCGCTGGCCTGCACCACCAGGTGTTCGCCCTTGTGCGCATGAAAGCGATACTGGTCCACGCCGCCCGGAGTGACCTGTCCGTTGACCAACAGAGGCGTTGTCAGCTCTACGACGGGCGTTGGTGGAGGGTTATTCGTCGTTCCTTTATTGGGCTGCTTCAGTTGCTCGTCGAGGTCGCTCTGGGTCACGCTTCCGGCGGCGGGCTTGCTCCACTCCGGCAGCAGGCCCACGATAAAGTACAGCGGATTGGTAATGCCATTGGCCGCAGCCAGGCGCAGCTCGCGCTGTCCGACCGGCGCATCGGAGGAGATGCTGATCTTCAGCCGGACCTTCTCCGCGATGGAAACGTTGGTTGTGCGCCTCTGGAAGAGAAGCAGCTTCTGGCGCAGATCGTGAACTTCGCTCAACTCCGCTTCGGTCAGCTTCATTGCGGAATTAGATGAAGAATTATTTGTCGCAATAGTTGCCGTATTATTCGGCGAATTAACCGGCGTATTATTAGCGGGACTTACCGCGGGAGCAATTATTTTTTTCTGTTTGTCCATCAACACCTTCAGCCGGTCGCGCATGGTGCTGGCCTCTCCGGGCTGGATCGGCTTGACCCACTCCAGCACCGAGACGCTCACGCCATTGCCTGTGATCAGCGCGCCATTCACGCCGTTCAGGAACTGGCCGCCGACCACGACTTCAAAGCTGGTGCCCTGCTGTCCGCCCGCCGGGTAGACATAGCCCGCGTGAGGCGTGCCTTGCTGTGTCGACGCAAAAGTTGCGCAGCAGGCAAGCAGAGTCAAGACACAGGCGTTCTGGTAGCGCAGGATCACACCAGCTCCTTCAGTAAACCGGCCATTGGCAGACCTTCGGACTTTGAGGGGATCGTGGTGACGTCGAGTCCTTCGGGATGGGGCAGACGCGCATCCGGCGGAATTCCCATCTGCTGGTAGATGCTGCCGATCAGATCGAGCGGATAGACGGGCCTGCTCTTCACCTCTTCGCCGCGCGCGTCGGACGAGCCGACCACATGCCCGCCCTGGAATCCGCCGCCCGCCACCAGCGCGCTGAAGACCGATCCCCAGTGATTGCGTCCGCCGTTCCACGGGGCCTCCCAGTCCACCTTTGGCTTGCGTCCGAACTCGCCGCACCACCACACCACCGTGCTCGCCAGCAGTCCGCGGTCCGAGAGGTCCTGCAACAGCGTTGACAGGCCCTTGTCCATCTCCGGTAGCCTGCGGCGCATGGTCTGGAAGTTCTGCTTATGCGTGTCCCAGCCCGCGTTGTAGTTGATGGTGACGTACGGGACGCCCTTCTCCACCAGCCTGCGCGCGGCCAGACAGGACTGCCCGAAGGTGTTTCTTCCGTAGCGGTCGCGCAGGTCGTCTTTCTCCTGCGACAGGTCGAAGACGTTGCCCGCGTCGCCGAGGATCAGCTCATAGGCCTGTTTTTCTGTGGCATCGAGCGCGGCGATCTGCGGATCGTCCTTCAACGCATGGCCCAGCGAATCCAGTTGATGCAGCAGTGCGCGGCGGTCCTTCTGGCGCTGGTCGCTGACGCCGGGAACAACCACTCCCTCGACCGCAAAGCGCGCCTGATTCGGATCGCCTCCGGTGGCAAAGGGCTTGTACTGCTGGCCCATGAATCCCTCTTCGGCGAAGCGGCCCTGCGGCTCCGTCAGCACGATGTAGGGAGGGATGAGTCCCGTGTATCCGGCGCGGATTCCCTTGAAGAGCGAGACCACCGCGCCGACATTTGGAAACACATCGTGCCCGCCGCTCAACCGCCCCGTCTGCACCGTGTAGGAGGCCGTCTCGTGCGCATACAGCCCATGCGTCATGCTGCGAATCAGCGAGTACTTATCAGCCTGCTTGGCCAGCAGCGGCATCAATTCGCCGATCTGGATCCCACTGACGTTGGTGGCGATCGGATGATCCAACGGACCGCTATAGTCGGAGCCGGCCTCCGGCTTGGGATCGAATGTGTCCAGATGCGCCGGACCGCCCCACATCCATATCTGGATGACCGACTTCGCCTTCCCTGTCGTCACCAGCGGAGCGGGAGTTGTCGCCCACGCAGGCAGGCTGAAGCCGCGCGCCATCAAAGCCGCCACGCTCAAAAATGAGCCTTGCATCAGAGTGCGCCGCGTCAATGAGCGGACCGTTGGTTCTGTTGCGTATATCTCATCTTTCTTCATGGCATCATCCCTTCCGGCTTCGAGCGCTTCGTGCCGGTTGTGCTTAGTGTCGATAGAGAAACTCCATGCTGTTGATCATGGCCCACGCAAGGTCGGTCACCGCATCCCGCCGCGACCCCGATTGCAATCGCTGTTTGGCAATGGCGCGTTCTCCCGCCGACGGCGTCCTCGAAAGAATCATCAGATAGAGCGAGTTGATCAGATCGTCGCCGCTCTTCGCATTGCTTATCAGGTCCTGCAGCGCCGGGCCCTGCTGAATCTTCTTCTGTATATGCGACGAATTCAGCATGTGCAGCCGCTGCGCATCGGTAGATGTGTTGTTGCGCTCGGTTTCGAGCCCGGTGTCGCGCGCAGGCTTACCGAATTGCTCCAGAAACGCGCTGCTGATGCTGCCATCGGGCAGACTGATGGCGCGCTGTCCCTGCGGCATGAAGGTAAAGGGCTCTGGAATCGCGCTGGAATAGTCCTCACTGGTTCCCGTCACCTGGCAGATCGCATCGATCAGCACCTCGGCGTCGAGCCTGCGCGGTGCGTACGATGCAAAGTGCGCGCGACTCTTCGCCGCATCGCCCACCGGAATCGACGAGAGCTGATAGGTCTCCGAGGTTAGGATCAGCCGGTAGAACTGTTTCAGGTTGAAGTGCGAACGGACCAGCTCCTGCTGCAGATAGTTGACGAGCGCTGCATTCTCCACCGCAGCCGCCGGCCCTGTCTCGTCGGGGTCGGCCGTCAGCCCGCGGCCCATCAGCCAGAACCAGACGCGGTTCACAATCGCCCGGCTGAACCACGGATTGCCGGGAGCCGTCAGCCAGTCGGCAAAGACCTTGCGCGGGTCCTGGTCTCCATCCAGCCTCACCCGCTTGCCGTCGGGAAGAACTGCTACTCGCGGCAGGCTTATGGATGCAAGCTCCGCCGTGGTTCGCTTGACGCCACCCTCCTCACCCGCCGGGTCGAAGAAGACGATCTCTTCCTTCCACTCCCGCGTCGGCTTGTATCCCACATGCGAGAAGAAGACCGCCATCTGGTCCAGCTTCCCCGGCGGCCAGTTCTCAGCCTTTGTCCCCATAAAGGTCAGCGCCACGTTCCGCGCAATTGTCTTTGGACTCTTGTCCTGCATGGCGCGGTAGAAATTCGCCGGGGCCACGAGAAAATTGCTTCCGCTGGCCGTCAACAGCTCCCGCGCAAATTCGTCGTAGGGCATGTCCTCGTGCAGGGACTCACGAACCCAGTGGTGATAACTCTGCGCCGCATTGGGCCACAGTTCTATGGGGAATTCGGCCTTGATGCGCAGTGCGTCGCTCCAGCGCATCGCCCAGTAGTCGGCAAACTCATCGCGATCGAGCAACTCGTCAATCAGCCGACTGCGCTTCTGCGGGTCTGATTCGGCCAGAAATTTCTGCGCCTCGGCTGCGGTCGGCAGGGTGCCAATCACATCCAGATACGCACGCCGTACAAACACCGCATCGGACGAGAGACGCGCGGGTTCCACGCCCACCTGTTTCCAGTGCGCGAAGACAAGCTCGTTAATGCGGTTCTGCGGAGCCAACATCGTCGGAGCTTCAAATATTGGGTCGATACTGGAAGCAGCAGCCGACTGCGCGCGCGCCGTTCCCATAGCCAGGAACGCCATCGTCGTTGCCGCGATCCAGAAGTTACTCATGTCGCACCAGCTTGATTCGACCCACGCCTGAACCTATCTTGAGGGACTTCCAATGCGGTCAGTATATAGGCCATGCCCGACCCTGGTTCCGTGCAGCTATCAGTGCAAACCCATAGTCAGGAAAAATGTTTCGACGCAAAGCCCATGAACCAGATAGCAATGGTAGACCCAACATTGCCGCGGTTCGCGGTCGAGACACAACGGTCACTCGGGATCGATGGTTGAGGGGTCTCGGCGTTGAGTGAGGCCTGCGGATCGCTTCTTAGCCCACACCATACGGAGCAGCGCTTCTGGACTCTTTCATCGTCTTGTTTTCATGGGATACACCCTGCGCTTTGGCAAGCCTACTGGAATTGCGAGCGCAGTTTCTAAATGTGGAGGCTCAATAGGTTGTTCCTGTTCAAGCCAGAACGGGAAGCTGGGGCATTGAGGTTTAGGCTAGCATGTGGGCGGTGGAAGTTGTAGTCATGCAGCCAAGGGTCGAGGTTCTGTTCTCGTT
>Ga0302320_10018893_pt1 | contig 13878 bp, 7 predicted proteins | sample Bog_T0_3_FD_202130 | JGI IMG/M metagenome (GOLD analysis project Ga0302320, IMG submission 202130) | Peat permafrost microbial communities from Stordalen Mire near Abisko, Sweden - Bog_T0_3 | ecosystem: Environmental > Terrestrial > Soil > Wetlands > Peat | place: Sweden: Abisko, Stordalen Mire... | reverse complement strand
GTCCGCCCGCTAGCCGAACGCGTCGCCGGTATCTCCACCTTCCACACCCGCGGCGAACCGCTCCCTCCATTCGACGTGCAGTGTTCCCTACTCACCCTCCCCGAAGTCTTCCGCACCAACCTCAGTTCCATCCCCCCCGTCGGCGACGTCATCACCGCCGACCCCGCGGAAGTGGAAAAATGGCGTCAGCGCCTAGCTGCCGACGGTCCCGGCCTGCGCATCGGCATCGGCTGGGCCGGCCGCCCCACCCACCTCAACGACCACAACCGCTCCATCCAGCTCGACCAATTCGCCCCCCTCGCCGCCGCTGTCCCCAACGCCATCTTCTACAGCCTGCAAAAAGGGGACGCCGCCGCCCAAGCCAAAACCCCGCCCCCCGGCATGCGCCTCATCGACCACTCCGCCGACCTGAAAAACTTCGCCGACTCCGCCGCGATGGTGATGAATCTGGATCTGGTCATCTCCGTGGACACCGCCCTGGTCCATCTCGCGGGTATGCTCAACAGGCCGGTGTGGGTGCTGATTCCGTTTTCGCCCGATTGGCGTTGGCTGATGGAGCGCGAGGATTCGCCATGGTATCCGACGATGCGGCTATTCCGGCAGACGGGGGTCGGCCAGTGGGACCCGGCACTGGAACGCCTTGCAGCGGCGCTCAAGGAAATGGCGGCCAACCGATAGCGCCATTGCCAAAAGTCGCCACCGTTTAGCCCCGGAACTTGGGCCGGGTATGGCGAATCGGCCCTTCAATTCTGATTCATATTTTGCATCGGCGAGCTTCCGCTGCACGCTCATTCTCCAATTACCACTTTCCCCGGAACTTCCACCCCCTTCATGCGTCCAACCCTTATCGCCGCCCGCTTCATTCCACCCATTTTCACCGCAGGGCGGCCACCCAGACACATTGATGAATCCTCATGCTTATATTATTTCGTTCCCGCATCCTCGCCGTGCTCGCCATGCTTTTCCTCCTCGCCACCGCCACCCGCGCGCTGGCCGATGGCCTCATCATCATCAAAGATCCCCCGCGCCCCATCCCCGGCCATTTCACCTTCGCCCCGTTGGAGGTCGGCTACCACCATGTGGAAACCACCATCGACGACCAGTTGGCCACCACCAAGATCGACCAGGAAATCATCAATTCCAACAACGTCCGCCTCGAAGGGGACTACATCTTCCCCGTCCCTGAAGGCGTCACCATCAACAACTTCAAAATGGATATCGACGGCAAAATGGTCGATGCCGAGCTGCTCCCCGCCGACAAGGCCCGCGGCATCTATGAGGATGTCGTCCGCAAGATGAAGGACCCCGCCCTGTTGGAATACGCCGGCCGGGCCGTCTTCCGCGTCCGCATCTTCCCCATCGAACCCAACAGCAAAAAACGCATCCAGATCAGCTACACCGAACTGCTGCGGCAGGACAACAACCTCCTCCACTACCAGTACACGCTCAACACCGAAAAATATTCCGCCAAACCCATCAAGGACGTCTCCCTCAAAATCTCCATCAAATCCAACGATCCGCTCACCACCATTTATTCCCCCTCCAACGACATCGAAGTCATCCACCACGGCGACAAGGAAGCCACCGTCGGCTACGAGGCAAAGGATGTGCGCCCCGACCGCGATTTCCATCTTTACATCGGAAAGAAAGCCTTCTCGGTGGGCATGAGCCTGCTCACCTACAAGCCCGACGCCGACAAGGACGGCTACTTTGTCCTCATGGCCGCCCCCACGCTTTCCCCCACGGCCAAGGCCATACCCAAGGATGTCGTCTTCGTCATGGATACCAGCGGCTCGATGGCCGGCGACAAGATCACCCAGGCCAAAAAGGCCCTCCGCTATTGCGTAGACACCCTCAACCCGCAAGACCACTTTGAAATCGTGCGCTTCAGCACCGAGGCCGAACCCCTCTTCAAAACCCTCAAGGATGCCAGCGACGACAACCGCAAAACCGCCGATGCCTTCATCGACACCCTCCGCGCCTCGGGCGGAACCGCCATTGACGAAGCCCTCAAGGCCGCGCTCGACCTCAAACCCGCCGACGATACCGGCCGCGTCTTCATGGTCGTCTTCGTCACCGATGGCCAGCCCACCGTCGGCGAACAGGATACCGACAAAATCCTCGCGGGCGTCCGGTCCAACAAGGCCGCGGCCAACGTCCGCGTCTTTTCCTTCGGCGTCGGCACCGATGTCAACACCCGCCTGCTGGATGAACTGGCCGCCCAGACCCGCGGCTTCTCGCAATATGTGCTGCCCAATGAAAACATCGAAGTCGCAGTCAGCAACTTCTTCGGCAAAGTGCAGGATCCCGTCCTCGCCGGCCTCAAGCTCGATACCGGCGCGGTCAATGTCACCAAGCTCACGCCCAGGGAAATGCCCGACCTCTTCAAGGGGGACCAGCTCGTCCTCTTTGGCACCTACGCCAAGGCCGGCAAAACCGCCGTCGTCCTAAGCGGCACCGCCGATGGCAAACAGCAGAAATTCGCTCAGGATGTCTCCTTTGACGACAAGACCGACAACAAGAACGAATGGATCGGCAAGCTCTGGGCCGTTCGCCGCGTCGGGTACCTGCTCGATCAAATCCGCCACGATGGCGAATCCAAGGAACTCAAAGATGAAGTCGTCACCCTCGCCCGCCGCTGGGGCATTGTCACGCCGTATACCGCCATGCTCATCATCGAGGATGAAAAAAAATCCGGCGTCGCCATGAATCGCCAGTCGCTCAGCGATCTGGCCGCCGACGCCCCAGCCATGGAACAGGCCCGGGCCGGCTCAGGCTCGCTGGCCCAAACCACCGGCGGACAGGCCGTCGGCAACGCCATCAATATGAATTCCTACAAGGACGCCCAGTCGATGGAATCCTTCGACAAGGCCGCCAACCAGACCAACACCCGCAACCGCTATGGCAACCAGGATTACGCCGCGCTCGATCACGGCCAGGGAGGCTTCGGCGGTGGTGCCGGCGGCGGCGTACGCCGGAGGCCGCGGCGCTGGTGGTGGTGCTGGAGGAGGCTCTGGCGCTGGCCAATGGCAGAGCGGCGGCGCCATGCCGCTGTCGGCAACCCCACCTCCAACCCAACCTGGCTCCGGGAACATCACACCCGCCCAACCAACCCCAACCGCTCAAGACGCCCAGTCCACCGGCTACCGCGTCGTCACCAACTACGCCCAGCAGAACCGCGTCATCAACAACCGGTCCTTCTACCTCAACGGCAGCCAGTGGACCGATTCCACCGTGCAAACCGCCAAGTCCGCCAAAACGGTGCAGATTGCCTTCAACTCCGACGCCTACTTTGAATTCCTCAAAACCCACCCCGAAGCCGCCCAATGGCTGTCGCTGGGCAACAACATCACCCTCGTGCTCGACAACACCATCTACGAAATCAAGGAATAGATTCAGCCGCAGGCTATCCGGAACCTGTTCGAATCTCGCGCGACGAACCGTTCCGCCCCGGCTGGGGCGGAACGACGCAGCGCGACCCCGGCGAGCGAATCAACCGAAAACCGGATCACTCTTTTTAACTTTTCCTCTTTTACTCTTCTTCGCGTCACTTCACATCTTCACTTCTTCGTGCTTCGTGGCCGCCGCCGCGTCCCTCACACCCGCGGCACCTTCAGCCGCAGCGCCTCCAGCCGCTTCACCTGCTCCGGCGTCAGCGTCGATTTGGCGTGCGAATCCAGCTCCGTCAGCGTGTTGCGCGCCCCCTTGGAAAGCGCCTCGTCCGTCGCGTTCACCTGCAAATCCAGCAGCGTCAGTTGCCACTCCGCATTTCCCGAATCCAGGCGAATCGCGATCTGCGCCTCCTTGATCGCCTCCGCCGTGTTCCCCTGCCGGTTGAGCACCGCCGCCCGCGTGTCGTGGAAACTCGGGAAATTCGGCATCAGCGTGATCGCGCTGTCGATCAGCTTCAGCGCCGCATCCAGCTTCTCCCCGCGCCGCATGTAAATCATCGCCAGATTGTTCGCCGCCAGCACCTGCTTGGCGTCCGCCTTCAGCGCCCGGTCGTACATCACCTCGGCGCTCCTGGCGTCGCCCAGAACCTCGTACGCCGCGCCCAGCGTCGTGATCACCTCCGGCGGAGCCTTCGGATCGCCGGCGATCTGCTGCAGAATGTCCCGCGAATGAGCCGTGAAATCGCGGTTGTTCAGTTTGTCACCCAGGTTGTACCAAACCTGGGCAAACTGCGCCCGCATGCGCGTCCCGGCCGGAATCAGCGGATCAAGCTCCGCCATCCAGTCCGAGGCCACCTTCTCGTTCTTCACAAAATCGTTGATCAGCGTCAGCGTGTCCAGGCACCAGTTCTGCCCGCGCGCGTTGAGCGGGCGCATCAGCGCCCGCGCATCGTCAAAGCGGTTGGCCTGCAGCAGCGCCCGGGCCTCGAGCATCAAAATCGCCCCATAGTGGTCCGGGTCCGCCTTGGCCCGCTCCACATAAGGGTCGAGCGTCTTCATCGCGTCGGCCGAGCGTCCCCCCATATTGACATACGCGTCCGCAATGCTCATATCCGCCAGAACCGCCTCAAAGGGGGCCCGGCGCTTCCATTCCTGGCTCCGCGCCACCACATCATCCCACTGCCCCAGCGCCGCCATCGTGCTGGCCGCCACCTTCGCCGGATCGGCCTTGTTCGGAAACGCCTCCATCGCCCGGTCCGCCACCGCCTTGGCGTCGGCGATCCGGCCGCAACTGGCGTATACCTGGATCGTGATCATCTGCAGCGCCAGATCGTGCGGATTGGCGTCCGCCAGCGGACGGAGCTTCTGCGCCGTCGCCGAGCGCATCTCCGGCGGATTGGCATCCTGCGCGTGCGCCAATATCTTCAGCGCGTCCATGCTCCCCGTGCTCTCGGAAACATCCCCCAATATGGAAATGAGAATGTCCTGCAGCCCCGGCAGCGACGGATCGACATAACGGGTGAAGATCGGCAGGTTCTCCGCGCCCGCCAGATCGCTCAGCACCTGGTCCTTGGTCGCCTTCGCCCCCGAAACAATCGCCTCCTGCACCCCGGCCCGGTCCGATTCCAGCACCCGCAGCACCACCAGTTGCCGCCGCGCGTCCCGGTTGGTCGGGTCCAGCCGGATCGCCTCCAGCACATGCCCCTCCGCCTCCTTGGCCCTGTCCGCCTCATTGCCCGTTCCGTGCGTGCGGTAAAACGCCGCCCGCGCCATCTCCCGGTAGACCGGCGGTGCCGCCGTCTTGTCCAATAGCGCCAGCGCCGCCTGCGCCTCGGCCGGGCGGTTCATCCCCGCGTAAAAGTCCGCGGCGAACTGCACGCTGTCCATGTCCGGATGCTCCATCATCCTGCCCACCAGCGGCTCAACATTCTTCAGCTCCGCGTCCCCCGTCCGCAGCATCAGCCGGGCCAAAAGCAGAATCTGCTCGTTGCCGGCCCCCTCCGGAAGGGACTTGAGAAACGCGAGCGCCTCGTTGATTTTCCCCGCCTCCGCCAGAAACTGCGCCGCCCTCCACTTCTGGTCGTCGGTCGCCGGAAAATCCTTCGCCAGAACCGGGCTGACCAGCGCCGGCACCTGGCTGAACTCGCCCTGCCGCAGCAGCAGCCGCGTGTATTCCAGAATCAGCCCGGTGTTGTTGGGGGCCTGCGTCAGCGCCACCTTCACGTCCGCGATCGCGTCCTGCAGCTTCGGCGGCTGGCCGGGATGCAGCGCTCCATCGAGCAGCTCCAGGCATTTCGCATGGCACATCCGCGCTTCCACGCTCGCCCCGTTGATCTTCAGCGCGTCTTTCAGCAGTTGCTCGGCCGCCTGCACCCCCTTGATCTGGTCCTCCAGCGCCTTGGGCTTCCCCTCGGGCGTCTTGTCGTTGCTCGCCAGGATCCACTTCGCCCGGTACAAATTCAGGTCCACCCGGTCCGAAGACAGCGTCTCCAGCCGGTTCAAGATCGCCTCCCGCGCCGGAAAGTCCGCCTCCAGCGCCACCGACTGGACCGCATCCCACTGGATGTTCGGATCCTCCGGATGCGCCGCCACAATGTCCAGCCACGCCTGCCGCGCCCGCGGATCGTGTACCATGTCCAGGTACTTCGCCCACACCAGCTGCCAGTCCGCATCGTTCGCCGGCTGCTTTTTGTATTCCCCCTCCAGGTACTTCAACCCGATCGACGGACCGTCCTGCTTCAGGCTCAGCAGGATCGCCCGGAAATACGCCAGGTTCGCCGTCAGACCGTGTGCGCTCTCGCACGCCGCCAGCACCCCGTCCACCAGCTTGTTCTCCTTGGGCCCGTCGCCCGGCAACTGCAGCTGCGCCACCAGGCACTCCTGCGCCAGGTTGATCAGGTACCCCTCCTCCAGCGCCGGCTTCTGCGCCATGGCCTGCTGCACCAGCGCCACCGCCTGCGGCTTTTTGTTCATCCGCGACAGAAACAATATTTTGATCGGCAGCGTCGTGGGCTCCAGTCCCTCACCGACCGGTATCTTCGCGACGTAATCCAGCACCCGCCGCATGTTCGCCTGGTCCGTCGGCCCCACGCACCGCGCCCAGGCGCATGCAAAGGCAACCATCGTCTCCCGGCTCTCCGGCAATCGCAGCTGCGCGTAATACGCGTTCTCCACCGCAATATCAAACCGCCCCGATGTGTACGCGTTGCGCGATGTCTGCAGATATGGGTCCGCCCACACCGGCGCCATCCGCTCCACCTGCTGCCAGCACCCCACCGCCGCGTTCTGGTTGTCCCGCAGAGCATTGGCGTTGCCAAACAGATACACCGCCAGCGGACTGTCATTCAGGCTCGCCGCCAGCGCGGCCCGCATCGCGTCAAAACTCGTTTGCGTCCGGTCCTTTCGCGGACTCTTTTCATCCAGCAGATACGCCTCCATAAAACGCCCCAGCGCCGCCGCCCGGCTTTCGGGGGCGTGGCCCTGCATGATCTTCAGCACCGGCAGCGCCTCTTCATTGCGCCCCAGCCGCACAAGCGCATAGGCCTTGGCCGCCATCATGTCCGCATCCGCCCCCGGCGCCGACAGGTCGAACGAATTGAGCGAATCGAGCACCTCCTGGAAGCGGTCCAGATAAAACAGCCGCAGCGTCCAGTCGCGCCGCGAATCGTCCGTCGGGTTCGCCTTCACGCGCGATTCCAGCAGCGCCGTCCCCTCGCTGAAAAGATTCAGGATGTCAAACGCGCGCACCACGCACGACAGCGTGTCCGAATCCGTGATCGGATAGGTCGCCGCCAGCCGCACGTGCGCCTGGGCCCCCTCCATGTCCCGCCCCATCAGGTATGCCACGCTGGCGATCACCTCCGCCGACGCGTCCCTCGGATGCGCCGCCAGCACCAGCTTCGCATACGGCACATACGTCTCCGCCGCCGTGGCCGGACGGGCCGCCGCCGCCACAGCGTCAAAAATCCTCGGCAGCTTTCCCGGCGTCTTCTCTATCGTCCTGAGAATCTGCTGGTGCGCATCGATATCCAGCGGCCGCAGATCCAGTATCTCCTCGTACGCCTGCCGCGCCTCGGCAAACTTGTCCAGTGACGTGAACAACGCCGTCCCCTTCGCCCGCAGAATGTCCACCACCGTGTCGCACTGCGCCTTGTAAGCCTCCCCCTTTTTGTCGGCGATGGCTTCGAGCTTCGCCCGCTCCCCCGGCAGCATCGTATTCGCCAGCGACACCGTCTCCGTCCGCGCCCCGGGACCCATCCGCTGGTAAATGTGCAGCAGGCTCTTCTGCGCGTCCTCGTTGGACGGGTCCAGCTCCACCACCTTGCCGAACCAGTTCGCCGCAACCCCCAGGAAGTTGCTCCCGTCGGGCGTTCGCAGCCGCGCCCGCGCCATCGCGTACAGCACCTCCGTGTCCTGCTCGTGGTTCTGCTCGTACTCCCCCAGCAGCTCCATCGCCCGCGAATAGTTCCCCGCGCCAAACGCCGCCAGGCCCTCCGCGCGGTTCCGCTCGTCGCGCACCCTGTTGACGTGCCTGCGATAGGCGATAAAACCCCCGCCGGCCGCCCCCGCGGCGGCGCAGACGGCAAGAAGAATGACCAGGCGAAAACGTGTTTTGGCTTTCATCGGCGTGTGACCCCGCGAAGTAGAACTATGAAGGTTTGCCAGAGAATGTACATGTCCATCCACCAGCTTTGGTTCTCAACATACTGAATATCGAATTTGATCCATTCCTGAAAGTCAAGCCCGCGCCGCCGCGTACGCTTGATCTGCCACAACCCTGTGATCCCCGGACGCACGCTCAGCCGCGCCTCGCGCCACGGCGGACAGTACTGGTTCTCCGACCGCGGACTGGGCCGCGGCCCGATGATCGACATGTCCCCGACCAGCACATTCCAGAACTGCGGAAACTCGTCCAGATTCGTCTTGCGTAAAAACTTTCCCACCCGCGTCAGCCGCGGATCGTCATCCATGAAAAACTGCGGCCCGTCCGCCTGGTTCACCTTCTGCAGCCGCGCCTTGATCGCGTCCGCGTCCCGCCGCATCGAACGGAACTTCCAGCACGCAAACTCGCTCCCCCCCACCGTCTCGCGCTTCTGCCAGAAAAACACCGGCCAGCCGTCCTCGAGCATGATCGCCGCCGCAATGACCGGATACAGCGGCAGCGTCAAAACCAGAAAACAAAATGAAAACACAATGTCGAACATCCGCTTGCCCGCCCGCGCAATCGACGACAGCCGCCGCGGCTGCGCCGGACGTATGTAGCTCTGCGTCGGCTCGATCTCCTGCCACTTGATGTTCTCGATCACCGGCCGCCGCGACGGATCATCCCACAGCGCCGCCGGACCCACCACCGGCGTACCCGATTCCAGCTTCCGCCCCGCACCCACCCACACCGCCCCGATGATCCGCGCCGTGCGGTCAATCTGCGCCTCGGTGTCCGCCCACGCCCCGGCGCCCACCTTCCGCGCCCGCGAAATCGTCGCCGAAGGATGCTTCCAGAACGCAATGAGGTCCCGCACAAACTGCGCCACGTCCTCGTCGCGCGTCCGGTCAAAAATGTACCCCCGCACCCGCGCCGATTCCCGCCGGTTGCGGTCGATCTGGCTCCGCAGGCTCCGCCACCCCGCGTTGGGCGTTGGCGCGTTCTGCCACGCCTGCGCCAAATCCAGGTCGTTGGTGAACGCCACCCGCGTCAGGTGCGTGTCCGCCGCCCCGTACACCCGCTCAAAGCGCACAAACCCCTCCTGCTGATCCGTCCGAATGTGCTCCTGGTATCCATGCTCGCGCTTGGATTCCAGCCGCACAAAAAGCAGGTCCGGCTTCATCCACGAAAACAGGTTCACCAGGTCGCGCAGTCGGAACATCACCAGCGTCCGCGGGTCGGTCAGCAGATACAGCTCCGCCCCCTCCACAATTTCCGAAGGCTCCCCCTGCCGCACCACCTGCACCCCGCGCGCCGCCCAGAAATGGTCGTGCAACTGGCTCGGGTTCAGCCCCCAGATCGTGGGCTGCGCCGACCCCTGCCCCGGGGCGGTCTCGGCGGATGGCTCTAGCGTGATCGTTGACATGGCCTCATTGCCTCAATTAGCGCTGCACTGGCGACGGCTCTGCCCGCCCTTGAACCTGACCTCAATCACGGCTGCTCCTGCTGCCCGGCCGCCGCGCCCGCTGCATTCGAACCATTGATGCCGCTGGCGTTCCGCGCCGCCGTCGACTGGTTGGTCGCCGACGCCACCGCGTAAGCCACCGGGCCCAGACGCGAAGTGCCGCCCGCGCCCCCCTGCTGCGGCACCGATTGCAGCGCGTTGGCCGGTATCGAGGAACTGTACTGAATCGTGTCCATGTCGTCGGTCTGCGCCCGGTTGAAGACGATCCCGGCCGTGTTGGCGCCGATCGAATCCAGCAGCTCCATCGCCCGCTCCGCCAGCGTCTTCTGCTGCCCGCGCGATACCGCCAGCACCACGCCGTCGGACTCCGAAGCCACGATCGACGCCTCCAGCGAACCGAGCACCGGGCCCGTGTCGATCAGCACCACGTCGTACTGCGCCCGCGCCTCGGCGATGATCCGCCGGATCGCCTTGGCCGACACCTGCCCCGAATTGCTCGCCACCGCCATCCCACGCGGCAGAATGAACAGGTTCGGCGTCCCCGCCTGGGTGATGCAACTGTTCAGCGGCTCGCCGTCGAGCACGTCCAGCAGCCCCACCAGCGACTCCTTCTGCACGCTCAGCGCGTCGTCGATATCCGCCTCGGTCAGAAATCCAAGCTGCACCAGCGCCTCGCCCAGGCGCATGTTCTTCTGGTTCACCAGTTGCAGCGCCAGCGTCAGTTGCTGCTCGGTGATGCGCCCCTGCCGCTTCAGCACGTCCCCCATCTTCCGCCGGATAATCGCGTTCACCCGGGCCGTCAATCCGCCTCCCACCACGTCGCAATCGATCATCAGCGTCCGTGAATTGGCCGCCGCAAACGACAGGCCCAGGGACAGCGTCAAGCTCGTCTTCCCCTCCCCCGGCGAAGCGCTGGTCACCGCCAGCACCGCCCCGCGGTCGGGCGACATCGAAAGCTGCAGCAAGTTGCGCACATGGTGCACGCAGTGCGCCGCAAATGCCGCCTGCCGCGGATCCCCCAGGTTGTCCGGCAAGGTCGGCAGAATCCCCAGCACCCGCCTGCTGCGGCGGAACGTGTACTTGGCGTCGGCAATCGTCTTCACCCGCTGATCCATGAATCCCAGCAGGAAGATCGATCCCAATCCCAGCAGACCGCCGAAAACGCCGCCAAAAACCGCCATGCTCTTGCGCTTGTCCTCGTAGGCCCCGTTGTCAAACGCCCCGTAGACCTTCCGTCCCATGTTGACGAATTCCGCCCGGTTGGAAAGCTGGTAGTCGTTCTGCAGCTTGGTGATCTTCCCTTCCAGCCCCGCCACCTTGTGCTTCAGCTCGTCCTGCCGGTCCTGGTTGTCATGCAGCCGCGCCACAATCTGCCCCAGGTCCCTCACCGCCGACCGCGTGTGATCCACCAGCGCCTGCAGGTTCCGCTCGCTCTGCCGCAGTTGCTGCAGCTCGCCCAGCCGCGGGTCGGTCCGCTGCGAGTTGTTGCTGCCCGCCTTGGGCGCATACAGCACTTCATCCTCATACTGATCAATCGCAATGTTGATCGCATCGAGTTGCCGCTGCGCCTCCACCACCCGCGGATTGTTCTTCGGATAGCTCTTCAAAAGCGCCGTCAACTGCGCCACGATCGCCCGCCGGTTCGCCAGCAATTGCCCCATGTAATTGTCATGCAGCGCAAGCTCCTCGGGCGCGGGCCGCTGCCCCGGCAACAGCGCGTTGTTGAGCTGCCCGGCCGTCGGGCCAGCCGGCTGCGTGGCCGTCGCCACGGCCTGCGGCTGCGTCGCCGCCGCTTGCGTGGCCAATGCCACCGACGCCGGATCGGCCGCCGGCTGCGTTCCCGATGCCGCCCCCGCCGCGCCGTTGGGGTTCACCAGCTCCGCCGGCAGCTTCACGCCATCGGCCTGCAGCCGCCCGATCACCGTCGCGATATCGAGCTGAATCGTCAGCAACTGCCCCTCCGTCCGCGTCAGCTCATCCACCTTCCCGCCGTAATACTTCTCCAGCGTGTCGGGCGTGAACTCCGTGTCCCTGCACAAATTCGCCCGCGCCGTCGCCAGCGACGAAATCTCGTTCTGCGCGTTGCTCCGGTCGGTCTCCCAAACGTTCAGCAACTTCTGTGACTGCTCCGGGTCGATGTCGACGTAGAACTTTTTGTACGCGTTCATCACCGCCTGTACCGCCGCCAGCGATACCTCCGGCTTCTCGTCGATGAAACTGATCTGCACGTGCCCACCCACCGGCGTCACCTCCAGGTTCCGGCTGAACTCCGCCGTCATCCCCTCCGAATTCCCCTTTTTGGTCGCCTGCCAGACCGGGTCTATCAAAGCCTGGCTCAAAATACGGTCGCTGTGCAGCCACATGCACTGCGTCTGCACATAATCGCCGAACGCCACCATCAACACCGTCCCGCCGCCGCTGGTATCGATCTTGATGGGCGAAAACTGGATGTCCCCCGCGCTCTGGTACCGCGGCACCTTCGAGATGAACCCGATCCACGCCCCCGCCGCCATGCACGCGATCGCCAGCGGGATCGCGTATTTCCACCGCCCGTGCATGATCGACTTGATCCGCGCCACCGGGTTCTGCGCCGCGTTGCTCATCGGTGCCATCCCGCGCCCCCCCCCGCCCGGGGCCTGCAGAAGATCCGTCATGTCGCCCGCGTTGCCGGCATCCATGCGTAAAAGTTGCGAATCGTGGGTCATGGACGACCTCCAGAGTAAATCAGCTTCAATAATCCGCTGGTTGTTGACAGAAAAGTTTCCACGGTCTTTTGATTCTCCTGGCGGATGTCCGTCAGCTCCGACTCGCTCGCCCCCGGCGGCAGCCCGAATACAAACTGCATCTGCGCCGCACCGCGGAACCGCTGCCCGAAATCCGCCGCCGCCCGGTAAATATCATCCATGTCCGTCACGTAACGCCCGCTGGGCAATATCATGAAATTGAAAATCTGCGTCCGCGTGTCCTGGTTCTGGCCCTTGTTCAAAAAAATGTACTCCATCGCCCCGATCGGCGTGTCCCCCGCATCGTCCACCATGTGCAGCGTCACCGGCGTCTGCCGCGTCAAAACCATCCCCTGTCCCGCATAGCACACCGGCGGGTAATGCCCCAGCATGTTCCGCGCGTCCGGGCACTGGTCCAGCAGATACACCATCGTCACGTTCGTCCCCGCCTTGCGGTACTGCCGCTGGATCAGCACGTTGGGCTTCAGCAGCTTGATCGCCGCCGCGTCCGCCAGCACCACATTCTCATCCCACGTCCATTCCCCCATCACCTTGGGTATCCCCGCCGCCGCGGCCTCCCGCACCTTCTGGTGATATTTCTCCGCATCCGCCGCCCGCGGACGCTGCGCCAAATCCACCGTCGCGCCCGCCAATACCAGCAGGCCCAGCGCGGGCATCAGCAGAATATGTTTCGACGCCTGTCTCATCAATCATACGCCAGTGTGTAAGGGGCCACGGGCAGCAGCGCCCATTTCAATACCGCTATCACCGCCATCAAAAGCAGAAACGCCGCCGGCAGCATCACCCAACCCAGAAATTCATGAAAATCGTCCGCCGTCCTCTTGGTCGCGTACCCGTAAAGATAAATCGTCGGAATCAGCCGGATCACGTTCCATAACAACGCCGACAGCGGACTGGCCAGCAGAATGAAAAACCGCACGTATCCCCGCAGCGGCACAAAAAACGCAAACGCATACGAAATCAGAAACAACCCGAAAACCCCCCGCATCCCGTTGCACGCCTCCGCGATCAAAACGTCCTGACCGTTGATGTGCACCGAATTACCCGACTGCACCACGTTGAACCCCAGCAGTTGAAATATCTCCGTCATGATCTGCGCCGTGTACGACTGCAGCGGATTGGCGATCTGAAACCGCAGCCGCCCCGGCACCGGAATCAAAAACAGCAAAACCACAAACGCCGGCAGAAACGCCAGCAGAATATCCTTCCCCAGCACCGTCACCACCGCCCCGATCAACGCCAATAGCGCACCCCCGTGCCACATCGATTGCACGTTCCGGTGATACCCCACCGCCGATATCACCACCCCCGCCAGCAGTATCGCCAGCCCCACGACCCCCCCGCCCGGCCGGCAATTCCGGAACCGCCGCGCCCGCACCCAGATCAGCGCCGCCACCACCACCGGAACCAGAAAAATATGGCTGTCTTCCTCGTCGTTGTACGCAATGCCCGCAATATCGGCCCATGCCGTGTAATGCGTCAGTATCGCCGCCAGCGCCATCACCCCCGCCGCACCCAGGTGCCACGGACGCCAGCCATTTTTTGACCACGCGGTCAGCATTCCAAACCTTCCAAAACCTATACCACCAACTCATCAACTATCGTCTGCCCGGGCGAAACAATCGCCCCCGGACA
>Ga0302320_10018888_pt1 | contig 13880 bp, 10 predicted proteins | sample Bog_T0_3_FD_202130 | JGI IMG/M metagenome (GOLD analysis project Ga0302320, IMG submission 202130) | Peat permafrost microbial communities from Stordalen Mire near Abisko, Sweden - Bog_T0_3 | ecosystem: Environmental > Terrestrial > Soil > Wetlands > Peat | place: Sweden: Abisko, Stordalen Mire... | reverse complement strand
ACAGAAACGGGCACGCACCGTATCCTGCGATGCTCCGTGGTTTTGTCGAATTGGATTTCAAATGTGACTTTCATCATCCCCCTGGAGGCATAGATCCAACCGTACGCTTTCACTACTCGGCGGGGAATTCTCAGTTTTAAGCGCAATAGTTCAATCGAAGTGGCTTGACCGATTTTTTGTATATGGGTTTCCTGCGAATTTATTTGGCACTTTGCGTTATCTCCACACACACTAACGCAATTTTTTTCGGCTTTGAACACGGAGGCGACCAAGCTGTTCAGATATTCTTTGCCATTTCAGGCTTTTATATGGCATTTGTGCTTACGGAGTCATACCCCTCAATGACCAAGTTTTATATCAGCCGGGCTGTTCGTATCTATGTGCCGTATTTTGCAATTCTGTTATCTATTTGCCTACTGTGCTGTATATCCGGCCTGACATCGGGTCGGTGGCTTACGCTAACGGCCTACGTACATTCACCATTATTGCACAATGGTATAGCGGGCGTTGGGTTGGCAGTAGTGGCCAATATTACAATTTTTTTCCAGGACTGGTTGATGTTTCTAAAACAGGATTGTGGTCAACATCTTCAATTCACAGCCAATTTTGCTGAAAGCAAATATGCGCTTTGGCACTATATAGTCATACCACCGTCCTGGTCGGTGGCTTTGGAACTATGCTTTTACACGATTGCCCCATTTTTGAACGGTCTTAAGACCATCACATTGATACTCATTATCACCGCTTCCACCGGACTTAGGACTTATCTCTACAATCAATGCAGTTTAAACTTTGATCCCTGGACTTATCGTTTTTTTCCTTGCGAAATTTCCACCTTCCTTATTGGAATGCTCGGTTATCGGGTTTATACCCATTTTAGAGTCCAAGGACTACCCCTCGCCGGCCGAATTGACATCTGCTGGTTTTATGGAGTATTGCTTGGCGCATTCCTTATTTATGCGTGGATAACCAAGAAGGCCGATAATTTGGGAGTAATCTCTTATCTAGTTTTGTTTCCGCTCATGGTAATTATTCCGGTCTTGTTTTCGTATTCACAGAAATCAAAGTTCGATCGTTTTATCGGGGAGCTTTCCTTTCCTGTTTATCTTATGCATTGGCATATTATTCCGTTAGGAAGAGCCATCATTGGGGCGACAGGATGGAACCAGCGTTTGTTGGGGCTGACTGTGGCACTTTTATCAATTGGCGGGGCAATTTTGGTGTTGTACTGCCTAATTCTGCCTTTAGATAACTGGCGAAGGCGCTTTAAGCAAGAAGCATTTCCATTAAAATGACATTATATAAAGCCTTGAAACATTGGTATTATGATAAGTGTCCGGGCGTTGCCGGCTCTTTTCCCTATTATGGAACCAAGATTAACTTTCGGCCAGGCTCCATGCTGTTCCGGGTGGCTTGCGAACAGGGCGTTTATGAGGCCGCCAATTTGGATATACTCACTAACTTGGCACGACCGGGTGCGTGGCATTTTGATATTGGTGGCAACATTGGATTGATGGCCGCCCCGATCCTGGCCCTCGTTCCAGAATGCCATGTGCTTTCGTGCGAGCCTTCGGTCAATGTCCTGCCCTATCTTCAAAAAACTGCCGCCGAAAGCCCGTTTTCAGACCGCTGGACCGTGGTGCCAAAAGCGATCGGAGCCCGAACTGGAACCGTAAAATTTACGCTAAACTCGCCTGCCAACAGCCCCTATGATGGCATGCGTGCGACTGGCCGTCTACCCAGCGATTGTCATGAAGTAGAGGTCGAATTGACCACGATTGATGCGGAATGGAAGCGGCTGGGATCGCCACGAGTATCAGCAATCAAAATTGATGTTGAAGGGGCAGAGTTGGATGTGTTGAAGGGGGCTGGTGAATGCCTAAAGGTGGAACGTCCTCCGGTGTTGTTGGAGTGGAACGCGGATAATCTGGCTGCCTACAAATGCCCTCCGGAAAATCTCCTAGCCTTTGCCCGAGACATTGACTGGCAAGTTTTTGCCATGCCAAATCTGGTTGAGGTTAAAACCCCGCGCGAACTTTCCTGGCAATTGCTTCGCACTGAAAGCTTTTTCCTGGCACCGCGCTAATCTGACAGGCCAGTTTTCTTACCTTCAAGAGTTGTGTGAGCCGAAAGATGGAAATCTCAAACGATACACTCCTTGCTATACAAAAGCTTGGTCGGGTGATATTTGGTCCCAAGGTTATCGAGGCGTTTTGGGCCACCCGACGGCAGATTGCTTTTGCCTGCACGGCAGCGTGCATATTTTCCGGTGAGGCGTTACACAAAGGTTTTAGGTCGTGAAAGATATAAAAGTAAATTTTCTTCTGGCGGCATTAGCTATTTTATCTTGCTCTTGGGTTGTCGCTCAAGGCACCGAGTTTACCTATCAAGGACAACTTATCGCGGGAAACAAATTGTCAAACGGCAATTACGATTTCCGTTTCCAACTCGCCGCCGATTCGCAGGCCAGTAACTTTGTCGGCAGCCCGTTTCTGGCGAATTCGGTGAGTGTCACAAATGGTTTGTTCACGGTGGCCTTGGATTTTGGCACGGGTATTTTCAACGGCAGCAATTACTGGATGGAGGTGGACGTGCGCACCCATGGTGAGGTCAATTACACGGCGCTGAATCCGCTACAGCCGCTCATGCCCACGCCTTATGCCATTTTTGCCAACACAGCGAGTAACCTGTCGGGGACTTTGCCGGCGGCGCAGTTGATCGGCGCGGTGTCCAGCGCAAATTTGAGCGGTATTTACACCAACGCCGTGGTTTTCAATAATGTCAGCGGCAATTTCTCTGGCAATGGAAGCGGCTTGGGCGGCGTCAACGCAATCCAGTTGGGCTCAACGAGCAGCCCTGCCGTCATTTACGGCTTGGTGAGTAATGTGGTCGACATCGTTTCAATAAAAACTGTGCTCACAAACCTCTGGCCGGGCGGTCCGTTTTACGGGCAAGGTTGGAATTCTGCGGCGACAAATTTTGCACCGATAGCATGGCAATACTTTCAGCCGCCGATTGGTGCCAACATCTCGGGCGGAGGCATTATCGCATCCGGTGTCAATAACCTCGTGTTTGTCAAACATAACAAGGTGAATGTTCCCTCGTCAAACGCCGGAAGCGCCGCATTCTATAGTGTGGCGGGTGCCTATACTGGGGACACCGGCTACGAAACAGCAATGGTTAGTTACTTATTCAACCTCGATTCAGACCGTTTCTGTATCGGATTGGCTGGCCAGGGCGGGTGTTTCAAGGTTCTGGTCAACGGCGTGGACAACGGTGTGGACAACAAACTTTTTGCCGACGGCAACAATTACATTTATCAGATTGTATTTTCCACCGTTGCATCACGCCAAATTGAGGTTCTGCTGGATGGTAGCGCGAACAATGAGCTTGCTGGTATTTATGTTCCGGCAACTAATTCGTATGCACCATTCTATTCGCCGAGGTTATTACGTTTTATCATCATTGGTGACTCATACACAGAAGACCCGGCACCGAATGTCAGTGATGCCTATGGAATCGCCAATTCAGTTGGCGTGGGTTATGGCACACGCCTGGGTCAGTTGCTACCGTCCATTGATGTCTGGTCTCTGGGTTCAGGTGGCACAGGATACAGCAACACAGACAGCGGCCAAAGGCTAAATTTCCCCAACCGAATACAGGTGGACGTTGTCTCCAACCAGCCGGATTATGTTCTGCTCGCGGGCGGAATTAATGATACAGGCTACCCGACCAATAATTTGTCTGCTTTGGTTACTAACACGATAGGTCAAATAGTAAGCGGTAGTCCCAAAACAACAATTTATGCTCTTGGCCCGTGGTGGCCAAGAAGTCCAGTTGACCCAAACGCAATTAATATGGGCATCATCATTTCCAATGCAATGGCTTTTTACGGGCTGGGAGCAAATTACATTGACAACCTTTCCGGGGCCGGCGGCCCGTGGATTACTGGAAACCAAAATAACCCAGGAAGTGGCAACGCCGTCAAATACATCGGCAACGACGGAACGCATCCGACCCAGGCAGGTCACTGGTATCTGGCTCAAAGATTGGCTGCTGAATTATCGAACCGGGGGGTGCCGACCACGCTGACCGCCAGCATGACAGCCGGATCAGGTACTGGCACAGCGGCTGGGCTGACCAGCACAGCTGACAATGGTGCGGCGCTGGTATCCATTACGGTCGGGCCAAGTCCATTCAGCTTCACGAATACGTTTGGCAGGAACATCTTTGTGTTTTCCGGTGGCGGAACAGTGAATGAAGTGATCTTGAATGGGACCACTTTTCCTACTGCATTTCTCACTGGTCCAGCCACATTTCCGCTCCAGCCAAACGAGGTTTTGACCACGACCTACGCGATTCCTCCGACCATGCTTTGGAAGCCATTTTAAGGCTGTTTGGCAACCGATAATAGTTAACTTGCACATTTCATGATTTTGCCCATCAAGATGTTAGTGGTTTCTTCGGTTACACCCAAACCTACGGGATTCGGAGAGATCACTCTTTTTCGGCATTTGGCAGAAGAGCCAAAGCTGGCGGTAGAAGTTGTGCCGTTTCCCAGAGCCGCCAAACCTTTGCGGCTGCTCCGACGCACACCACTGCGCGGACTCGCCGAGAGTTTTGAAGTTTTGCGGCGGGGCCGTCGTTGGGAGGCGAAAGCTCGTGCCCTGGCCGATTCCGTGAAACCGCAACTTATTTTTACCGAAGCTGCCGGCGACGGCTACCACGCCGCTATTCGATTGGCCGGGCAAACGGGAATCCCGCTGCTGGCAAGATTCAGTGACTGGTGGCCGGACTTGGTGCCGCGTTGGGTTCGTGCCAAAGAGGAAGGCCGGTTCCGCGAACTCTATCGGGTCAGCAAAATTGCGTTGTGCGTTTCGGAGGGCATGAAGGCCGCACTGGGCGGACATCCGGATGCCCGCTTGCTTTGGCCAATTCCGAGCAAAGAGAAAGTCAAATTGTATAAAAAGACATTGGAACAGAGTCGTGCCCATAAAATCTTCAGAATTTGTTATTCCGGCAATCTCCGTGAGTATGCGCCGATGCTGCAAAAGGCTTTGCAAGTGATGAAGTCCCACCCATCCGTCCGGCTGGAGGTCCGCGGCATGAACCCGTATTGGCCGGCGACGTTTCGGGAGGAGATGCGTCGTTTGGGGCTTTACCATGAATTTGCGCCACGTGAGGAACTTGAATGTTGGCTTGGCTCGGCCGATGCCCTTTTGATCACCAGTGCTTTTGAGCCAGCGATGCGCAAGTTGATGGAAACCAATTTCCCCTCAAAACTCCTGGAGTTTGCAAGATTCGGCAAGCCGCTGGTTACGTGGGGACCGGATTATAGCACGCTGATTCGTTGGGCTCAGTTCGGAAATCGGGCGTTGTGTGTTACTGAATCAGACCCACGGGCATTGGGCGTGGCTCTGGAAAAACTTGCCGCTTCGAAAGACGAGCAACAACGCCTGGCTGGCAAGGCATTGTCCGCGATGCGTGAGGAATTTGATCCTGAAGCCATCCAAGATGTCTTCCTACAGGCGGTTTATGATATCGCTTCCAAGGATAACCCGAAACATTAACATGGTCTCCACCAAACGCCGGCTTAAAATGAACAGGACGGGTCGGCGATGCAAAAAATGGGAGTGTGCATAATGAAAACAACTTTTTTGGGTTCTCAATTCCGGTATTTAATCCAGTCTTTCCCGCAAAGGAAGAAACTCTGGCACCGACTTTATTTTTTCTACGAAATGTTCCGGCTGGTCAGCAAATACATCGCGTTACGCCTGGCGTTATTACGGCCGGGTCCCCCGATCCACACTGGCGGTAAAACCTGTGTAGTGGTGCTATTGAGCCATAATCGTCCGCAGAATCTGGAAATCCTGGTGCGCGGAGCGCTGCAAAACAGCTTTGTGAAAAAAATTATCGTTTCCAATAGCAATCCGAAATTTCGCATGGCCGACTGGGTCAAAGTCAAGGATGCCAGATTGCAGATGGTTGATGAAAAACAAAAAACGCTGCCCGGTCACCGTTTCGTAATTGCAGCGGCTGAATTGGGTGATTATTTCCTTTCCGTGGACGACGACATATTTTTTACCCCGGCACAATGGGCAAATTTTTTTAATTTTTTGTTGCGCGACGAGGAAGCGCCCCACGGCATCAGCGGGCAGTTGTATCATCCCGATGTCCTGTTCTCAAACGGGACGGTCTTTCATCACCGCGAAAACACCGAGACAGACGTGGACGTTTTGATTGGAGCTTACGCCTTTACACGAACTCATCTGGAGCGAGTGTTTGAACAAGCCAATGCACTGGAGTTGGGCTCTCTCTCCAAAATCGGCAATGGCGAGGACATACTGCTTTCATTTGCCGGCACCAAGGCGGCGCGCATTCATAATCTGGGGCAACCGCTGTTGTGTGCCTCCACCTCACTCAAGGGGGTGGCGTTATGGAAAACTTGGGAGAACTTTTGGGATGAACGCGTCACACTTTTCGAGAAAGTGCGAGCCACGCGCAGGACTCTGGAACCTTCTTTGGAAAAGATAACACTGCCCAAGGCAGCCCACGCCAATATATAAATATAAACAACAATAATGAACAATGCATAAAACAATGATTGCTTCGCTCGCTCCAACCACTTTGCAGGCTGGTCTAGATCAGTGGATTTTTAGAGAGATTATTTACTGTGTGAAAAATGGGTACTTTGTTGGCCTCGGTTGTCCACGATAGAGTTAGTCACCCAATACGTTCAAGCTCGAAAGGAATTTCAAGTGGAGCGACATTTGTGTTGAAGCCAATCCGGTAACGTTTCGGTTGCTCACACATAACCGAATTTCAAAATGCTTGAAATTGTGCCTTTCTGACAAAGTCGAAAAAGTGAAGTTTAGATTGCAATCCGTCGTTGGAGGCAAGTAATACATGGTAATCATTCAAAAGCCGGTCGGGCAGTTGTGCAACCAGCTATTTACCATGGTTCACTTTGCCGCCGCAGCGATCGAACATGATTTTCGTGTGTTTTTCCCTGGCTTTCAATATCCATTGGAGTGTTTTCCTAACATCAATTCTGAATCTCGATTTAGAGTAATGAATTTAAGCGACGAAATGAACCGCTCAATTAAGTTAAGCCTAAAAGTTCTTCGGCTTTTGGTTCGACAATCACCATGGCACGAAGGTATTTTGATGGAGGGTTCACCATACGTCAATATTGGGGACAAAGAATTCGTCATCAAGGCGCGCCAAAAACTTGTTGCCTGCGAGGGATTCGGATTTCGTGATGTTTTGAGTGTCAAAAAACATCACTGGCGACTTAAAGAGATTTTTCGCCCAAGTCAAGAGATTGAAAACAATGTTAAAACTTATATGAAGAGACACGGCTTGGATCGCGGTGTCGTACTCGTTGGTATTCATATCCGGAGAGGGGATTATCGGACGTACTCAAATGGGAAATACTATTACGATGACGACTCTTGGTTAAAGTGGATAACTCGGGTGCGTTCAGTTTTCAATTCTGAGGCCAGGCGCTTTGTCGGGGTTGTTTTTTCAAATGAAAAGGTTGTTAAAATAATTGATTCCAGCGGAGATTTAATTCTTGGTCCGGGCGATGCATATGAAGATTTACACCTGCTCTCAAAATGTGACTATATTATCGGTCCCCCTAGCACTTTTTCTGGCTGGGCTTCATACATAGGGCGGGTGCCTGTTCATTACTTAAGCCACGCAAATACTCAAATAGAACGTAATCGTTTTGAAATTGTGGAGTGGTGAGCCAAAGTCTCTATCGGTTGACGTGACTTCACTTTTTCGGGCCAGTTTTTATGTTAATATCCGTTATGATCACGACCAAAAACCGGGTCGAGGACTTGAAGCGGACCTGTCGGGTTTTGTGCAAGATTGATCCGCCGCCATTGGAAATTCTAATCACTGCCGATGGTTGCACCGATGGCACTGTCGAGTTTGTGCGATCGGAATTGCCTCAGGCGCGCCTGATTGTAAACACGGTGGGACAAGGCTCCGTGGCCTCCCGGGACCGCATGATGCGCGAGGCGGCCGGCGATCTGGTTCTAGCCTTGGACGATGACAGTTATCCGGAGCAGTCGGATTGCCTGACCCATTTGGCAAATTTGTTCGTCGACCGGCCGCAACTCGCCGTCGCTCATTTCCCGCAGCACACGGATGAATATCCCGAATCATTATTGCGCACAGACTTTGGACCGCATTGCCTCACCCGGTCTTTTGCTAACTCGGGCGCCTGTTTGCGTCGTTCAATTTATCTCCAACTCCCAGGATTTGAGCCACGCTTCTTTCACATGTATGAAGAACCAGACTATGGCCTGCAGTGTGCTGCCAGTGGGTTTGAGGTCTATTACACTTCCATTATTACCATCCGGCACCATTGGTCGGGCCAGACACGCAGTGAGATCACGAACCATCATCGTCACGCGCGAAATGAACTGTGGAGCACTTTAATGCGCTGCCCATTTCCTTTCGCCCCAGCTATAATCGGATACCGGATTTTTTCACAATTCCGCTATGCGTGCAAGCGGGGATTGTCATGGGTAATCCGTGAACCAATATGGTGGTGGAATGCGCTCAAAGGAATTCCTTATTTTTTGCGCAAATCGAAGCCTTTTACCTGGGAGAACTATCGGTATTGGTTGAGTCTGTCCACCAGGAATTAATGTCCTTAATTTGAATGTGAAGGTTATGTTGCGCTCAAATCTCGATGTGTCAGTCGCACCACTCGTTGCGCGGGTGGCAGACACAAAATCCCTGCGCTGGATTGTTGCCCAGGAAGGATCGCGCCGGAACTATGCGATTCCCCTTGCGTTTCAGCGTCTGGGATCCTTGAGGCTTTTTTATGCGGACATGTGGTGCCGGCAAGGACGCACATTTTTAAAAAACGGTCCGGCCGCCACGCGCTCGCTGGCCAACCGCTTTAACGCCGGGATTCCAGCCGACCGGGTGATTTCCTTCAGCCCTTCTGCCATCGCGCGCAAGGCCGTTCAACATTACCGCAAACGGGCCGGCTCGCGCGAAACCTTGGGCCACTGCTACTGTGACTATGGTGAGTGGTTTAGTTCCCGCGTGGAATGGCACTTGCGGACAATTGATTTGGAGCCGGATCAGGATGTTTTCTTTGGTTTCAACACGAATTGTCTTGAGGCCATCGAGTTGCTTCATCAACGCGAAGTATGTTCCATAGTCACCCAGGTGGATCCGGGTCGCGTGGAAGAAGACTTGATGATGGTTGAGTCGGAGCGGTGGCCGGACTGGGAGCGTTTCGAGGGACGTTATCCGCAACGCTATTGGAACCGGCTTAAGGCGGAGTGGGATTCAGCGGATTTGGTGGGAGTGAATTCGGACTGGTCCAAAGAGGCCCTAGTCATGCAGGGCGTGCCGCCTGAGAAAATCTTCGTGGTTCCGCTCGCCATAGATTTAAAAACGAAGGGAACGGTGGCGGAGCGAGGTGTCCGTTCGGGTTCTCCGTTGCAGGTGCTTTGGCTGGGCACGGTTACGTTGCGCAAGGGCATTCAATATCTGGTTGAAGCGGCGCGATTATTGCAAAACACGAACATTGAGTTCTTGATTGCAGGTGAAATGGCGATTTCCAGGGATGCCGTCGCGAGGTTCCCCTGCAACATGAAGTTAATGGGGCGGTTGAGCCGGGAGCAAACGGCAGCGGCGTATGCAGCCGCCGACGTCTTTGTGCTGCCGACCATTTCCGATGGGTTCGCCATTACACAACTGGAGGCAATGGCGCAGGGGCTGCCCGTGGTGACAACCCCCAATTGCGGGCGGGTGGTGACCGACGGTGTGGACGGTTTCGTCATCCCGCCGTACAATAGTGCATACCTCGCGGAGGTTCTGACACGACTCCATCAGGATCGCGTGCTTCTGTGTGAAATGTCGCGTCAAGCTCAAAAAACGGTACGGCGATTTGACCTTCCATCAAATGCCCAGGCCATCGATAAGGCGGTCCAGGCTTATCGCCAGCGCTCTGCCAGACAGGCTCGAAACTCGACTAACAGTGGTTCACCATTCGACAGACGATTGGAACGCCCGCCTGCCATCACCCCGCAATCCCAATGTTCCAGGCCAGCCAAATTCAAATTGGAAAGAGCCCCGGAACAATTGCCCAAGGCGGTGGTAGGCTTTTCGGGATCGCGAGACCATTATCAAGTGGCCCTGGCTTTGCAGGAGGCCGGGTTGCTGGAAAAACTGGTCACCGACCTTTATTGGGAGCCAAGTCAAACTCCTTGGGGCGGCCACCTCGCCCGGCGTTACCCCAAGCTGCTGGCACGGCAGGCACACGGTCTTCCCCAAAACCAGGTCATTACTCCACCGGGCGTGATGGTTGACAGTTTGTTAATGAAAACAGGCTTGGCTTCACGATCCCGACAAATCCGTCTGGATCGCGCCATTGGCCAGCGAGCCCGTCGCGAGTCCTGGAAGTCACAATCAGCGTTATTCTCCTACAGTTATTATGCGTCCGCAGCATTTGCGAAAGGCGAGCAACGGCCTCCTTTGCGTTTTTTGTTCCAGCTCCACCCACATCCGGCGACCGTTCGCAAAATTCTTCAGGAAGAAATTGTTCGGGTCCCAAAATTTGCCTCTTCTTTGAAATGGGAACATGAGTTGGGAGCCCCGGAAGAGCATTTCGCCGCCCTGTGTGAAGAATCCCGCTTGGCCAATGGCTGGGTGGTGGCCAGCAGCTATACCGCCGCCACCCTCGTTGAAAATGGCATACCTCGCGACCAAATCCATGTCGTTCCTTACGGTGTGGACTTTGACGAATATCCTTGTCGCACCAGCGCGCCGCCGGCGACGGCTCCTTTTCGAATCATTTGGGTGGGCAGCATGACCCAACGCAAGGGGTTGTCCTATTTTTTGGAGGCAATTCGGGATTTGCCTCAAAAGAATTTGGAGGTTCTGATATGCGGACATCATGCAATTGACCAGCAGGTCATTCATGAGTATGGCATCAGCAGTGTTCGCGTTCTTAAAGGTTTGCCGACGGCCGACCTCACAGCGGAACTGCGGGCGGCCGACCTCTTTGTCCTGCCTTCGTTGGCCGAAGGATTCGGCCATGTAATTTTGGAGGCGATGTCTTCAGGTCTTCCGGTTCTGACCACGGCCTCCACCTGTGCTCCGGATGTTTTGACCCATGGTGAACATGGGTTCATTGTTCCAATTCGGGATAGTGGCGCGTTAGTCGAGGCGATTACTTGGGGTCGGCAGCATCGTTCGCAGTTGTATCATATGGGGCTGGCGGCGGCCCATCAGTCCAGGCGCTTTACGTGGGAGCACTTTCGCAAAGGAATCGTCACCGCTTATGGCGAGATGATCGGCCATAGACTTTCGGATTCGGATCATCCGTTGGATTAGAATGCTGGTTTTTACGCTCAAAAGATCATGTCGTTATTGGAATTAGCGCTGATTGGTCAAGCATTGCTATGGCTCATCGTCCTGGTTACTTTTCTGGCCAGTGGGCAGGCTTCGATATTTCATCCATTGACCGCCTATCTGGCTTTCCATGGAGTCGTGTTCGTGGTGCGCCCGATCTTGGTTCATTATCTCCATTTCGACACCGTCTTCACTTACATGCTGATCAATCCTTCCGACGATGTGTTCATCAAGGCTTTGGTAGTCAGCTCAGCCGCCCTGTTGATCTTTGGCGTCGGCAGTTTTCTGGCGGGGCGAACTAGCCTGGTCAATACGGTGACCCCGCCGCCCGCTTTCAGAAGCGATCAGATTGGCGCATTGATCCTAACAACCTTGCTGCTGGCACCGATGGTTGCGTATTCCATCGTGGAATCGGTCGGCGGACAAGTCACTGGCGAGAGTCAAGGAGGGGTTTTTATTATGACAGGTGCCAGCGGATATACGGCAGAAGCACAAAACATGGCGGGGGCCCTGATCTGCGCGTGGCTGGCGGTCACCCGATTCAATCGGATCGGCCTCTTGCCGTTGATTGTTTACATAGGCTACCGGTCCTATTGCGGTTGGGCGCGTTGGACGATTGTGTTGCTTTTTCTGGCGCTGGCCCTGGTGTATGCCTGGCAGAAGCGCATCCGCTGGCTGCCAGCATGGTCGGTGCTGCTGGCCATTCCCCTGCTCCTGCTGTTCCAAACGCTGGGGCATAACCGAGGCTACGTCCAAATGTTGCTGGCAGGCCAGAGCACGAAGGAGGCCGATGAGCCGATGAGCCGTTTTGATAAGGCTAAATTGAAATATGACACCCAGGAATTCGCCAATTTCGATTATCTTTGCTATGTGGTCGGGGCGGTGCCGGATCGGACTGGAACCTATACCTATGGCACTCAATACCTGCAGCTCTTTACTGAGCCGATTCCACGTAAATTGTGGCCGGGAAAGCCCGCGGGCGCCCCGATTGGATTCTTTAATTTAAACGACTATGGTGACTTCAATGGTTTGACGGTATCACTGCCTGGCGATGGCTGGATCAGCGGCGGATGGGTAGGGCTGATCATAACAATGGGGTTGGTGGGTGGGCTGCTGGGGAAGGCACATCGTTGGTTCTGGAAGAACTCGAACCGGAATCTGCCCGCGTTGTTTTACTTGGTTGGCCTGGCCATGTTGCCCCAATGGTTTCGCGATGGAGGAATCTCCATTTCAAAATTTCTGTTCTGGAATCTATCGCCGCTCCTGCTCTGGTCCGGCTTGACCTGGCTGCTGGGCAACCGGCTGGTGCCCGGCTATGCCATTTTGCTGCCGCCTGCCTCCAGCCTGCGCATCATCCAAAAGAAGACACCACAGTCGGCGGTCACGACGGCTCTGGAAAAAATCAAGGCATGAATTCCATCGGCATCGTCTGGGCACAATTCGGCCCATATCATTATGCGCGTGCCGCCGCTTTGCAGAAGCTGCTTGGCGTGGGTAAGCTGCATGCCATTGAACTGGCGAATCAGACCTCATGGTATGAATGGAAACGTTCGGCGGCGGCGGTGGAGGTGACCACGTTGTGCCCGGGAGCGGTAACTGAACATTTGACTTTTTGGCCCGTATTTCGCCGGGCCCGCCGGACGTTCGCGGAACTCAAACTCGAGGTTTGCATCCTTCCCGGATATTGGCCAAAACAGTCCCTGGCTGCGTTGCTGGCAGCCAAATCTCTCGGCATCCGGACGGTGATGATGAACGAAAGTCACGCCGGTACTTCAAAAGCTCGCGGTGTCGCGGCTTGGGTGAAACGCCGGCTGGCGGGTCTATTTGATGCCGCGCTTGTTGGCGGTCTCCCGCAAAAAAGATATTATGAAGCGATGGGAATGCCAGTTGAAAAAATCTTCACTGGCTACGATGCCGTGGACAATGATTTCTTTGCCGGCAAAGCTGAGGAAATCAGCCGCCGGAAGTCCGAGATCCGAGGACAATACGTCCTGCCTGAACATTATTTTCTCAGCCTGGGACGGTTTCTGCCCAAAAAAAACCTGACCACTTTGATTTGCGCCTACGCCAAGCTGCTGGTTTCCAGCCCGGATTGCCAGACACACCTAGTCATGGTGGGTTCAGGAGAGGAAGAACCAAAACTGCGTGCGGTGTGCCACGAATTAAAACTGCCTGTCTATGATAAAACAGCGGCTGGAATCGGAAATTGGAAATCGGAAACCAGCAAAGAGTTGCCGGGCGTTCATTTTTACGGCTTCCGACAGATCGAAGAAAATCCAGTGTTTTATGCATTGGCCGATGCTTTCATTTTGCCGAGCTTATGGGAAGAGTGGGGGCTGGTGGTCAATGAAGCTATGGCTTCCGGACTGCCCGTGGTGGTCAGCAAAACCGCTGGGTGCGCAGAGGATCTGTTGGAAACCGGTTGGCCCGCTCGGACCGATTTGTTGACGATCAAACGATCTGGGGAATGGCCGGACATGGATCGCTTT
>Ga0302320_10018887_pt1 | contig 13880 bp, 8 predicted proteins | sample Bog_T0_3_FD_202130 | JGI IMG/M metagenome (GOLD analysis project Ga0302320, IMG submission 202130) | Peat permafrost microbial communities from Stordalen Mire near Abisko, Sweden - Bog_T0_3 | ecosystem: Environmental > Terrestrial > Soil > Wetlands > Peat | place: Sweden: Abisko, Stordalen Mire... | reverse complement strand
TGTTTGTGGATGATGCCCCCTATTTCATTTTGGGGGCGCAAGTGAATAATTCGAGCGGATGGCCGGCTCTGCTCCCGAAGGTGTGGCCCGCCATGGAGTTCATGGACGCCAACACCGTCGAAATTCCAGTCTATTGGGAGCAGTTCGAGCCCCAGCCGGGCGAGTACGACTACAGCGTGGTCGACGCTCTCCTGGCGCAGGCTCGGACTCACCGGCTGCATTTGGTCCTACTTTGGTTCGCAACCTGGAAGAATGGCAACCCGCACTATATCCCGGAGTGGATGAAGCTGGCGCCGGAACGGTATACGCACGTGGTTGATGGAAACGGCATCCCGGTGGATTCTCCGTCGCCCTTCTGCGCCGCCTCGCTCGACGCGGACGCCAAGGCCTTCGCCGCTTTGATGCGTCACCTCAAGGCGGCGGACGCCCAGCGAACCGTGTTGATGGTGCAGGTGGAGAATGAGCCGGGAACCGGGGGCAACCTCCGCGACCATTCGCCGGAAGCGCAAAAACTCTTCGACGGCCCAGTCCCGGACGATGTCCTAAAAGCCATGCACGCGCCATCCCGCGCGCCTTCCCCGAATTGGCGGGACGTCTTTGGCCCGGACGCTGAAGTCTGCTTCCACAATTGGTCCGTGGCGCGATATATCGGGCAGGTGGCCGCTGCCGGCAAGGCCGTATATCCGCTCCCCCTCTATGTCAACGCTGCGCCGGGAACGCACCGCTGCGCCGTATTGCCGGAATCCGTCCACCCCGGAGCGCCCACTCGTTATGAAGATGGCGCTCCGAGCGACAACGTGGTTCCTATTTGGAAGATCGCCGCGCCCGCTCTCGACATGATCTCACCAGACGACTATGCCACCGACTCGGCGGGTTACATCAGAGCGCTCGCTATCTATCGTCGCGGCGACAACGCTCTCTATGTGCCTGAAACCGGCGGCAGCCCGCGGTTTTTCTTTTTTGCCCTTGGCCATGGGGCGATCGGGTTTTCGCCCTTCGGGGTGGATTTCACCAGAATCAAAGCCATTCCGGACGCCGCCCGGCCCAAAGAAGAGTTGCTCACTCCTTGGGCGCGGACCGGGACCAAGGAGTTCGTTGCTCCCTTCGCGCCCACCTACGCCTTGATTGCTCCCATGGCTCGCGAGATCGCTCGCCTGAATTTCGAGGGCAAGCTCCAGGCCGTCGCCGAAGAACAGGGAACGCCCACGCAAACGCTTCGGTTTGGAGCGTGGGATGCCACTGTTTCTTATGGAGTGTGGGCGCGATACGGCCACCCCGCTGGTAATCCTCAGCCCATGGGCGGCGCGCTCGTCGCCCAGCTCAAGGACAACCAGTTTCTGGTGGCCGGGTTTTACTGCCGCGTCGATTTCCGTGCCGCCGCGCCGGATAAGCGCCGCCAGTTTCTCCGCGTCGAGGAAGGAACCTATAAGGACGGTGTTTTCAAGTTCATTCGCCTGCTGAATGGCGACCAGACCGACGGAGGTCTGGACTTCAGCTCCGAGCCGTTGGTTCTGCGCGTCTCGGTCACAACTTATTGATGCCCATGGAGGGGATTATGAGAACGTCACTGACGTTGCTGGTTTTCGCGATCGCCTTGGTGGCGGCGCCAACGCACCGGTTCGCGTGCTCCGACTACATGCAAGGCAAAGTCTTCATCGTCGACGCCGAGGGCAAGGTCGAGGGGAGTTACGATGCCCCGAACTCCGATGATCTGTGGGCGCTGCCGAACGGGAACCTACCGTTCAACGCCGGCAACGGGGTAAAGAAAGTCACGCGGGACAAGTGGCGCGTGGTGTTTTCCTACGAATCCAGCAGCGAAGTCTACGGCTGCCAGCGGCGGCGGAACCGTCGCGATCTTCTCACCCGCCCAGTGACACGAGGTAAATGATATGAAACTGACTGACTTTGCAGTGACAGCGGCTCTTCTCTTTCTCGCGCCCGCCGCCGCATTCTCTCAGGCGAAGGCCGCCTCCGTGCCGCACATCGTCCAGAAGGACGGACGCTTCGCGCTGTTCGTCGACGACGCCCCATTTCTCGTCATGGGCATCGAGGATCTGACCCTGGGCGACTGGCCCCCGCGCCCGGCCATCTGGCCCGCTCTGCAATACATGGGCGTCAACACCGTCGAGATACCCGTGTATTGGGAGGATTTCGAGCCCCAGCCCGGACACTACGATTACAACGTGATCGACCGACTCCTCGCCGCCGCCCGTCAGCACAACGTTCGCCTCGTGCCGCTCTGGTTCGGGACCTACAAGAACGGCCATCCGCACTACATGCCCGACTGGATGAAGCTCGACCCCGTCCGCTATCCCCACGCGCTCGACCGGAACGGCCAAGCCGTCGATTCGCCTTCCCCCTTCGCCGCCGCTTCGCTCGATGCCGACAAGCGCGCCTTCGCCGCCCTCCTCTCACACCTCAAGGAAGTCGATCCACAGCGCACCGTAATCATGGTCCAAGTCGAGAATGAAACCGGCAACTGGAACTGCGTCCGCGATTACTCCCCGGCCGCGCAGAAGTACTTTGAGGCCCCTGTCCCGCCCGAGATTCTCAAGGCCATGCACGCGGAAGCCGCTTTGTCTCCCAACTGGCAAAACGCTTTTGGTCCCGATGCCGACGAGTACTTCAACGCATGGGCTGTGGCGCGCTATGTGGGCCAGATCGCGGCCGTGGGGAAGGCGGTTTATCCGCTGCCCATGGTGGCCAACGCGGCCCTGCGCGACCCGTTGCATCCAGGCCCTGCCGGCCTGCCGGGCGCTCCCGGCTCCTACGAGAGCGGCGGTCCCACCGACAACGTGCTCGGCATCTGGAAAGCCACGGCCCCGGCGATCGATGTTCTGGGGCCAGACGATTACCAGAACAATCCCGCCGCATATTTGAAAGTTCTGGAGCTTTATCGCCGCAACGACAATCCCTTGTACCTGCCGGAGACTGGCTGTCCCGACTGTGCCCGCTTTTTCTTCACGGGACTTGGCCTGCAGAGCATAGGATTCTCAGCGGCCACCGATGTCACCAGGCCGTCCCTCCTGGGTGCACAAGCCGGAATGCAGGCCGCCCAGGCAGGCAACTCGAGCACGTGGGAAGAATACAAGCCGGTGGACGAGTTCCTGACTTCCTGGGGAATGAACTTCCACCTGATCGGTCCCATGCAGCGCGAGATTGCCCGGCTCAATTTCGAAGGCAAGCTCCAGGCCGTGGCGGAAGAACAGGGCAAAGCAACCGAGATTCTGCCTTTCGGAAGCTGGAATGCCGAGATCACCTTTGGCCCACCCCGCCGTAGTCCCAACCCGCCCGCGGAGAATCCAAAGCCGGCTGGGCGCGTTCTGGTGGCACAACTTGCCGACAACCAGTTCCTGGTGGCCGGATACTTTTGCCGCGTCGACTTCCGTCCCGCCAGCACAGAGCAGCAAAGAAAGTCGCAGCATGTCGTCCCGGGAACCGATGAGACCCCCTCCGCTCTGATCGACGGCAAATGGCAGCACCGGCAGTTCCTTCGCCTGGAGCAGGTAACCTGGGAGGACGGCGCCTTCAGGCATGTTCGCACCTGGGGCGGACGAGGGGGAGAGACAAACGGCCTCTACTTCGGCGAGACGCCCGTCGTGTTGCGCGTCTCGCTCACCACCTATTAGAAGCGGCGCCCGCCTCTACTTCGATAGTCGGCCCGTCAGGAGTGAAAAAAATGAAAGTGAATTCCGCTGTGATCGCCGCGTTTGCGGCCACGCTCGGAGCTGCAACTCTTCACGCCCAGGTCGAGCAGACTGGGTCCGGCGCCCGTCCTCTGCCCCGCCTGGTCGCAAAGGACGGACGTTTCGCTCTGTTGGTAGATGATGCCCCGTATCTGGTGCTGGCGGCACAGGTCAGAAACTCCAGCGCCTGGCCGTCCGTGTTTCCAAGGCTGTGGCCCACCCTGGAATACCTGCACGTCAACACCGTCGAAGTACCCGTCTACTGGAATCAGTTCGAGCCGCATCCTGGACAGTTCGACTACACCTTGATCGATATGCTCTTATCCGAGGCGCGCAAGCATAACGTCCGCCTTGTGCCGCTCTGGTTCGCCACGTGGAAGAATGGCAGCCAACACTACATGCCCGACTGGATGAAGCTTGACCCCACCCGCTACGCTCACGCCATCGACCGGTCCGGGCAGGCTGTCGACTCTCCATCGCCATTCGCGACCTCGTCGCTCGAGGAGGACAAAGCCGCGTTCGCCGCCTTCATGCGCCACCTCAAGGAAGCCGACCCGCAGCGCACTGTCATCATGGTGCAGGTGGAGAACGAACCCGGCAACTGGAACAGCGTTCGCGATTTCTCTCCGGCTGCGCAAAAAGCGTTTGAAGCGCCGGTCCCGTCGGAGGTGCTCAGCGCCATGAATGCGAAGACTGCTTCATCTCCCAACTGGCAGCAAGCTTTTGGTCCCGATGCAGACGAGTACTTCAACGCCTGGTCCGTGGCTCGCTACGTGGGCCAGGTCGCGGCCGCGGGAAAGGCTGTTTATCCGCTCCCGTTGTACGCCAACGCGGCTCTTCGCGACCCGTTGCATCCGGGTCCTGCCGGACTGCCGGGTGCTCCCGGCTCCTATGAGAGTGGCGGCCCCACTGACAACGTGCTCGGCATCTGGAAAGCCGCGGCTCCAGCGATCGATATTCTGGCGCCGGACAATTATCAGACCGACCCCGCATCCTATCTGAAGGTGTTCGACCTCTATCACCGCGCGGACAATCCTCTCTTTGTGCCCGAGACCGGCCGCCCTTACAATGCCCGCTTCTTCTTCACGGCGCTCGGTCTCCAGGCCATCGGATTCTCACCATCAGGAGGCAACACGGAAGGTGAATTCAAGCCGGATGAAGTTTCGAAAGCGCGGGAGGAGTTTTTGAACCCCTGGGCAATGAATTACCGGCTGATCGGGCCCATGCAAAGGGAGATCGCGCGCCTCAATTTCGAGGGCAAGCTTCAGGCCGTCGCCGAAGAGCAGGGGAAAGTTACAGAGACCCTGAAGTTCGGATCATGGGACGCGTTGGTGTCGTACGGAACGTCGGGCAGGGGACCCGCGATGGGAAATCCGAGCCCGCTTGGCCGCGCCCTGGTCGCTCAATTGAATGACAACCAGTTCCTTGTCACCGGATTCTTTTGCCGCGTCGATTTCCGCCCCGCCGGCACCGAGCAGCAGCGCAAGTCCCAGCATATCGTGGAAGGAACCGGACAGACGCCCTCGGCCCTGATCGACGGCAAATGGCAGCATCGGCAGTTCATAGGTGTCGAAGAGGGAACCTTCGAAAACGGCACGTTCAAATTCCAGCGCATCTGGAATGGCGACGAGACCGACTGGGGCCTCAAATTTGGTGAGGATTCCGTAGTGCTGCGCATCACACTTGCCACCTACTAGCGCTCAAGGAGCGGCCATTCGATGCGTCGCAACCGAGTCGCCCAGGATTCGTGGATTTGCGTGGCTGGCATTTGCCTGCCGCGGCCCTCCGTCGGCCACAATAGCAGGGCTGGATGAAGGCCCGTACGTAGGCGAGCGGTTGGTGCCGGGCGCCGCTTGAACGGCGACGACATTATGTTGAATTGCGACGCCCGGCCAAGGCCGTAAGAGCGGGTCGGAAAAGGCTCTCGACAGCCTGCCGGCCCTCCCAAGGCGCTTTATTGCATCAAAGGACGGCGCCTTGGTATAGACTGAATAAGAGCCTGGAGTCCGAAATCATATTCCGGGTGCGGAGAACAAACATGGAGACCGATTCCTCACGCAGAAAGTTCCTTGTGGCCGGCCTGAGTCTGCCAATTGCCGCCGTGGCAGATACTCCGGCGGGCCAGGCACCCACCGCACGTGTTTCCGGCGCAGCGTCGCCGGCGGCCGCCGGGCCCCGCTACCGGACGCTAGGCAAGACCGGGCTCAAGATTTCGACGGTCGGTTACGGGTGCATGATTACCTCCGATTCGAGCGTTATTCACCGAGCCGTGGACCTGGGTATTACGTATTTCGATACCGCACGCGGCTACCAAAAGGGCAACAATGAGCGCATGGTCGGAGCCGCGCTGAAAGGGTCGCGCGACAAGATCGTCCTCTCGAGTAAGTCGGAGGCGAAGACCGCTCCGGACGCCATTGCGGAACTCGACACCAGCCTTAAGGAATTGGGTACGGACTACCTGGATATCTGGTACATGCACTCTCGGGATACCGTGGCCAATATTCCCGACGAGCTGGTGACGGTATGGGAGAACGCCAAACAACAGGGAAAGATCCGCCACATCGGCATCAGCACCCACAAACCCAACGACATTGTGGACCGGGTGCTGGCGGTGGGGAAGTTTGAGGTCCTGCTGAGCACTTACAGCTTCGCAATAGGCGCGGCAAACGACCCGGCCTACCAGAAGCTGACGGATGCCGGTATCGGTCTGGTGGCGATGAAGGTGATGGCGCCCGCCGCCCGCGCCCGCAAACCGGATGGTCCGCTGGCCGCGTTGAAATGGGTCCTGCGGGACGCGCGATTTACCGCCGCGATCCCGAGCATGACCGACATGGACCAACTGGAGATGAACGTCCGGGCTATGACGGAACCGTTCAACGAAGCGGACCAGAAACTGCTTGCCCGCGTCAACGAAGACATTCGTCCATACTACTGCCGCATGTGCCAACAGTGCAGCGGCCAGTGCCCCAAGGGCGTGCCGGTCCCGGAGACCATCCGCTATCTGGCCTACGCCGATTTCTACGGGCAATTCGCCCTTGGCCGGGAGCACTTCCTGGCTCTGCCGGCGGAAACGCGCGCCGTACGATGCCGCGACTGCGCCTCGTGCCAGGTACGATGCCCCAACGGAGTTCATGTCGCCGAGCGCCTGATGCGCGCGCAGGAACTGTTCACCTAGCGACTGGAGAATCGCATGCGATCTAGAAGGCTGCTTTCACTGGCCCTCGCTGCGGCGGGACTCGCGCTGTTCCTTGAGTGCTCGACGTCCCTGGGTCAAAACGCGCCCGCAATCAAGCCCTCAAAAGCGCCGCCGCTGATGGCCCTGCTGGACCGGTTCACCGCCGCGAGCGTTCCTGTTCTTGGACCCGCCGAGATCGAGGTCGCGCCGCGCCAGTGGGACCAACCCATCCCGGCCGGCCTTCCCGGCAACGGTCTGGCGCAGCATCCCATGCTCTATGTCGGCGAGGGGTACAACAAAATATTCCTCGTCAATCAAGCCAAGATCATCTGGACCTATTCCACCGGACCCGGATGGGAATACGACGACGTGTGGATGCTCTCCAATGGCAATATCCTTTTCAGCCGCATGCAGTATGTCGCCGAAGTGACGCCCACGAAAGAGGTGGTGTGGCGTTACGACGCTCCCGAGGGGACCGAAATCCACACCTGCCAGCCGATCGGTTTGGACAAGGTCCTGTTCGTTCAGAACGGCCTGCCGCCCAAGCTGATGGTCGTCAACACTAAGACCAAGGTTGTGGAAGTCCAACACGACCTCCCGGCCCCGAGCCTGACCGACCCTAAGACCGTCCACGGACAGTTCCGCCGGGTGCGGTACACAGCCAAGGGAACGTACCTCGTTCCCTTCCTGACGATGAACCAGGTGATCGAGTACGACAGGAATTTCAGGGAGATCTGGAAGTACGAGATCGCGAGCCCTTGGGCCGCCATCCGACTTAAGAACGGGAATACGCTGATCACCGACGAGAAGGATATCCTCACGCGCGAAGTCAACCCCAAGAAGGAAACAGTGTGGGAACTCAAGCCGGGCGACGTGCCGGAAGCCTATCGGTATATCAACACGCAGACAAGCACGCGTTTGGTCAACGGCAACACCATCATCTGCTCCCGAGGCGGTGACGGAAAAGGTCCTCAGCTTGTGGAAGTCACGCCCGACAAGAAGGTTGTCTGGGTTCTGCGGGATTGGGCCAATTTCGGCCCGGCTACCGCCGTTCAGATCCTCGACGACCCGGGCATCCCTGAAAAGCCCGGGGAGTCACAACGGTGACGAACACCGCACCGGCATTTTCTGATACGCCGGAAAAGAGGGGAGGCGGCGGTAGCTAATACCTACGCCCTTCAAAGCGTGACTTAAAACCAAGCCAGCCCTGCGACGTCTGGGAGCTATCTCACCTTTTTCATCACCGGCGCGGGACAGATGACGACGCCGTGGGCCGACGGCATGCTGCCGGTCGCGCCGCTATTCCCAAATCCCGCAGCGCCGATCAACGTAAGCATCGGTGGAGTTCTCAGCGAGTGTTCCGGAAATTGGGCGGGACCGATCTACGCTGGGGTGACACAGGTGAACGCCTGTGTTCCGGCGGGTGCGCCGATGGGAGATGCGGTTCCATTGGAGGTGACCGTGGGCGGTATTGTGGCGCAACCCGGCGTGACGGTCCGCGTCGGCAGCTGATCCGGAAATTTCGCGCGCGTCGAACTGCTCGGCTCGCATGACCCACTGAAATGGAGGCGCGCCGAGGACGGACCGTACATCGAGTCACCGCAACAATGGCCGAGTGAACGCGCGTTGGCGTTTCGGATTCTCTTCGCCTGAGCCCGAGCTGTCCGCTCTCCGGAAGAGTCGGCCTGGCGCCTCCGCAGGTTGAGATCCTGAAATGAAATGAGACATGGATGGCACGCGCTCCTGCTGCTGGCGGCCTCTACCGCTGTCGCGCAGGAGCAACCCGATCCCCGCGGCCCCGTCGTAAACGCTGGGATGACACCGAGGGTAACCGCGGAAGGAGTAGATGCCGCCGGGTATCGCTTCACGCCCGCGATAGATGCCGGACGCTGGCAGGCGCAGTGGATCTGGCTCGATCCTGCCGCTGGCGGGGGCGAAGCCATAGCCGCATGCTTTCGGAAGAAGGTCACTCTTCCGGCGGCCCCGAAGGCGGTTCGCGCACGGATCAGCGCCGACATCGTCTACCGCCTCTGGATCAACGGACAACTCGTCTCCCGCGGCCCTGCCGATCCCGGCAACGATTACAGCCCGCGCACGCGCTGGTCGCACCAATGGTTGTATGACCTGCGCGATTTAACGCCCTTTTTTAAACCAGGGGACAACGTTATCGCCGCGGAAGTATTCACCAGGGAGCAACCGAACTACTCGCTCGGCCGCCCCGGATTCGCTTTCGGCGCGGACTTTACCTTTGTGGACCGCCCGGCTATCCAGGTGACCAGCGGGCCCGATTGGAGCGCCGCGCTGTCCGAAGCATACTCACCGGCGGAATGGACGGCTTCCACGCCGGGCGCCAAACCGGTTCGCCACATTCGTTTCGACGCGTCCAAGGAAGCGCAGGGGTGGAGGCTCGCCGGTTTCGACGACTCGCGCTGGCCGCGAGCGGCGAAGATCGATTCGGTCAGGGGCAACCTGGCTGCCAGCGAGATTCCGCCGCGAATGGAAGCCATTTATCCCTGGGTCGAAGTGGTTCGGGCCAGCGAGGGCGTGACGGTGAGCGGGGATACCGTTACGCTCAGCAAGGATGCGAGCTTCGCCGTCCGCTTCAACCGGGTTCTGAGCGCCTACCTGAGCGTCAAGGTCCGGGGCGCTGCGGGAACCGTCGTGATCCTCCAGCCGAACGAAGTGAACCAACCGGGATTCCACCGCATGACCTCAGTCATCCTGCGGGAGGGCATCACCTATTATGAGTTTCCCGTAATGGACAGCTTTTCGACGGTAAACATCCAGGTGAACCATGTCACCGCGCCGCTGGTGATCGAAGACGTGCGGGCCAGCTTCGTTTCTTATCCGGTGAGCTATGTGGGATCGTTCGAAACCAGCGATGCAGACCTGAACCGGTTATGGAAGGCCTCGCGGTGGGCTACCCAGATCAGCATGCAGACCCATCACCTGGATTCGCCGCACCACCAGGAGCCCATCAGCGACCCTGGCGACTATCTCATCGAATCTCTCGAAGACTATTATGCATTTGGGGAGCCGTGGCTCGCTCGTCAGGATCTGCGCAAGTTCGGAGCTATTCTCAAGAACTCCGACTATTATAACTTTCACACGAGCTACTCGCTTCTCTGGCTGCAGATGCTGTTGGACTATTACGATTACACCGGAGATCTTGAGTTGGTGAAGGAACTGGCGCCGGTTGCCCGCGGATTGCTCGACCGCTTTACCGGATGGCGCGGGAAGAACGGCCTGATTTCAGAAGCGCCAAATTACATGTTCATGGACTGGGTGAATATAGCCGGCATCGCTTGCCATCATCCGCCCGCTGTGATTGGCCAGGGCTACATGACGGCGTTCTATTATCGCGGTCTGGCCGATGCGCGCCGGATCGCTGAACTGACCGGCGATCGCGCATCCGCGCTCCGCTATGAGCAACTCCGGCGCGAAGTTGGCGGCGCATTCCAGCGCGAATTATGGGATCCGAAAAAAGGCCTCTACCGCGACGGCAGGCCCTTCCAGACTTCGGTCTCTCCCAGCCAGTGGCTGCCCGCCGATACGGCCATCGAAACCTTCAGCCCTCACGTGAACTCTCTCGCCGTGCTCTACGATCTCGCCCCTGCCAGTGAGCAGCAGCCGATCATGGAGCGGGTCCTCGCCGAATCACCGCTCAATGCGCAGCCCTATTTTATGCATTTCATCTTCGCCGCGATCGCGCATTCGGGTTTGTTCGAAAAAAACGGTGTGCCCCAGATGCGGCGCTGGCAGATTCATCCCGATTCCGGAACTGCCCCTGAAATGTGGGACAGCGGCGATTACAGCCACGGATGGACAGGGACTCCGCTGATCCAGATGTCGGCCGCATTCTCGGTGTACAGCCCTCCGCTCCCGGATTCCGCACCGTAGCCATTCATCCCATCCCCTCGGGATTGGAATGGGCTCGCGGAGTGGTCCCGACTCCACACGGCAAGCTGGAGGTTTCCTGGCAGCGTTCCACACACGAGTTCCACTTGCACGTTATCGTGCCGCAAGGGGTAGGCGCCGAAATATCTTTGCCCTGGAGCGGGCCCATTCAACTGGACGGAAAGCGCGTGCGCGCCGCCGCCGATCGGACGATTCGCGTCCCTGCCGGCACACATGACCTGATGCGCCGGACCCCATAGAAGCAGCCTGACTTACCGTATTCCCTTGACTTCGAACTCGTACCGGCCGGAGCCGATTTCACTTGTCGCGCGGGTGGGCTTGCCGGGAAGCGAAACTTCGGCATTTATGCCCGGCGGGATCTCCACGGTTAAGTGAAACACGTCCCCCGTCAAGCGCCAATGAACCACCACTGGGCCGCGGAAAGTGTCCCAGCTGGCATCTACGCTGGTGAGGTCGCCCACAGGTTCGGGTTGGATGCGAATGCGGCGCAAGCCAGGGCTGGCATTGTCAAGGCGGATACCGGCAAGACCGGCGTAGAACCACTCTTCGATGTGGCCGAGCATCAGGTGGTTCTGTGAGCTGTCGCGGCCGGCATCCCAGGCTTCGGTGAGACTGGTGGCGCCGGCAGCCAGTTGCGCTCCATAGCTGGGAACGTCGGTCCGGGTCGCCATATCGAAAAGCACATCGCTGCGGCCCGCGTTCAGAAGGGCCTGTACGACGTAGTGATAGCCGATGTCCCCCGCGCTGGTATGGTTGTTTTGCTCGCGAATATCCGCCACGAGTTCGGGAATGGCATCGGCGGAGGGCGACAACCCCAGAACGGAACTCATGGCAATCGCGGTCTGGCTAATGGTTGCGAAATGCGCCTGGTCGAAGGCAGCCTGAACGGTGGCAGCCCGTGCGCTGAATTCCACGGCGTCGGCGCCACGGCCAAGGATGTGTGCGATCCGTTCGAGGGTGCGGAGGTCGGTCAACCAGTAAGCCGTCGCGGTGAACCCCAGGGGAGTCAGTTGCGAAACGCCGGGACGGTGGGGCCCGATGTCGTACCAGTCGCCCAAACCGTAAAGGAGCAGATGGTTCGTGCTCCGCGACTCCAGATAATCCATGTAACGGCTCATGGTGAGATACGAATCGGCCAGCGGCTGTCGGTCGCCGTACCAGGCCCAAGCGAGCCACGGCAGCGCCACGCCCGCACTGCCCCATTCGGGCGAATCGCGGAAACCGGAACCGAAGGTCACGTACTCGGGAGCGATATCGGGAATGAGGCCGTCGATGGTCTGGGCCTCGCGCACGTCGCGAATGATCTTCGGCAGGAAGCTGCGAAGATCCCAGTTGTAGAGCAGCGGCGGGCCCATGAGATGCGATTCCTCCAGCCAGCCGAGCTTTTCGCGATGGGGGCAATCGGTGAGGACGTGCTGCAGGTTGCTGCGAATCGCGGCGTCGATGAGCGCGTGGATGCGGTTCAGCAGGTCGTTGGAGCAGCGAAAGCTGCCGATGCGAGGCGCGTCGAGGTGAACGAACTGGCCGGTGAGACTGCGGATCACGGGTGCGCCGGTGGTTTCGACTTGGACATAGCGGAAGCCGTAATAGGAAAAGCGCGGCGACCACGCCTCGACGCCGACGCCTTTCAAGGTGTAGGTAAAGTACTGCGGCCCGCCGGAAGAGCGTTGCGTGACCAGGCCATTGGCGTCGAGGAGTTCACCGGGAATGAGCTTCACCTGGTCGCCGGGCGCGCCGCTGACTTCGACGCGAGGCCAGCCGGCAAAATTCTGGCCCAAGTCATACACTGCAATCCCCGGTTTGACCTCGGTGCGACTTACGGACAGGAAAGTCTGCTGCACGCGCAGGGGCGGGCTGGGTTGCGCGATTAGGACGCCACCAGGCGCTTCCACGCCGGCCGCAGCGCGCCAACCAGTGGCATCGAAGCCCGGCGAATCCCAGCCTGGCGGCTCCAGCCGGGCGTCGAAATCTTCCCCGCCGTAGATGCAGGAGAAGGTCAACGGTCCGAAGTGTGTGCGCCACGAACCGTCGGTTCCCACATCGCGGCTGGTGCCGTCAGCGAATTCCAGGTGCAGCTGCAGGAACAGTCGAGGCTGGCCGAACGAACCGGTGTATTTGGCATAACGGCCGCCCACCACGTTGTAGAAACCGTTGCCCAGCAGGACTCCCAGCGCGTTGGGGCCAGCCTTCAGCAAAGCGCGGACATCATAGGTCTCGTAGAGGATAGAGTCGCCGTAATTAGTCCACGCTGGCGCAAGCACGTGATCTCCCACCTTGGTTCCGTTGATGCGAAGTTCGTGAAAGCCTAATCCACTGATGAGCACGAGCGCACGCGTGGGTGCGGCGGGCAGGGAGATTTCCTTGCGGAAAATAGGTAGTGGGCCAGACGAAAGCTTCGATTCCGGATACGTGATCCAGGAAGCGTGCCAATCCCTTCGATCCATCACCGCCATGGTGAATTCCGTGGGATCGCTCCATGCGGACTCCGCGCCCGAGGCGTCCCACACGCGCACCTTCCACCAGACGTTCTGGAACGAGCGGAGGGGCGAGCCGGCAAACGTAATCCAGGAGGTTTCTTGGGAAGTGACGCGACCGGAGTCCCAGAGTTCGCCTTGATCGCGCGCCAGATTCTCTGCCGAAATAGCAGCCAGTATTTGATAGGCTGTCTGCTTTTGGTTGCGGTCGGGCGATGCGAGCTTCCAGGAAAGGCGGGGCTGTAGTGCGTCGATGCCGATCGGCGCGGAGCGGGCTTCGGTTTCGAGCGCATAAGGCGTGAGTCCTGCCGTAAGGGTGGGGGCGAGCAGGGCGAGAACGAACAGCGCGCGGGCGGGGTGGGGCGTCATCCGTTTACGATCATAGTACGCGGGCTTCGACGAACTGCCCGATTTCGTCCTCGAGCGGACATTGAAATGATACATCGATTGATGACAATCGCGGCTTGGGCCGCCGCCACGCTGTTGTCGGCGCAGAACGCGACGCCGATGGTCGGTTGGATTGCGCGGAACGCTCAAGAGGATCACTCTTCCGCGCACTGACTGGTGGTCAGCCCAATCTGGCCCCGTGTAATGGCTCCAATGCCGGTGCAGCAGAACGAATGTATG
>Ga0302320_10018883_pt1 | contig 13881 bp, 14 predicted proteins | sample Bog_T0_3_FD_202130 | JGI IMG/M metagenome (GOLD analysis project Ga0302320, IMG submission 202130) | Peat permafrost microbial communities from Stordalen Mire near Abisko, Sweden - Bog_T0_3 | ecosystem: Environmental > Terrestrial > Soil > Wetlands > Peat | place: Sweden: Abisko, Stordalen Mire... | reverse complement strand
GCGGCGCTGGTAGTCCTGCTGAGATACGAGGTGGATTTTTACGCCGCCCGGGCCCTCCGCAGCTCCCAGGTGATAGCGGAAAGGTAGTGCGCCCTGCCAGCCTTGCGGCACGCCCTGGCCTTTGAGAGCTTTGAGAATGGGCGCGGCATCGTAATAGCTGATGGGAATGGAGACGATGCTGGGCATGTTTCCGGCCTTGCGGGCATCGATGCGGGCGGAGTCGGGAAGATCGAGGGTCGAAGCTACGTTGGGGGTCTCGGGATCACCGGAATAACTGGGCAGAAACTGGACCGATCCGCGTTGGACGCCGGTTTCGGGACGCCAGGGTCCGTTGGGGTAGGCGTCGCCTTTGTAGTAGCCGTCGTCTTGCGGGTCAGAGTAGATGAGCATGCCTGCGGCCCCGCGCTGTTCGGCGATGTAGACCTTGACGCCGCGAAAGTTTGCGCCGTAGCGGCAGATGACGATTTTGCCATGCAGGTCAACGTGCTGAGCGGCAAGCAGGTCAAAGTCTTCGAGGCGGCCGTAGTTGGCGTAGACCGCTGGGCCGGTGACGTCTCCGCTGGCAGAGGAGCCGTTGAAGGGCATGACGACACGGGGATCGTCCTGATAGGGATCGCCGGGGACGTGCTCGCGGGTGGGGCCAGTCATGAGTTGGCGGCCGGCATCGTCAAAGGCCTCGACGTGGACGGCTATGGGCTGGTTGAGGAGGACGCGGTAGGGAACGATCTCGGTTTCGAGGCCGGCCTGGCGAAACTTCTCGGCGACATATTCAGCGGTTTTGCGATCTTCAGGGGTAGCGGCGAGGTGCGGCTCGGCGGTGAGGATTTTGAGGTGCTGGCCGGCGAGTTGGGCGTCGGGGATGCTGAGGAATTTGGCCTCGATTTTGGACTGAGCGGAGAAATCCTGGTAGCCGAAGACGCTGGGCGGGGCAGATTGGGCGGGCAAAAGGGAGGGTGCGAGCGAGAGAAGGCAGAGAAAGGCAAGCGGGTTGCGTGCGGTCATCGGTTGTGCCTCTGGGAACGGATGTTTGTCAGATTCTCACTCGGAGTTTGATTCAGAATTTACGAAGGACTGATGCGAGCCGCGGTGGTCAGAAAACTATAATGCCACAGCTTACACTAGAGCGGTGTATGCGAAGTTCACGTCGGAAGTCATTGAATGAAAATGCAGGTCATTCGACTTCGCTGAAGTACGCTCCCCTCAGGATGACCGCAGGTTTTGTTCTGACCTTGAGTGCGTTGAATGAACGAAGTTTAGACGAGGGACACTTGAGCCCAGGGGGCATCTTTTTTGAGCACCGACCGCGAGTTGAATAAGGAGGCCCAGAGCCTGGCCGTTGAAGAGGCCGCAGCGGCTACGTCGGCGTTTCCGGGCGAGCGGGAAGAGCGTGTGCCGCAGATTGTGCGAGCGCTGCGGAACCCCAACTTTCGACTTTTCTGGAGTGGTAATTTTCTGTCGAACATCGGCACCTGGATGCAGAATGTGGCCCAGGGATGGCTGGTGCTGACGCTGACGAACTCGGCATTCTGGCTGGGAGTGGTGGGGTTTGCCGGATCGATTCCATTTTTGATCTTCACGCTGTTTGGGGGCGTGGTGGCCGACCGGGTCAACAAGCGGAAGCTGCTGATTGTTACGCAGTCAGTGATGATGGTGCTGGCTTTTACGCTGGCCGCGCTGACCTGGATGAACAGGATCACGGTTTGGGAGGTTGTGGTTCTGGCTTTTCTGAACGGGATGGCGATGGCGATGAACGCGCCAAGCTACCAGGCGCTGGTTCCGCGGCTGGTTCCGCGCGAGGACCTGACCAACGCGATTGCGCTGAACTCGGCGCAGTTCAACATGTCGAGAATTCTGGGGCCGACGCTGGGCGGCTATGCGATGGCGCTGTTTGGCATGGCGGGGAATTTCTTTTTGAACGGGGTCAGTTTTCTGGCAGTGCTGTGGGCGCTGACGCGGATCAAGTATCCGGAGCAGGAGGCGTCGCATTATCCGGGCTTGCTGGCGAGCCTGAGGCAGGGGTTTGCTTATTTGAACGGTAGAAAGCAGATGCTGGTGTTGGTGTGGATGACGGCGGTTGTGAGCTTTCTGGCGATTCCGTTTATTACCTTCATTCCTTATTTTGTGAGGGTGCAGTTGCACGCGGGCGAGACGGGGTTGGGTTGGCTGCTGGCGGCGTCTGGGCTGGGAGCCGTGCTGGGCGCGGTGACGGTGGCGGCGCGCGGGACGCTGCGGCATCGAGGCAAGGTGGTGACGCTGGGGGGATTGCTTTTCTTTTCGGCGATTATCTCGTTCTGTTATTCGCACAGCTTTGTTCTTTCGCAGTGCCTGCTGCTGGTGGAGGGGTTCAGCGCGATCCTGATGATCTCTTCGTTTAACGTGGCCATTCAGCATTTGTCTTCGGACGAGATGCGAGGAAGGGTGATGAGCATCTACGCGACTTGCTTTCTAGGGCTACCACCGCTGGGCGCGCTGATGGCTGGGGAGATGTCGAGGCATATTCCGACGGGTCATGTGCTGGCGTCGATGGCGGGGACAGCGGGGATTCTGTTTATTGGGATCTATGCTACGTCAAGGGCGCTTCGAGAGTTGGATTGAGCCACCTGCGGTGGCGCGGACGCCTTCGGCTTTTGGATCGAACTGCATTGGCTTCCCACCCATGCGACAAAAACAAGAACGTCGCATGGATGGGGCATCCAGCGGGTTAGCGAGTCAGCGGAGTGGAATCGTTAGACGCCTACCGGCTCTGCTTCTTCGCGGCGGAGGGCGGCGAGACGCGTGGTCTCAAGCTCGCCGCGGTAGAACATGTTGAAGGTGTCGAAGGGAATCAAGCGCTTGCCGTCTGGATGGGCGATGTGGATGCAGCTCTTTTTTACGCTGCGCACGTCAAAGGCTTCGGCATCGATGAACTGCACGATGAGGATGCGAAAGAGATTCTTGTAGCCGAGGTTTTTGGGGATGAGGACCTTGGGCAGGCAGCAGAGCAGTTCCTTGAGCGTGGAGGCTTGCGAGCTTGGCGAGTGGTTGGTGGCGAAGAGCTTGAAGATGTGATCGCGCAGGCCTGCTTCCTGTTCATAGATGATGGTGTTTTTTGCGCCGTCGATCAGGACCTCAGGCGGGATCATCCCGGTGAGCGGAACGGTCTTCGATCCTAACTTGAGCGCATATGCCATGGCCAGCGCATCGGGATGACATGGGACGGGAATCAGATCTTCGGGGCGAAAGACATCGGTTTGCTCGAGGATGCGGCGGCGGACCTCAGTGAGCGTGAGGCGGTGCTGCGCGGAGTCAAAGCCCTGCACGCGGCCGGCCTGCTGCACAGGTTGAAATGTGACGCCGCGGACGGCGGGTTGCTTGAGGGCGTAGTCGACAATTGTACCGAGTTCGCTGTCGTTTACGCCGCGGGCTACGGTGACGACCAACGTAGTGGAAATGCCCAGCTTGTTGAGGCGCTCGAGAGCCTTCTCGCGGATGGAGCGCAGGTCCGCCCCGCGCAACTGCATCAGAGGCTCGCGCTTGAGCGAGTCGAATTGGAGATAAATTTCAAACTGCGGCATGAAGTCAACGAGGCGCTTGGCGAACTCTTCATCCTGCGCGATGCGAATGCCGTTGGTGTTGACCATCAGGTGGCGGATGGGGCGCTCCTTGCACATTTCAAGGATGCGGAAGAAATCGGGATGCAGGGTGGGCTCGCCGCCGGAGATCTGCACGACGTCGGGTTCCTTCTCATTGCGGACGACGCAGTCGAGCATGGCGGCGATCTGGTCGAGAGAGCGGAATTCGGTGCGGTGCTGGCCGCTGCCTGCGTAGCAGATGGGGCAGGTCAGGTTGCAGGCGTCGCAAATCTCGACCAGCGTGAGGCAACTGTGCTGCTCGTGGTCTGGGCAGAGGCCGCAATCGTAGGGGCAGCCCCATTTGACGGGGGTGTTGTAGACCATGGGCTGCTCGGGGGTTTTGATAAAGACTTCGCGGGAGCGGCGGTAGTATTCCACATCGTCGGCGACGAGCACGCGAGCATGGCCATGCTGTGGGCAGCGCTTGAGCATCCAGACTTTGCCGTCTTCGAAGACGATTTTCGCATCGATGCGGCGGTAACAGGTGGAGCAGATAGAGATGGCGACGTCGTAGAAGAGATAGGGGCGAAGTCTCTCAGTCATGTGGGCCTCGGGGCGCTTTCGAGTGAGTGCGATTGTCGCTGTCGGCGCTTGCGGTTAGCTTGATTTGTCGTTGTCGTTCTTGTCGTCGAAGAGCTTCTGCGGCTCGGCAGCGTTTCGGCTGGAACCGCTCGCCAGGGCCACGATAAGCCAGAGCGGTAGGGTGATCAATAGAGCGAGGCCGGAGAGCAACATGCCGACGAGTCCGATGACCAGCGTGGCGGCGTAGACATCGTTCTGGCCGCTGCTGGCGGAGGAGACGGCCGCGGAAAGGCCGCACAGGCCGAGCGAAAGAACGAAGACGATGGCCAACACGGTGACGACTTTTGCAAAGGTGAAGATCTTGCCCTTTGGGGTTGTCATGACTTCCTTTTCTTTACGCTGCCAGTCTACTGCGGGTCGCCGGGTTTCGTTTCATCTTTCTCGTCTGACGGTGCCTGGGGTTCGGACGCTTTGCGGCTCAAGCTCGTGATCACTGCCACAACAGCCCAAACAACGAGCGTAAGCACCAAACCGATTGCGGAGAAAATCATGACGACAAGGGACAAGCCATCGAGTGGACCCATGCTGAATTCTCCACCGCTCTTGCCAATGCCGTTGGAGGCGAGCACGTAGTCCAGCCCACAGAGCCCCACACCGACAACGAAGGCTAGCGCCATGAAGATGGTGACTTTTGCAAAAACGGACTTCTTAGACTTTGGCATGCTGATGGACACCCTTCAAAGAAAGCATTCAGTGTACGGTCAATCTTTGTGGTTGGAATCGTCTGAGTCTTCAATGAGCCTGTCGGTGCCTACCTTTGGCGACTCAACAAATCTCGCATAAAGGGCCTGCGTGCCCCAAAGAATTAACACAACAACAACGCCACCCGCCGAAACAAACATCGCAATCAGTTCCATGATGCCGAGTGAGATGAGCAACCCATCGGGACGGCTCACTGCCGAAACGTTGCTGGAAATAACGAACTGCAAGCCACACAACCCCGACGAGACAAGCAGCACTGCAACCAGGATTACAAGGGTCTTTGCATAGCCTTGCACTTCATGCCCGAAGAGTTTCATGTTTTCCCCTCCCTGCGCGAACCTCATCGAGGATGAGGAAGGCGATCCCGGCGACGCAGCTCCATTGAATCAGGTTGAGGCCATGGACGAGGGGCTGGGGCTTGAGAAAGTCGATGGCCAGCCGCCAGGCGAGATAGCCGCCGAGAAAGATGCGAAACCGCGCGCCTTCAGGGAGTTTAGCGCGGGTGCCGATCAGGAGTCCGAGAATAATCAGAAAAATGATCTCGTAGATTTGCACGGGGTGGCGACCGATGCCGTCGCCAAGGTTGACGGCCCAGGGGAGGTTTGTGGGCTTGCCGAAGGTATCGTCAGCAAGGCCGGCGAGGAGGCAGCCAATGCGGCCCACAGCGATGCCTACGCACAAGGGCAGGGCAAAGAGGTCGCCAGTGCGGCGGCGAATTCCACTGAAGTGTTTTACGATTTCAACGCCGAGCCAGCCGCCGAGCAGACCGCCCACGATGGTCTTGCCGCCCGGCGAGAAGAGCATGGCGAGAAGGTGGCCGGATTGCCATGCTGTCTGGACGGTGGGCCACTGCTCCGCGAGGCCAAGGGAGCGACTGCCGAGCAATGCGCCAACGGCCGCGGCGGCCAGCACCGTCCAGCGTTGGGGCTCGGCGACAACGTCTCCCTGGCGATCGCGGAGGCGGCGAAAGACCGCGTAGCCGGCGGCGTAGGACAGGGTCTCAAAGACCGGGTGCCAGGCCGGGTGGGAACCGATGGGAATCATGGGGGAAGTATAACGGTGTTGTAGGAGTGGGGTAGCGAGTCAGCTGGTCAGCGAGTCAGCGAGTCGGCTCGAGTCCCAGCCACCTGCGGTGGGGCAGTCGCCTTCGGCTCTTGGATCGAACTCTGTTTCCTTTCCACCCATTCCACAAGTCGGCTTGAATCCCAGGTCTCGAAAACGAGACCTGGGCGACTCGGTGAGTTGGTGAGGCGGCGGGAGCTAGGCTACGAGCTGGGTGCAGTGGGCGCAACGCTTGGCGGCGAGGGGAATCTCGCTGAGGCACTCGGGGCAGGTCTTGGTGGTGGACTCAGCTTCTGGCGCGGGCTTTTGAAGGCGGGCCATGAGCTTGTTCAAGGGCATGACCACGAAGAAGTAAACGACGAAGGCGACAATGAGGAATTGCACAGTTGCGGTGAGGAAGTTGCCGACACGGATGTCGGTGCCAAGAAACTTGAACACAACACCGCTGAAGTCAGGCTTGCCGACGACGGCGGCTATCAACTGGCCGAGCACGTCTTTGGTGAAGGATGTGACCACCGCGTTGAAGGCGGCGCCAATGATGACGGCGACGGCCAGATCTACTACATTTCCACGCAGAATAAAATCTCGAAAACCTTTTAGCATTTCGTTCTCCATTGTGCCCCAGGGGAGATAACCCGTGGTCGATCGCGGGGCGCAGAATCGCGGGTTTCGCACCATCCTACACTGTGGGGATTGACTCTTGGTAGGTTGTGGTGAGATTTGGAGGGGCGGACTACAGGGGATAGAACCAGAAAAAGAGTGCGAGGGCGAGGATCATCAGTTCAGAGATGAGCAGGATGAGGACGCCTGCGTGGTAGAGGCTCCACTTGCGCGTGAGGCAGCGGGCGGTTTCAAACATGCCCCAAAAGGCAGCGAGGACGGGGAGAATCTGCCAGGGCGAGGCTTGGAGAGAGTCTGCGCCGGGGAAGCCTTCGAGGCGGAGACTGGCGGCGAGTGAGCCGAGCGATAGGAGGATTCCGCGGGGGAGGGACTTGCGGCGCGGGCGGAGGATGGCTGGCCAGTTGGGCACGACTTCACTCTATCCTGTCGGGAACCTGGGCTGCGTTGCAAGTATTGAATAATCGCGTTGCTCCGGCACTGAGCGTGTGCTAGAGTTCTTGAAACTCAGTGAAAACGCTTCGTTCGGACCGGTGATGCTTCGTGAAGCTACGAATTGCTCCTTGTTCATTGGCCGATGAAGAGAGTCCCCAGTTTATTTGAGTGATGCAGTCTATACGATATGCCGGAGGAACTGGAATCGATGAGTCATCCAGTTGACTGTTGCGGCCGTGGATTGCGATTCCCGTTTCTCGGCACGCACTGCAGTTGTCGGGCCCCAAGAACCAAACGGATTTGATCGGGAGCTCATTGCCGGTCGTCAATCTCAACCGCTGGGATCTGCAACGATCCGGGCATTTGCCAAGGAGATATCTGGATGTTTTGCCCTCAATGTGGTTCGCACAATGAAGACACGTCGATACACTGCACCCAGTGCGGCAAGTTGTTGGGGAGTGATTCGCCACCACCCACCGCCATTCCCACCGCTCCCCCCACCGTGCTTCCTGTACAGTTTGCGCCGGGGCCGGTGGCGCCGGCGCCAGTGCCCAACTACATGACTCAGGCGATTCTCGTCACTGTTTTCTGCTGCCTGCCGCTTGGCATCATGTCCATCATGAAGGCCAAAGAAGTGAACAAGCGGCTCTTGGCCAACGACTACGCCGGCGCTTTGGAGGCTTCGAATTCAAACAAGACCCTGCTCTGGATCGGCTGTCTAAGTGGCCTGGCGATCACTGCGTTCTATATTTACGCCAACATGAAGTGATGCTGAGGCAACTTGCCATGCGGCCTTCTTCGGACCGTCTGCTTGTCTACGGCTCGGCGATGGGATTGGCGGCTCTCGCCCTGTCGCTATGCTTTCTGACGCCAGGAAGCACACCGTGGTTGCCGCCTTGCCCATTCCACGCGCTGACGGGGCTCTATTGCCCAGGCTGTGGCAGTACACGGATGTTGTATTTCCTGGTGCATGGCCACCCCTGGCTGGCCTTTCGCCAAAACGCGTTGGCGACGATCGCGCTGCCGGGGGTCTTGTTTGGATTGGCAAGGCAGATGATCAATCCTCGCAGTGACGTCTACGCCCACATTCACCCGCGGTGGATGGTGACGATCGGCGTGGCGGTTGTGCTGTTTGCTGTGGCGCGGAATCTTCCCATGCGGCCGTTCTCTCTGCTGGCGCCACAAGCGGACCCATGCGGGCGCCTGACCACGACAGGGTGCGCGGTCGCAGCCAAGACGGCAGAACTCAGGCTGGATTCGCGATAAGCTCAGTCGTCTGGAGCGAATCGATATAGGGCGCGCGAATAACGCCGCGTTCGGTGATGATGGCGGTGACGTACTTCGCCGGGGTCACGTCGAAGGCGGGGTTGCGGATGCCGACGCCGTTGGGCGTGAGCTGCTTGCCGCCGTGATGAGTGACCTCAACGGCGGGGCGCTCTTCGATGGGGATGCCATCCCCGGTGGCCGTGGCAAGGTCAATGGTGGACCAGGGAGCAGCGACGTAGAACGGGATGCCATGCTCTTTAGCGAGGATGGCCACGTTATAGGTGCCGATCTTGTTGGCGGTGTCGCCGTTGGCGGCGATGCGGTCTGCGCCGACGACTACGGCCTGGATTTTGCCGGCGCGCATGAGGCTGGCGGCCATGTTGTCGCAGATGACGGTGGTGGGAATGTTGTCTTCCATCAGTTCCCAGGCGGTGAGGCGCGCGCCTTGCAGGAAGGGGCGGGTTTCATCGGCGTAGACCTGGATGTGCTTGCCCTGCTCGACGGCGGAGCGGATGACACCGAGAGCAGTGCCGTAACCACAGGTGGCGAGAGCGCCGGCGTTGCAATGGGTGAGCACGCCGCCTTCGTCCGGGAGGAGTGCGCCGCCGAATGCGCCCATGGTGCGGCAGGCGGCGATGTCTTCCTCATACATGGCATGCGCTTCGGCAAGGATTCTTTCCTGGACCTTAGCCAGGGTCGCGTCTTCAGCGAGAAGTTCGGCGAAGAGGCGCTTGATGCGGTCAATGGCCCAGAAGAGGTTCACAGCCGTGGGGCGCGTACCGGCGAGGCGGCCGCAGATGGTTTCGAATTCGGGCGCGAAGAGGTGCGTAGTGGGCGCGGTGGTATGGAGCACGCCGAGGGCGACTCCATAGGCTGCGGACACGCCGATGGCAGGCGCGCCGCGGACAACCATGGTGACGATGACCTCGGCCACTTGTTCGTAGGTGGCGGCGAGTACGTAGCTCTCCTCGAGGGGGAGCTTGGTCTGATCGATGAAGCGGACGCCTTCGGGGGTCCAGGCCAGGGTGGGAATCATGCTCTCTTAGTGTAAACGGCGATGCCAGAGATCAGTGGCCAGAGATCAGGGCTCAGGGGCGGCTCAGGGCTGGAGACGCTTCAGATTCGTGCATCCATCCTTATCTCCACCGTCGCATGACTTGCGGTAGAGGGTGGCTGCCTGGGTGGGGTCTGCACTTACACCCGAGCCCTTCTCATACTTTATGCCGAGGTTGTTGCAGGCACTCAGCTCGCCGCCGTTACATGCCTTGCGGTAGAAGGCGACGGCCTGGGCGTTGTCCTGGGCAACGCCTGTCCCGTTCGCGTAGTGCACGCCCAGATCGAAGCAGCCACGCATTTCACCTCCCTCGCATCCCTTGCGATAGAGGGTAACGGCCTGGGCGTTGTCCTGAGCCACGCCTGTGCCGTGGTCGTATTCATTGCCGAGATTCGTGCAGCCGGCCGCGTATCCTCCGTTGCATGCCTTGCGGTAGAGGGCGACGGCTTGAGTGGGGTCCTTAGTGACCCCCTTGCCGTTGTCATACTGAAACCCGAGATCAGTGCAGGCGGTCGCGAATCCCCCGTCGCATGCCTTGCGGTAGAGGGTGACTGCTTGGGCGGGGTCCATAGATACCCCCTTGCCGTATTCATATTCCATTCCGAGATTCGTGCAGCTCTGCATTTCACCGCTCTCGCACGCCTTGCGGTAGAGGGCGGCTGCCTGGCTGGGGTCTTTACTTACCCCCATCCCTTGGTCGTAATCAACCCCGAGATTAAAGCAGGCAAGCGGTTCACTGCCCTCGCATGCCTTGCGGTAGAGGGTAGCTGCCTGAGCGATGTCCTGGGCCACGCCTGTGCCATTGTCGTATTCAACGCCGAGGTTGTAGCAGGCGCCAGCGACTCCGCTGTCACATGCCTTGCGGTAGAACACCACCGAACGACTATGATCCTGGGCAACACCTTTGGCGTTCGAATACATCCACCCCAGGTAGTTGCATCCGGGGCCGCTGTTCGCAGCGCAGGCGTCAGTCAAGAGCGGAATTGCATCGGCGAACTTGCCGGCATGCGCCAATTCGTAGCCCTTCCTGTACAGTTCGGCTCCATTGGGAGTCGAGGCGCGAGCAGTTTGCTGGGTTATGGGAGGTGGGGTGGGCGCGATCTTTCGGATGAAGATGAAGTCGCCATTGTCATCGTTGGAGTTGCGGATGGAGGTGTACTGGGGAATCTGCTCGGATTTGCCGGCGACCTGCTTTCTAACGGAGGCGTAGAAGACGTCGCGGGCGGCAAACATGGGCTCATCTTCCTGCTCCAGAGCTTGAATGACTGCGGCGGCAAAGACCGAGTGGCCGTCCGCACCGCTGTCAGAGACGGGCTCGTCGCCTCCGCTGGACATGAGGGTGCGCGATCTCCGGTGGAGTTCGCGGGTGAGATAAGCGGGAGTGTTGGGGGTTGGCAACGGTTCGCCAGGGTCGCGGGAGAGGCCGCCGGAGTAGCAGCTATCCGAGATGATCAGGACGTGGCGGGACGGCAGGGCGCGGATGTCGGCGGTGAGCTCGTCGGCGATGATGCGGTTGGCGCTTAAGCCATCCCTGGCATCGACGGGTAGCCAATAGGACTTGTCGGCGTCGCGATCAGAGTAGCCGTGGCCGGCGTAATAGATGAGGAGGCTGTCGTTCTGGCCGAGGATTGTGCGGTACTGGTTGATGGAGTCGAGGATGTCGCCGTGGCTGGCGTCGGCGTCGAGAAGGAGCTTCACCTGAAATCCGTAACGCTCCGCCAAGAGTCTGGCGATGGCCCTTGCATCGTTCACGGCAGTCTTGAGCCTGGGCATAGGCGGACGGTAATCGTCGATGCCGATAACAAGGGCGTAGTAGTTGCCGTTGTCGCCGGGTTGAGTTGATGGGGCAGGTGGATCAAAGCCGCGTGTGTCCTGAGCCCTGGCTGCCAGGGGTTGCAGCGAGAAGCAGGCCAGACTAAAGGCAATGGCCATGATCGCCCACATTTGCCGTGGGACGGAAGCGAATCGAAGGCTCGAATGAGTGGACGCCATTACACTCCCTGGAACGGGGGATCTTTGGAGGCAGGGCCAGTCTACCTGAGATTGGATAGCAGCAAGGAAATTTCATGGAGAGGCGAGTAGCAATGAAAACCTTTTCATTTTTTGCTGGACTTGGCTGCGGGCTGCTGCGTTAGAGTGGTTTGGTTGAATCCCATCGCGCTGGAAGTTCGTTTGAACCCGTTTCTTAACCTCCGGCCACTTGGTCCAAGGAGCCTTTCGTGTTGAATCTGACCTCAGTCGATTGGCTGATCATGCTGCTGTACTTCGTGTTTGTGCTGGGCATTGGCTTTGCGCTGAAGCGCTACATGAAGACCAGCAAGGACTTTTTCCAGGCGGGGCGGGCGCTGCCGGCTTGGATCTGCGGGCTGGCGTTTATCAGCGCCAACCTGGGGGCGCAAGAGGTGATCGGAATGGGCGCGTCGGGGGCCAAGTATGGCCTGGAGACGGCTCACTTTTACGGCATTGGCGCGATACCGGCGATGATTTTTGTGGGCATCTTCATGATGCCGTTTTACTACGGGTCAAAAGCGCGGTCGGTGCCCGAGTTTTTGCGCATGCGCTTCGATGAGAAGACGCGCGCGCTGAACGCTTGCTCGTTTGCGGTGATGACGGTCTTCAGCTCTGGGATTTCGATGTACGCGATGGCGCGGCTGATCCAGGCGCTGCATGTATTCGATGGGCTGTTCAGGGCGCTGGGATGGGCGCCGGAGGGGATTTTTACCTTTTCGATTTGCCTCTCGGCGCTGATCGTTCTGCTCTATATTTTCCTGGGCGGGCTGACCAGCGCGATCTACAACGAGGTGCTGCAATTTTTTCTGATCATTGCGGGGTTCTTGCCGTTGGTGCTGATTGGGCTGCGCAATGTTGGCGGGTGGAGCGGGCTGAAGGCCTCGGTGCCGATGGCCTATATGCACGAATGGAAGGGCGTGGCGCACGCGAGCACCAACCCGATGGGCATTGAGATTATCGGGCTGGGCATGGGGTTGGGATTTGTGCTGGGTTCCGGCTACTGGTGCACGGATTTTCTGGTGATCCAGACGGCGATGGCATCGAAGAATATGGAGTCGGCGCGGAGGGTTCCTCTGATTGCTGCGGTTCCGAAGATGTTGTTTCCGTTTCTGGTGATCTTGCCGGGCATCATCGCTATCGGGCTGCCCACGCCGCATACTACGACGGTTGTGACCACGGTCAACGGCGCGATCATTCACAACACAACAGTGGTGTCGGAGCAGGTGTCAGAGGGCAGGGGACTGGTGCCGGCGAAGATCAACCCGGTGACGGGCAAGGCGATGCTGACGGCGAGCGGGCAGCCGCTGCTGGACTACGACATGGCGACGCCGAACATGCTGCTGCATTTTTTCCCGACCGGCATTCTTGGGCTGGGATTGACGGCGTTGTTGGCCAGCTTCATGAGTGGAATGGCGGGCAATGTTACTGCGTTCAATACTGTTTTTACTTATGACTTGTACCAGAGTTACATTCACAAAAACGGCAGCGACCGGCATTACATGACAGTTGGGCGATGGGCTACTGTCGGCGGGATTCTGCTGTCGATTGCGACGGCGTACGCGGCCATCAATTTCAACAACATCATGGATACGCTGCAACTGGTGTTCAGCTTTGTGAATGCGCCGCTGTTCGCGACGTTCCTGCTGGGAATGTTCTGGAAGCGGGCTACGGGGCATGCGGCATTTAGCGGACTGATTGCGGGGACGGCGACGGCGATGCTGCATCATGGGTTGACGCTGCCGATCGAGGCGCGGCCGGGAATTCATGGCGGATGGATCGCGGTGTTGCATCACTATCCCAGCGACATGGCGATGAACTTCTGGACGGCGATTTTTGCATTCAGCGCTAACTTTATTGTGACGGTGGTGGTGAGTTACTGCACCAAGGCGCGACCGGAGTCGGAGTTAGTGGGGCTGGTGCATTCGTTGACGCCGAAGCCTGAACGTTCGCACATTGCGTGGTGGAAGAGGCCGGAGGCGCTGGCTGTGGCCGTGCTGCTGGGCGCTGTGGCAGTGAACATTTTCTTTTATTGAGGGCAGGGGGAAACAATGAGTCTCGATTTGCGGATTCCGATGGGCATGATGTTCACGCTTGTGGGGGTGATTCTCGCGGCGTTTGGGCTGGCCACCAAGGGCTCTCCGATCTATGCGTCGAGCCTGGGGATCAACGTGAATCTATGGTGGGGGCTGGTGCTGCTAGCTTTTGGATTGACGATGTATCTGCTGGGGCGGCGTGGGCAGAAGAAGTTGGCGAGTTTGCCGCCGGAGCCGGTGGAAGAAGGTCGGCGGGGACATTGAAGAGAGTAGGGAACAGGGATCAGGGAACAGGCGTCGGACTGCTGAAGGGCACGCTGCATGAGCACTGAAGCTGGCAAGCGATGGGTATTGCGGATTATCTTTGCTCTATTCTTTGTGGCGATGGGTATGTTTCTTTCGTGGGGCATCTTCATGTTTTGGGTCACGGGTTACCCCGACGGCTCCGATCCAAAGAATATAGATTACGTCTTATGGACGCATGGACTAAACAAGAACATGAATCTCG
>Ga0302320_10018882_pt1 | contig 13881 bp, 13 predicted proteins | sample Bog_T0_3_FD_202130 | JGI IMG/M metagenome (GOLD analysis project Ga0302320, IMG submission 202130) | Peat permafrost microbial communities from Stordalen Mire near Abisko, Sweden - Bog_T0_3 | ecosystem: Environmental > Terrestrial > Soil > Wetlands > Peat | place: Sweden: Abisko, Stordalen Mire... | reverse complement strand
GGCCCGCCGCCAAAGCAAAGCGCGCGACAGCACCTGTCCGGCTTTCTTGGAGAAAATGAGCCGCCGCGTAAATCGGGTCATCCGCTTCGTGACCGGCGAGGTTTCCCGACTTTAGAGCGGCCCTGGCAATCAGCTTGCTGTTTAGAATTGGTCTCGGCGCGACGCAAGGGGGTCTCTATTATTGCTCATTTCGAAAGGTCGGTTTGCTGCATTATGCGGTGGGGTCACTTTGAAGACTTTAGCAGAATTTCGATCAAGATTGGTTCGTTGTCACAGATGATGCTCAACAAACGACACTCGGACGAACAGACAGGACCGCCGGAAAGATATTGACCGCGCACGACCGACGGGATGGTCAGGACACAGGCTACGCCAGAATCGCACAACCTGGATTTAACAGAACCGACAATCATATTGGTCAACTCACCGATGACGTCGTTCACCATGTCGTCTTCCTGAAGTTGGGCTTCCGCCAACCCGAGCATCCGGCAGGCAAGGAGACGAGCGAACGGTGCCTTAACATAGACGTAAACCACGCCGTTCACGTCGCCGACGAACCCGACGGAACCGGCGACGAGCCTTTCCTCGCCGCCGCGGAAGTCCAAAAGCACTGATGGCCGCGCAATCGTGTTGGCCATTGTGCCAAAGACGTCGATGATGCTGCTCTTGAGTAATTCTCTCACTTCGTCAATGAGGTATGGGGTAGTTGTGTTCATATAATTTCACACTGCGTTGTAGCGCTGCCTGACTTGGACGTAGCGCGAAGCGGCGATGGGACAGAGTTCGTCGAGCATCTTAGGCGTTAAAGCAAGTCGTTCGGCGACTTCAAACGAGATGTTGAGGTCAAAGGTCCGTCCGTCGAGACCGGCCTCGATACGTTTGGCGAGCTGGTTGGCCAGGTAAGTCAGGTCGCAAACGACATCCTGGCCTTGTTCCGGGTTGTGGTGATAAATGATTCCCTGGACGACACGGGGCGACAGTTTCCAGTGTTGCGCAATGAGGCCACCCAGTTCCCCATGATGCACGTTGAGCAACAGCGTCTCCGCATCTAATTGGCCCAAATGGTCTTCCTCTTGGGCACGCCGGATGAGGACCAGGATTTCGGGACTCAAGAAGCGTCCCATAACGAGTTTGCCCACGTCATGCAACAAAGCCGCGGTAAAGGTTTCCGGGGGCGGCACAACACTGCCGACGGCTTGCATGGTTTCAACAGCCACTGCAGCGGCTACGGAATGTCGCCACAAAGCCCCCTCGTTGAGGCCGTACTCAGGTATGCGCGTTTGAAGCAATGGTTTGGCCCCGGCGGCGACCGCGAGCGCGAACACCTGCGCGGTGCCCAAGAGGGTCACAGCTTCCCGCACGTTGCTCACGCGATCCGGGCTGGCGATGGCGGCGGAATTTGCAGCGCGCAACAATTTCAGGGTGAGCGCCTGGTCGAACACGATCAATTCCGTCACCTCATCCAGGTGGCAGTCCGGGTTGCCGATCAGTCCGGCGAGGCGGACAGTGCTGGCCGGTAGAGGAGCCAACTCATTTGCCTGCTCAATTAGCTTGGTGAGGTCTATCATGGCGTCACTCCTTTCATGTCTGTTTTAGCCGGTAGAAAGTGGACTTGTCAAACACCGCCCGCTCAAAGGCGTCATCCACATTGAAGGTGGTTTCAGCACCGCCGAGGAGAAGGTAACCGCCCGGTCGCAGCAATCGGCGAATCTTTGCGAGAATGGACTTTTTGGTTTCCACGTCGAAATAGATCATGACGTTTCGCAGGAAAACGATGTCCAGCGGCGGTTCCAATGGCCAGTCCCTCACGAGATTCAATTCGCGAAAGTCCACGCGTCGGCGCAAGTCCTCCCGAATTACCCAATCGGCTCCCTGACGGACAAAGTATTTCACCAGCAGCGCGGCGGGCAAGCCGCGGTTGACTTCAATCTGGTTGAAGCGACCGCAACGAGCGCGAGCGAGAGCTTCCCCGCACAGGTCGGTGGCGATGAATTTGATATCCCATGCAAGCAATTCAGGGAAGTGCTCCGCGATCAGCATCAGGACGCTGTAAGGCTCCTGACCGGTCGAGGATGCGCCGCACCAGAAATTAATTTGCCGCTCCTGCGCGCGGCGCGCCGCCAGTTCCGGCAGGAGGAATTTCCGCAATGCCTCGAAGGGGTGGATGTCACGAAAGAACGAGGTCTCATTGGTCGTCATGGCGTCCACCACCTTGCGATGGAGGCCGTTGCTCGAATCGGAACGCAGCTTGCTGAGAAGGAGATCAATCGAAATGAGGTTTTCCTTGCGCGCCAAGGTCTGCAGCCGCGATTCGACGAGATATTCCTTTCCCGGTTCCAGAACAATGGCGGACTGGTCGCGCACGTAGTTGCGAACGTAATTGAAATCAGCGGCGTTCATGGAGTTGAAGGGAGACGCCTCCTGGCTGAGTCCGTGCCGGGCTGGGCATCCCTGCGGGATGGGAGCCGGCACGGACTCGGCGATCTATCTCCGAAGCAAGCTCGTGCAACGGCAAAACCTTTTCGGCCAAGCCTGCATGGCTCACGGCGCCGGGCATGCCCCACACAACGCTAGTGGCTTCGTCCTGGGCCAGGACCCGTCCACCCGCCTCACAGATGAATTCGCAGCCACGCAGTCCGTCCTGGCCCATTCCTGTCAGTACGACGCCGAGAGCCCTTGGGCCGTACACCTGGGCGACGGAACGGAAGAGCACGTCCACCGCTGGCCGGCAGGAGTTCTCCGGAAGCCCCTGGTGCATGCGCAGCCGCACACTATCAATGTGTTTTTCCACCTCCATATGGAAACCGCCTGGCGCGACCCAGACCTCTCCTGGTCGCAGCACAGCCCCCGCCTCGCCTTCACGCGCCAGGAAACCTGAAACCGCAGCAAGGCGCTCGGCCAGGAGCCGGGTGAACATGGGTGGCATGTGCTGCACAATCACAACCGGCACAGGGAAACTCTTGGACAGCCTTTGGAGAAGGGTGGACAAGGCGCTTGGGCCTCCGGTCGAAACCCCTACAGCCAATATATCCACACGAGCAGGTGAAACCGATCCGGTTCCAGAAGATTTACGGGGATCATCGTCTGTGCGACCCGGCGCAAAAACAGGCACGCGTGCCCTGCGGCCACACAGAGCTTTGATCTTAGGGATAAGTTCTTCCCGGACTCGCTGGATGGCGATGCCCACGCTGCCCACGTTGGCAGGCTTGGTTACATAGTCGCTGGCGCCAAGAGAGAGCGCGTCGAGGGTGGCGGCGGCGCCACGCTCGGTGAGCGTGCTGAACATGATCACTGGCAACCGGGAATGGATCTTGCGGATGGCGGCCACCGTTTGCAATCCGTCCATGATCGGCATCTCCACGTCAAGGATCACAAGATCGGGATTGACCTGCTCGATCTTGGCGAGGGCAATCTGGCCGTTTGCCGCCGTGCCAACGACCTCGAGGTCCGGATCCTCATCGAGGCAGTTGGATACCAACCGGCGAATGACGACGGCGTCGTCTGCAATGAGGACTCGGATTTTGGGCATAACAGTTCAACTTATTCCCAACAATGCAAGTTTTTCCACCAAGACCTCTTTGGTGAATGGTTTCATGACGTACTCGTTGGCGCCTGCGGCAAGGGCCGTCTCCACCTGGCTCATTGAAGTTTCGGTGGTGACCATCATGATGCGGACGCCGCTAAGGAGGGCGTTGGCGCGGACGGCGCAGACGAGTTCGTAACCGTTCATCACGGGCATGTTCCAGTCCACCAGCAACAAGTCCACTGGCTCACCCTGGTTGAGCCTGTTGAGCGCCTCCTGACCCTGGCCCGCCTCGCTAACCAGGAAGCCTATTTCCTTGAGGGTCTTTCCCAGGATCATCCGCATCGTCTTGGAATCATCAACAATTAGGGCGCGCATAAATCAGTCTCAGTGGTGCTGGCCGCGGTTTGTTCGCTTTGGACCCGGAAGGCTTCACGCACCGCCGCGGACGCGGTGCGGAAGCCGACTCCAAACAGGCACAGTTTTTTCAACTGCATTCTGTGCCTGATTGTTCTGAAGGCCGGGTTGCTATTGCTTGGCCGAATCCACGATCTTCTGAAGTTCGGCGGCCATCCGGGAGAGTTCCACCGAGGCTTTCTGGGTGTCGTTGGCGCCAGAGGTCGTGCTCTTGGCGGCTGTTGCCACGCCAGTGATGTTCTGTGCGATTTCGGTGCTGCCCTTGGCAGCTTCGGCCACGTTGCGAGTGATCTCGTTGGTTGTGGCAGTCTGCTCTTCCACCGCGCTGGCAATGGTATTCTGGTAATCGTTGATTTTGTTGATGACAGTGCTGATCTCGGCGATGGCCGTGACAGCGCTCTTGGTATCTGCTTGGATGGCCTCGATTTTTTGACTGATGTCTTCGGTGGCCTTGGCGGTTTCCTTGGCCAGCTCCTTGACTTCGTTGGCCACAACGGCGAAGCCCTTGCCGGCCTCGCCCGCGCGGGCGGCTTCGATGGTGGCGTTGAGCGCGAGCAGATTGGTCTGCTGTGCGATGGAGGTGATGACTTTGATCACCTTGCCGATTTGGGCGCTGCTCTCGCCAAGTTTGGAAATCGTGGCGTTAGTTGTCTCGGCCGACTTGACGGCGGTGGCCGCGACTTTGGCGGCGTCCTGGGCGTTCTTGGCGATTTCCTTTATGCTGGCGCTCATCTCTTCAGTGCCTGTGGCGACAGTCTGCACGTTTTTGCTGACCTGTTCAGCAGCGGCAGAGACCACGCCAGCCTGGGTCGCCGTCTCTTCCGCATTGCTCACCATCTGCTGGCTGTTTGCGGCCAGTTCTTCAGAAGCCGAGCCGAGCGAGGTGGCGTTCTGGGCCACTGCGGCGAGAGTCTTCTGCAGATTGGATTCCATGGCCTTCCGTCCAGAAATATCAGTGGCGAACTTGACAACTTTGAACGTCTTGCCGTTGAGGTCGAAGATCGGGTTGTAAGACCCCTGAATCCAAACTTCTTTGCCACCTTTGCCGATGCGCTTGTACTCCCCGGCCTGATATTTGCCGTCGTTGAGGTCGTGCCAGAATTGTTTGTATTCCGCGCTGGCCCGGTAGGCCGGCTCAACAAACAGACTGTGATGCTGGCCTTTAATCTCCTCCAGCCGATAGCCAAGCGTCTTCAGGAAGTTCTCATTTGCGGTGATGATGCTGCCGTCCAGGTTGAACTCGATCACGGCCTGGGCCTTGCCGATGGCGGCGATTTGGCCCTGATAATCCGCGTTCTGCAACTTTGTGGCGGTGACATCGGTGGCGAACTTGACGACTTTGAACGGCTTGCCGTCGAGGTCAAGGATCGGGTTGTAAGACGCCTGAATCCAGACTTCCTTGCCGCCTTTGCCAATGCGCTTGTACTCTGCGGCCTGAAATTTGCCGTCATTGAGGTCGCGCCAGAATTGTTTGTATTCCGCGCTGGCCCGGTAGGCTGACTCGAGAAACATGCTGTGATGCTGGCCTTTGATCTCATCCAGCCGATAGCCAAGCGCCTTGAGGAAGTTCTCATTGGCGGTGATGACGGTGCCGTCGAGTTCAAACTCGATTAAGGCCTGGGCCTTGCCGATGGCGGCGACTTGGCCCTGGTAATCCGCGTTCTGCATCTTGGTTGCGGTAACGTCGATGGCGAACTTAACGACTTTAAACGGCTTGCCGTCGAGGTCGAGGATCGGGTTGTAAGACCCCTGAATCCAGACTTCCTTGCCGCCCTTGCCGATGCGCTTGTACTCCCCGGCCAGATATTTGCCGTCGTTGAGGTCGCGCCAGAATTGTTTGTATGCCGCGCTGGCACGGTAGGCCGGCTCAACAAACATGCTGTGATGCTGGTCTTTGATATCTTCGAGCCGGTAGCCAAGAGTCTTCAGGAAGTTCTCATTGGCGGTGATGACGGTGCCGTCGAGTTCAAACTCGATCACGGCCTGAACTTTGTCAATGGCCTCAAGCTTGGCGCGCAATTCAAGCGCGTCGGAATTCAGGTCGGCTTCAGGTTTTTGAATTGCGGTGTGACCGTTGGCACGCAAGCGCGAGCCATTCTTTTTGAGTAGTGCCGTGGTGGATTGCATAATTTTACTGTGTTTGTGTTTGAGTGTTTTCGTTAATGGCCAGGTGTGGAGGGTTCGGGGGTGCGAGTAATCCCGCGATCGCCATCACCTGACCGTTGAGATGGTGCGGGAGATTTGTTGCCTTCCGGTTTCCGGGGGGAGTATTCCATAAGGTCTTCAATTTCCGATGTCCGAGGCGCGCGCGGCGGAGGTCGGAACGCCGACCGTCTTTTCCGTGTCGAGAATGAGGAGCAGCCGCTCCTTGAGTTTGTAAACGCCTTGGATAAGTTCGCGGGCCACGCCGTCCAGGGTTTCCGGCGGACGCTCGTAAGTGTCGTCCTGGATTTCCACCACGTCGCCGATTTCATCCACCAGCAGACTTACCGCTCCGTCCTCGCTGCGGACGACCACGTTCATCGGGAGTTGCCCCTCGGCGCGGGGCGGCAGTTCCAGCCTCCGGCGCAGGTCAATGGCGGTGACGATCTGGCCGCGCAGATTGATCAGGCCCTCGATCATGCGTGGAGCCAATGGCACACGAGTCATTTCCTGGTAACGGATGACTTCCTGGACCTTGAGCACCTCGACTCCGAAGAACAGGCCGTTGAGATAGAAAGTTGAGTATTGTTTGCTGTCGCTCATATGATGATAAGGTTGGGAATGTTCAGGCGGCGGCCTTGTTGGCTGGGATGTTCGCGTAGAAGGACGGATCTGCGGCGCGGATGACGGCTTGAACGTCCAGCAGGTCGGTGACTTTGTCCTGGATGACTACCGAGCCGAAGATGCCGTTGCCGCAGGCATGGCGCTTCACTGTGATCGTTTCGTCCACGATGTCGTTGATGCGTCCGACGACAAGGCCGACACTGCGTCCCTGTTCGGAGTAAACCACCACCTGCATCAGTTCGTTCTGGTCGGTCGCGGTTTTGCGGACGACGGGGACATGTTTCGAGACGCGGATGAGCGGCAAGATCTGGCCGCGATACCGCACAACCTCCTGTGCGCCTGCATGCTCGACGGCCGACTGGGGAAACTCCTCCAGGCGCGCCACCATGGAGAGCGGGATAGCCATCCGGCTGCCTTGACCGGCGTCGAAGAGGAGCAGTGCCTGCCGGGTGTTGGCCGCTTTGTGGGCCTGCACCACCTTTTCCGACATGGTGCGATCCCTCACTTCGGAGACGACATTGGCCCTTTGGGCCAACCCAAGCACGTCAAGAATGAGAGCAACCCGCCCGTCTCCCATGATGGTGGCGCCGGCAAAGGAGGAGACGCTCTTGAGTTGTTTGCCCAACGGCTTAACCACGATTTCCTCGGTGTCATTGATCTCGTCCACCACCAAGCCGAAAGGATGCCCGTCGGCTTGAAGGACGACGATGTTAACCGCCGCCGAGTCTGATTCGGATTTTTCCTTGATGTTCAATTCACGATTCAAGTAGGCCAGCGGCAGGAGTTGGCCGCGCAGGCGATAGACAGGCGCTCCATGAATGAACTCGATCTGGCGGCGCGCTTGCTCCCCTTCCAGCCGCACCAACTCCAGCAAGCTGACTTGCGGAATGGCAAAGCGGTCGCCACCGCTGGTGACGATGAGCGCGGGTATGATGGCGAGGGTGAGGGGGATTTTGATCTTGAGAGTGGTGCCTTCTCCAAGCTGGCTCTGTAGATCTACCGTGCCGCCTATCTTTTCGATGTTGGTCTTGACCACGTCCATGCCCACACCGCGACCGGAAACATTGGTGACTTTTTCGGCGGTGGAAAAACCGGGCAGGAAAATGAGGTGCAAGGTCTCGTGGTCGCTCATGCGGCCAGCCTGTTCGGCGGTGATGACTCCGCGCTGCAGGGCCTTTTGTTTGACCCGCTCGTAATCAATGCCACCGCCATCATCGGTAATCTCGATGTTCACCTGGCCGCCTTCATGGTAGGCGCGCATCTTCAGACAGCCCTCCGCCGGCTTGCCGTGCTCCACGCGCGCTTGGGGCCGTTCGATGCCGTGATCCACGGAGTTGCGGACGATATGAGTGAGCGGATCCTTGATCGCTTCGATGATGGTCTTGTCCAGCTCCGTTTCCTGCCCTTCCATTTCGATTCGTATTTCTTTTCCGCAAGCCGTGGCCAAGTCGCGCACCATCCTCGGCAACTTGTTCCACACATTGCCGATGGGTTGCATGCGCGTCTTCATGACGCTTCCTTGCAGTTCGGTCGTAATGAGATTCAGCCGCTGCGAAGTTGCCAGGAAGGTGCTGTCCGCTGACTGGGTGGTAAACTGCAGGACCTGATTGCGCGCAAGCACAAGTTCGCCGACGAGATTCATCAGTTTGTCGAGCAAGCCCACGTCCACGCGAATAGTGCTGTCAGACACCGCGGAGTTACGCGTTTCGGCGGTCTCGGGGGGCGCTGCCGACGCCATCTCATGTAGAGGCGGCGGCGGCAGCACGAGCGTTTTGGCCGCGGCGGACGCGCGGTCGGGCGGGGGCGAAAGGGGCAAAACCGTCGTGGTTGCTGATTCCGCAACGGCTTCGGGGCTGGCTATAGGAGCAGAGGGACTGTTCGGGACACCGGGACCAACGGACTGCGAGGGCTGGGGTGCAGCCAAGACGGGAGACTCGGCAGCGCTGGCCGTCAAGGGCGGCGCATTTGTCCCTGCATTCAATCGAGTAAGGCGTTCAATCAGGCCGCTGAAATCCCTGTCGCCGGGCTGACCGGTGATCTCGATTTGGCCAAGCATAAAACGGATGGCATCCACCGTGGCGAGGAGTGCGCTGGCCATCTCCGGGGTGAAGCTGAGAATCCCGTCGCGCAGTTTGCTGAGCAGATTTTCAGCAACGTGAGCCACGGCCTCCAATTTTCCGAAGGCGAGAAAGCCGCTGGCTCCCTTGATGGTGTGAATCGTGCGGAAAATGCTCGCAAGAGTCTCCTTCGCGCGAGGGTCCTTTTCCAGAGCCACTAAATCCCGATCAAGACGGTCGAGATTTTCGTGACTTTCAACCAGGAATTCTTTTACAATTTCATCCATCATATTTGTTGTTCTCCTTCTAGGTTCATTTACCGGGCTGCTTCGCGGGTGACAGGGCATCGTCAAAGCTGTCCACGAAGCTCCACGAGTTTGATTCTTCGTATTTTCGGCACATCGCTTTTGCTGCCGGCTGCGCGACAACCGCGTGTTTCATCGAAAGTTTTTTGCAGGACTCCAGTGCGGAGATCACCAACTTGACGACTTGCAAATCAACCGTATCTATCGCGCTCAAATCAATGATGAGCCGGTCGCCGCCGGCTTCGACCGTAGCGCCCAAAAGTTCGTCGAGCCGTAACGAAACCACATCGCTGGCGTTCTGATGAGAGTCCTTCGGGAGAGTCAGCGCCAGCGCACTCCCGCACTGTTTGAAGTATTTATAGGAAATATCCAGTTTGAGCGCGCGCGAGATACTGTTTCGCAACGCATCCGCATCAATGGGTTTGGTGATATTTCCGGCGAAGCCCGCCTCTTGCGCGCGCGCCTGTTCCACCGTGGCCGTGCGAATGCTCATGCCCAGAACCGGGATGGTCGCCGTGTTGGCATGGCTGCGCAATTCTTGCAACAACATGTATGCGGCGTCATTCGCGAGGGACAAACTCGCCAGCACAATGTCCGCGCCAGGGTCCACGCATTTGTCGAAAGCCTGCCCGGATTGGTCCGTGTCGGTGATTCGCCACGGTGTATCCGCCAGCGCCTCCCGAATCCAAACCGCGATCGCGGGTTTGTCGTCCACCACCAGGATGCGGATGGGGTCGTCGAAACGCTTGAACCGCTCCAAGCCTTCGGATTTGAGTTTGAGGGGCAGCACCCGGAGCATTCGTTCGATCAACAACTCGTTTTTGAACGGTTTGATAAGATAATCGCGCACGCCGAGATTGGCAATTTTGATGATTGTGTCGCGGCCCGCCTCGGCTGTCAACATGATGACCGGCGTGGCTTTGAGTTCCCTGTCCGCGCGCAGCCGCGCCAGCACCTCGAAGCCATCCATGACGGGCATGGTGTAGTCCAGCAAAATGACATCAGGTTGTTCGCGTTGCGCAATCGCCAGCCCTGCAATTCCATCCTGCGCCTCCAACACCGTGCAATGGTATGGTCTGAATGCCTTCGCCACGATCATGCGAATCGTTTTGCTGTCATCAACCGTTAAGATTTTGACGCTCATAAGCATTGTTATTTCTTTTGCTTCACCAGCATTTCCGCCAACAGGTGGTTTTCGCAGTTGCGGAACCCGATTATCCTCCTCTGGATCTCCGACGGCACCCCAATGCTCAGGCGCTGCCCGCGCACGACGGACGGTATGGTCAGGGTGCAGGACAGCCCCGCATCGCAAAGGCGGGACTTGATATACCCCACCACCATGTTGCTCAACTCCCCGAAGGCGTCGTTGACCATTTCATCGTGATCCACCTCCGCCATCTCAATGCCGAGCATTCGACTCGTGATCAGTATTGCGAAGTCCAGGCTGGAATAGAGGTAAACCACCCCGGTCGCCTCTCCGGTGAAACCGACCGAACCCACGATCTGACCGAGCGCGTCCAGCGCGGCGGGCGCGGGCGTCTCGGCGTTTAATTCCATGGACAACATGACTTGAAAAACCTCCGGCACCGCCTTTTGTGTCAATTCCTCAAGCTGGTCTATTTGTTGGGTCATATAAGTGTGCCCGGAAGAGACGACCCTGAGAAGAATCCCAGTCCGTCGGCGCGTGTTGAAATAGCTTCTGGTTTCACACCGAGACTATCGGCGCGCCGCCCGGAATCATAAGGCTGGAAAAGCACTACACATTTACGTCGGAACACCTAACATTGAAATGGAGGTAATTGTGGGGATACCTTGATTCACCAAGTCAGGAAAACCCTTCCGTTTGGAACGGCGCAGGGAGTTGTCGGCCCGACCGCCACCGCGCTTTCGCCAGCCAACGGGCCTGCAACAAGGCACAGTAACGGGAGACGAAGTCAAATTCCATTTTCCGGCAAAAAAAAGAGCGCAGAATTTATTCTGCGCTTCTTTCGCAATGAAATCTGATTTAATCCTTGATGCAAGTTCTCAACTTTATGTCCACATTGAGGATGTGATTGTTGATCCATTCGCTCGCGAAGGTTTGCAGGCTCTTAAGCAATGCCGGTTTTGGCCCTTCCGCCAGATACCGTTCCTTAAACTTCGTGAACATGCCCAGGAAGGCCTCATGCGCCTGCTTGTTTTGCGCATGCACAGGACATTTCATCCGCTCCATGCACCCCTCCTCAAACTTGAAATGCGTGCCCACATAGGTCCCAAGAAAATTGAGCAACACATCGCACGCCGCTTTTGAGGGCGGCGGCCCGTTGAGCAACTCCTCCAATTGGTTAATCTTTTCGATCAGCATTCGGTGTTGGGTGTCCACCAGCACTGATCCCGTTGCAAACTGCTCATTCCAAGTTAGCATGTTTTTCTGTCTTCCTCGTTACGTTGTTGTTTGACTGAAGTGCGGGGAAGTATTGTCCCCCTCCACGACGGGGTGGCCGCTGCCATTCCGGCCGGGGCAGGGCGCGTAGTCAAGGCTGGTCGGGACGGCGGGTTTGATGGAAGCGGCTTGTGGCCGCTGCAACGGCAGTTCGAGCCTGAACTCGGCGCCTTTGCCCGGACCATCGCTTTGCACACTTAGCGCGCCTCCCAACTCCTGTGCCGCCAGAGCGCCGCTATGGAGGCCGAAACCGTGTCCACCGCGGCGGGTGGTGAACCCATGATTGAAAATCCGCGGCAGGTTCTCGGCCGAAATACCGATGCCGTTGTCAAGAATAGTTATGATCACCCGCTTGTCGCCTTGGAGACCCACCCGCACGGTCAGCCGCCTGTCGGTGCGCTTGGATACGCTGCAAGCGTGCTGGGCGTTGCGCATCAGGTTGACCAGGATTTGCAGAACCTTGTGCTTCTCCACGTTGACAGCCGGAGTTTTGGAGTACGCCCGGACCACCTCAATTTGGTGGCGATTCAAGGACGCCTCGTTCATGCTCAGGGCGTCCTCGACCAAATCCGCTGGCAACACCATCTCGCAAATGCCGAAAACATTGGAATAATTCTGCTGCATGGCGACGATCTCCTTGATGTGATCAATATTTTTCGTCAGCAAGGCGAGTTCCCCGGCCATTTCCATCTGCTCGGTCGTCAGGTGCCCGGCCAGGGCATGAAGATAATCCAGCAATTGATTGCCTTTGCCGTTCGCCGTTAGAAAATCGGGCAGGTCGCTCTGATGCTCCCGCAAGAGAGCGACGGCCTTGCCCAAGTTGGGGATTCTTGACTGGCGCATCTTATCCGAGATGACGGAACTGGAAATGTTGACGCTGTTGAGCACGTTGCCGACGTTATGGAGGACGCTGGTGGCCACCTCGGCCATGCCAGCCATGCGGGATGTTTCCAAAAGATCATGGAGAAGGCGCTTCTCCTCCGTAATGTCGCTCCCATAACAGTGCACCGTGTTGGTGGAAGTGACCGGGAAAAAGGACCAGGAAACTGCCCGGGGGCCGGTCCGCACCTCCACGCGGAGCCTCGGCGTGCCGTCGGCCACGCATTCGCGAACCATCGCGGCGGTGTTGGGTGGCAGCATTTGCTTGAGGTCTTTCAATTCCATCTCCCGGGCAAACATCTGGGAGGCATCATTGAATAACATGATTTCTCCGTCCGCGGACAATTCCATCACCGGATTGGGATTGAGACGCGGGAAGGCCGCCAGACGCTCGATTTCCACTTCCGCCTGTTTGCGCTGGGTAATGTCCTCGAGGCAAACCAGTACCTTGGAGTGTTCTTGCAACTGAACCAGGGCGGTTGACGCTAAAACCTGGATTTTGCGGCAATGGCCATTGCGGACCAGGGACAATTCCACCTCAACCTGCCGGCAGGACTGGCCAGTCTTAAAGGTCTCCACCACGGTGCGGCGCAAGTGACAGAAGGGGCATTGATCCCCGGAGCCGCATCCTTTTGGCGCGGCAATGGCTTGGGCACACCCCAGCACGTCCCCCGGGGCGCGCCGGGTCTCAGAGGCTGAAATTTCCCGCACAAATTCAGCCATGCTCCGGTTCATGCGCTCTATCTGCGCCTGGCTATTGACCATGCACATCATGATAGGAATGCTGTCGTAAATGGCTTCAACCTCAGCCTGGCTTCGCTGGTTGGCGGCCTCCGCGCGTTTGCGCTCGGTGATGTCTTGGTTCTCCGTCTGGCTGTGCCTGGACAGTTTTTCCCGGGGCGATTGATTGGTCTGTTCATTCACGATAGATACATCGGCGGCACAAACAGCCGCTTGATGATATGGAAACCCCGGCTGTTCCTGGGGAAAACCCGATCAGGAATGGAAGCAGTTGCATCCAACCTGACGCCCTGCTCACGCTGCCGAGATCCCTTCGCGAATGGCATAGCGGACCAGATCCGCCGGGCTGGAACACTCCAACTTCTGCATCAGCCGCGAACGATAGGTCTCGATGGATTTGACGCTAACGCCCAGTTGATCGGCAATTTCCTTGTTACGCCGGCCCTCGGTCACCAGCCGCAGCAATTGCTTTTCGCGTTCCGTCAGACGGGGCTTCTTTGGTTCCGGTTCCTCCACCAGGCTCTTTCGGTAATCCTCCAGAATACCCGCGCTCACTTCGGGACTCAGATAGAGTTTGCCCTGCATCACCAATTCAATCGCGCGCAGAAACTCCTCCAAGGCTCCGCTCTTTAAAAGATACCCGCACGCGCCAGCTTCCAAGGATTCGTCAACTAAAGCGCGGGAGGCGTCGCCCGAGAAAATGATGACCTTGACGGATGGCAATGCGTTGAGCAGTTGGCGGGTCGCCTCAATGCCATTTATGTCCGGGAG
>Ga0302320_10018879_pt1 | contig 13882 bp, 13 predicted proteins | sample Bog_T0_3_FD_202130 | JGI IMG/M metagenome (GOLD analysis project Ga0302320, IMG submission 202130) | Peat permafrost microbial communities from Stordalen Mire near Abisko, Sweden - Bog_T0_3 | ecosystem: Environmental > Terrestrial > Soil > Wetlands > Peat | place: Sweden: Abisko, Stordalen Mire... | reverse complement strand
CCTGGAGATGACCCCGTTCGCGCCGCCCGCGTGAGGCTCCCTCCGCGACTATCGGCGAGTCGGGGGACGATCCGTCGCGGATTGCCGACCCTGCTTGCAGGAAGCTCCGTCCCACGCCGCGACCTCGAATCCAACGTCACTCGGTGAGGACGCGTTCTGTGGAACGACGACCAGCTCCAGCTTTCGCGCGTCCACGCCCTCGCGGACGAGTGCCTGGCGGACGAATTCTCCGCAGCCCTTCAGGTGGGCCACAATTCTCAGGGTGGTGAGCCGGGTCTTGTCGTGGATGTCGCGCGCAACGCCAGCAAGTGCGCGCAGGGTGGGCTCGCGCGGCTGGCAGGCGCTGGTGAGCTCGACGTGCACGACCGGGCACCCATCCGTGTCCGCATCAAGCTCCGGGCAACCTTCGCTGAACGCGGTACATCGATCTTTCGGGTCCGGAAGGCAGGCCTCATTGTCGGTCTTCGAATCGGACGCCGGAGGGATCGCGGCCGCGGGATGTCGCGCCGCGCATCCGGCGCCGGCGACAATCATGGCGAGCAGCATCGAGGCGCGAAGCACGACCTCATCATAGCGCGTGCACGGGCCTCCTCACGACGTGCCCCCTTCTCCGGGGCGACGTCATGTCACGTGCAGACGACAGCCTCTTTGACGGTAGTTGCCGGAGCAGGCGATTCTTGGCTTGCCTTGCCCTTCACTCGGCTCGTCGAGGACGTGCTCGCGATCGCGAACGCGTACGGCCGGGAGCGCTTCTTTCTCTCGGGTCACGATTTCGGCGGCGGCATCGCATGGGCAACGGCGATGCTGCATCCCGACCGCATCGCCCGGCTTTCCATCCTCAACGCCATTCATCCCGTCGGCTTCGAGCGTCAGATCCGCAGGTGGTCGCAGATCAAGAAGAGCTGGTACCTCTTCTTCTTCCTCCTCCCCTGGATTCCGGAGTGGTGGCTCTCGCGCAAGAGCTTCCGCTTCACGCACCGTTCCCCGGCTGACGATGGGCTCCCCGCCCCCGTCATCGAAGACCTGCTCGAGGGCGTGCGACCCCCTGGCGCGCTCCACGCCGCAATTGCGATGATCCGCGCGAGCTTTCGCGACGCCGCGAGGAAGATCCTGGTTCCGACGAAGGTCGACCTTCCCACGCTCATCGTCTGGGGAGATCGCGAGCGGCACTTCGACGCTGTGCTCGCCACGCCACCTGCGGATTGGGTCCCGAACGCGCGGGTGGAGCACGTGCCGGCGGGGCCCAGTGGGTCCATCACGACGAGCCCGAAGCGGTGACGGCGCTGCTCGCGGACCACTTCCGCTGGCGCTCGTGCGATCACGGACGGACGAGGATGCGCTCTTGAACGACGGGAGGCGGCGGGGCCGGCTGGACGCGGACGACCTCGGGGCGATCGTGGACAACGACGCGCTCGTGCGTGGTGCACGCGACGCTTCCGAGCAGGACCGTGAGCAGGGTGCAGGTGAGGCAGGTAGGTCGTGTAGGGTTCATGACGCGGACCTACGCAATGTCGGTGCCAGGCGCAGCGCGGCCCACGACGCAAACCGAGGCGCTCTCTACGCCCGGTCTCGCGCGATGTTCCGCCCGCTGCCCGGTGGGCATGCGCAGCGATTCGCCCCTGCGTGACTTTCCGCCACGCTCACGTCCCGCCGCCGAGCGCCGCGACCACGTCTGCCGACTTCACGACGGTCGCTTGCCTTGGGAAGACCTTCTCCATGAGCACGCGGTGGACCTCGGGGTCGCGGTCGCCGCAACAATCTTCGACGACGACGAGCCTGTAGTCGCTGTCGGCGCCGTGCCGCACGGTCGAGAGGACGACGCCGCTCGTGGCGAGCCCCGCGAGGACCATGGTGCTGATGCCGCCGGCGCGGAGAATCATGTCGAGGTCCGTGCCGGCGAACGCGCTCACGCGGTGCTTGGTGACGACGACGTCGCCCGGCTTCGGTGCCACGGCCGCATGGATCTCGGAGCCCGCGGACCCCTCGATGAAACGACCGCTCTCCCGGACCGGCGCAAAGGACGCGTTGTGCGGGCTCACCTCGGGGTAGCCCGGGCGGAAGCCGACGACGATATAGATCACGCGCACCCCGGTGCTGCGGGCCATGTCGAGAAGCTTGGCGGTCCTCCCGAGAAGAGCTTCCTTGTCGGCCGCCGCCATTTCGACGATGGCGCTCTGGAAGTCCATGACGAGCAGCGCGGAGGTCTTGGGGTCGAGGGTGATCGAGCTCATGAGGGGTTCTCCAGGGGGGTGGGTGCGGCAGGGGCGAGGCTCGCCCTGTCCTCCAGAAACCAGGCCACGAAGGCCACGCTCAGCAGCGCCGTGACCACGGATACCGCGACGCGCGTGACGGGCGGAGCCCCGGTGAAGAAGAGCGCGCCCATCGCGCAGCCGAAGGCGAGGAGGAAGCTCCGCGCATCTCGCCCGGACGCGGGCGCGAGGACTCCGAGCACGGCGGGGAGCACGTAGATGCCTGCCGATCCGACATCCATCTGGACGCCCACGGCACGGCAAACCACGAAGGTCAGCCCCGTGGCCGTCGCGGCGACGAGAACTCTACGCGCGCCCGCGGCGACGCCCCGGACGGGGACGAGGACGCACCCGAGGGCGAGCACCACCGCGAGCGCTTGCCAGACGTGCAGGAGCGAGCGCGACGAGATGGCGGACGCAAGGATGGGGAATCCGCTGATCGTCACTGTGGCCTGCCCACCTTCCGCCTGCGGATCGATGACGTCTGCGAGCGCCCCCTCCACGCGCAACTGCAGCGCCTGTGGCGCGTTCGGCGGGAGCAGCCGCTCCGCCAGCATGTGTCCACGCACGGCGATCCGCGCGTCACGTTCGCGCTGAACCAGCATGTCGACGAGCTTGCTGTCCACGCCGGCGGCGTGAAGGCGCTCCATCCCCGCCGCCGCAGCCGTGAGACGCGCTCGCAGCGCTGGCTCATCTCCGGAGAGCGCCTCGGCGAGCCGCCCCCACTCCTCCTCGGACGGCGGGTACGGCGAATCGGGCGCCGCGAGGATCCGGCGAAGCCTCGACACGACCTGCCCCGTGATCTGCTGCTCGTCCGAAGGCGACGGAGGCGCGACCGCCGCCGCGGTCACCTCCTTCACGACAGCCGGGTCGAGCCGCGCCCCTGCCGATCGGCCGATGGCCTCGAGGCGCAGCGACGCGGCGCCCGCGTCATTCGTGGCGGAGCGGCCGACGGCAGTCCTCACGGCGTCGCCAAGCGCCCCGACGTCCGGGCCGCCGAGCGACTTGATGCGAATCTGGATCATGGCCTCGTCACGCTTGTCCGTGACGAGGCTGCGCACGTCCCCGTTGCCTTCCAGGAAGAACCAGAGGTTCGCGAGCGCTTCGCGCGTGCTCGGGATACGGAAGACGTCGCCGAAACCGTGGTTCACGAAGGCGAGGACCTGCGCCACCGATCGGACGTCCGACAGGCCCGGGCTTGCTTCGAGGAGGTCGGAGAGACGCATCAGCCGGGCTGCGACGGCCGGGCTCGTCAGGTCGCCCGCGAAGTCAATTTGCAGGAAGTCGGCGCCGCCGAATCGCTCATCGAAGAAGGTGAGCGCTCTGCCCACTTCGTCCTGCCTCGAGAAGAGCTCTCCTGGAGTGCAGAGGACGCGCGCCTGCGAGGCGACAATCCCGCCCGCGATGATCCCGGCCGCGCAAGCTGCAACCCGGACACGCGGGGGCCAGCGTCGCGAGTGGCCAGTGGCGGATTCACCCACTGGGCCATGCTGGCGCGCGCGATCCACCGAACCGATCGCGGCAAAGAGCGTCCCCGCGAGGGCGAACCAGCCAAGCGCGAGAGGCGCCGAGGACGACGAGAGGCTCCCGCCAGCCGCTCGCAGGAGCGCCACCCCCAAGACGAGCGATGCCGCCGACGACAGGGCGACGAAGACCGCCACCGCGGGTCGACGTGTGCCGAGGATCAGGATTCCGAAGAAGAGGACCACCGACGCCGCGAGGATGCGGGGGAGCTCTGCGAGGACATGCTTCGCCGGCACCGCCGCGAAGAACGGGGCGCCGTGGTAGTAGGCCGCGAGAGGCCCGCGCTCGTGCTCGACGGTGCGCTGGATCAGGGCCGCAACCTCGAGCGGGCTCTTGCGTGGGTCGATGCGGACCACGATCGCGTATCCGCGAAAGTCGCGGCTCACGAGGGCGCCGAGCACCTGTGCGCTCTCGGCGATGCGCTGCTTCAGCGCGTCGAGGGCGGCCGGGCCGTCGGGAAGCGCAGCAATGAGAGCACCGGAGTCGACCTCGCCGCTGGCCCCCTCGCGCAACGTCGCCACGTTGGTGACGCTGCGCACCGCGAGCACGCCGTCCTCCTTCCGCGCCTCGAGGCTGCGCGTGACGGCGTCGACACGGCGCAAGCCCTCGACCGACAGGCTGCTACCCGGCTCCTCGAGACCGACGAGCAAGACGTCGAGCGCGTCGAACCGGGTCAAGGCGTCGCGCCATGCCGTGACGGCCGGCACGTCGTTCGGCAGCACGCTGAAGATGCCGGCGTCCACGTGAATGCCGCGCGCGTACGGCGCCGCGAGCAGGGCCGCGACCACGGTCGCGACAAGCGCGAGGAGGCGAGCTTTCGTGCTCACGGCAAGGGCGCGCCCACGAAGATCGTCTGGTAACTCTGCACGAGCGATGCGCACGTGAGTGTCGGGTCGACACACTTGACCTGATAGACGCTCGTGCAGTCGCTTCGCGGGGTGATGGGGACGGTCGTGTCGAGCAGCGGGGTGCTCGCGCCGACGATCTCCTGGTCGACCGTGGAGCCGAGCGAGCCCGTAAACCACCCGCTCTGCGAGCTGGCCTGCGCGAAATCGAAGACCGCGCGCTTCACGAGGTAGATCTGGCCCTGGGGCGAGACGACGTCCACGGTGACGCCGGGATTGCCATCCATGTCCTGGTCCCAGACGGTCCCTGCATCGGCGCTCGTCGGGAGAGCGTCGGTGGCCGGGTTCGCGAGGTTCCTGAGACCCCAGAGCCACACGACTCCGCTCGCCTCGATCGCACCGTTGCCGGGGAGGGGCACGGTCAATGGCGCGGCCGAGAGCGCCTTCACGAGCGCCGCGGGATCCGTGTTTTCCCCGAGTGTCTGCGGCTCCCCGCTGGAGTTGGCGAGCGCGTTCTCCTCACCGCAGAACGTGAGCTCGAGCGCCGTGGCATCGATGGAGGGCTGGGCCAGGAACAGATCGGTGATCGTCAGGTTCCACGCCGGCGGCCCGAGCGGGCTGATGTTCTCGAACTGCACGAGACGGACGGCCCACTTGCCGCTGATGAGGCCAAGGCAGGTGGTGCTCGGCGCAGAGGAGACTCCCGCGTCCACATCATCCGGCAAGACGCAGCCGGCCCCGTTCGACGGCGCGCTCCCATCCGGTGCGCCGCTTTCCGGTGGCGGGTTCAGCTGCTGGAGCCGCGCGATCCCGTCCTCGCCCCACTGGCACGCGAAGAAGTGCGCGCCGAGCAACGCCGTGCCCGCGAGGGCTCCCGTGAGGCTTCTCGGGCTCATGCGGCTTTACCAGGTCACCGTGACGCGCGAGATGGCCTCGTCGCGGCCGGCCGCCGGCTGGCCGAACTTGCTGCGTGACGCGTAGTCGAGCGGGTTCTTCGGCTGAAGGTCGCCGCCCAGGACGAATGCACCGATCATGAGCTCCACGGACGGGAGCGGGTTCCAGGTCAGCTGCGGGTAGAAGACATACGAGGGATCGGTCAGGTCGAGAATGCTCGCGAGCCGAAGCTTCACGCGGTCGCGCAGCATGTGAAGCTCGGGTGTGAGCGAAACGTAGTTGTGCAGTCCGTAGACGTCGTTGAACTCGTCGAAGAACCCGTGGATGAAGAGGGCGTCGACGTAGAGCGCGCTCCCGAAGGTGCGCTCCAGCCCGACGGCCCCCTTCACGAAAGCCTTTCCCGGCACGTTCTGGTTCGAGAGCTGCAGCAGCTGCGAGCCATTCTCGTAGATACCGAGCGCAAAGGAGACGGGCTCGGGAACGATGACGGCAAGGTCGCCCACGACGCCCACGTCCCCGAGCCAGTGCGAGCTGTAGTTGAAGTCTGCACCGACGACGTGCATTCGCGGATACACGACCTCGGCAGAATAGTTGATGGTCGTCTTCGGCGCGCCCGGCGAGACCAGCACCGTCGCATCGTACGCGACCGGAAAGCCGAATCGGCCATAGTAGTAGTTCACGCCAACGTCGAGGTCGCCGAGCTTCATGCGCGCGCGAAGCCCGACCTGCATATCCGTGAGCTTGTTGCTCGGGAGGTAGGTGGTCACGCTCGGATCGGGAATGTTGAGCGCGCAGGGGTTCACAGCAGTGAAGAGCTTCTCGAGCTGCCCATTCTGGGCAACAGTCAGCGGCGGCGCCGGGAACTGCGTGAGGCATCCCTGGGCGTTCTTTTGCACCGAGTACGCGAGCGGGGCCGATGGGGGGAGCCATGACGGCTGGAAGATCGGGATCCAGATCGCGTTCAGCGTGAGGCGCGAGGTGGGATACGCATCGATCTCCACCATCTCGTTGGGGACCTTGCGCGTGTAGTCGAGGGGATCGGACAGATCGCGAGAGCTGATGTTGTCGTTGGGGCTGAACACGTCGACGGAGCCCCAGGTGACCTGCATGCGGCCGGCCTTCAGGTCGATCCACTTCGAGGGGACGCCCTTCACGGCCACGTACGCCTGGTCCATGTACAGCGTGAACGGCGAGACGTCCGACGCGTTCCAGAGGTCGGCGACGGCGAGCGTCTGGCTGGAGACGAACCCGTAGTAGCGCACGCGAGGCTCGACCACGGCGATGACGTCCGGGTGCGGCGTGAACTTCAGCTTGAGGTCGAAATCGTTCCGGTTGAGCGAGAAGGTGTAGCCCTGGCCGGGGACGGGCCCGCGAGAGTTGTCGATGTCGAATCGAATGTCGCTCTGCAGGTAACCAGACAGCTCCAGCTTGTCGATCCACGCAGGCGCGGCCTCTGCCGTCGCGGGTGCCAGGACAAGGAGAGCGACCGCGGCGCCGCGCGGCAACGGCCACGCCCGGCGTGCGCGGGCTACTTTCCCCACTGGAGCTGGCGGAGCGTGAAGACGTCGTCGCTCAGGCCCTGGTTGTAGCGGGCGGAGGTCGTCTCGAGCTCGCTACGATGGCCCGTCCGCGGGTCGGAGAAGACGGCGAGCCGGAAGCGATATACGCCGTCGGTGCTCGTGGGCTGGCTGGCGACGAGGCTCTTTACCTCCGTGCCGGCGGCGTTGAACCAGTGCGTTTCTTGCTGCAAGAAGTGGGACTTCTCCACGCGGTGGACGATCTTCCCGTAGCTCGTCACCACGCCTCGCTTCGGGGTAAGCGCGAGCCACCAGGACGCGTCGTCTTCCTTGTCGAGCGACACGTCGTAGGTCTGTGCCCAGCTCGTCGTCGCCATGTCTTCGTTGCTCAGGTCGGACCCGACGATCGGCTGGTTCATGGCGCTCGTCGCCACGCGCCGCACCTTCCGGAACCCGGGCAGGTAGACGTACACGGTGTCGCGATCCTCGACGAGCACGCTCATTCCCTTCGACTCGCCCGAGGTGAACTCGACGAGCCGCTTGCTCCCCTTCTGCTGGAAGGTGAACTCGTAGATGCGCCGCGTACCGTCCACCTCGACGACGGTCAGTCGTTCGTTCAGGGTCTGGTCGGCGCTGGCGTTGTTCCCGGCCTCCATCTTGGCGAGGATCTCGCCAGGCGCGAGCTGGGGCGGCGCGGGCGCCGCCGCGGGCGGCGGAGCAGGCGTCGGAGGAGCGGGAGGGTCGGCGCTGGCGAGCCCGGCGATGAGCAGCCCGACAGTGAGGCCGGTGGCGAATACGAATCGCATGAGTTTGAACGAAGCTAGAGCGGTTTTCGTTCGGATGGAACTCTTGAAGGCATGGAGCGCCCTCCCCCAGGCTACCGCCGAGGCTGGGCTCCACTGGGCATCATGGGCAGCCCGACAGACACGCCGTGTACGTATTCGTCGCCGTCAGCGATCCCTGAAGCTCACCGCACGTCGCGGCCAACATGCATTTTGCGTAGCAGGTGTTCTGCGCGTCGCAGTCGGCTGCGATCCCGCCGGTGGACAGCCCGCACGACGTGAGCATCGTCGCGGCCCGCTGACAGACGCTGCCGCCCGTGCCAGTTCCGCTTCCGCTCCCCGAGGTCCTGGCTCCGCTGTCCCGGCTGCCCTCGCGACCCGTACCCGACCCCCGGCCCGAGCTGCTCATCCCCGCATCCGCACCGGGTCCTCCGGTGCCGGAGTCCGTGTCGCCACCGCCCGACGCGCCGCTGCAGCCGAGCCCCACCAGCGTCGCCGCCACGGAAGCGACCGTCCACCGTGTCAGCACGAACCATGCGTTCTGCGGATGCGTCATGAGAGCGGAGCGAGCATACGCAAATTCTCGTGCGTGGGAACACGCGCGGACGCCGATTCGTTCCTCGTCGACGACGGCCGCTCGGTTCTGGCGGCCTCTCGGCACCGCGAACGACCCGCAAACACAGCGGGGCTCGCGTCTCACGCAACGCGGGCGAGCGCGCGGCTCGCGGTGTTCTCGAGCAGGCGCCGCGCGACGGCGGGAGCAAGTCGACCGTGGGCCTCGAGCCCCCATGACCCCGTCGACGGGTTGTGCGACGCGAGAGAGACGCCTGACGCCACGTCACCTTTGCCGCCCGTCGCTGTCGCGAAGGCCAGCACATCCCATGCGAGCCGCGCGTGCTCGGCCTCGTCGCGCGCAACCCGGTCGAGTGTCGCGGCCACGAGAGGGTCCCGGGCCATGTCGGACGCACGCGCTGCCCCGAGGGCGGCGGCGCCCTCGCCGATGCAACCGTCGACCAGCGCTTCACGCGCCAGGATGCGCGCGCTCGGAGGCCTCGGGACCACGGCAGGAAGCGGCCCCGGTGCGAGCGCCACGCCGGCGTAATCGGACGCGAGCGCGAAGCACATGCGGGTGTGACGTACCTCGTCCGCGGCGGCGTCGAGAGCGCGGAGCACCAGTGACTGCGGCGCCCCGAGTCCGTGGAGCTCGAAGGCCAGACGGAGGAACGACGCGACCGACGCGTGCTCGAGGAGGCCATCCTCGGCCCAGCCTCTCGCGAGCAGCGCACGCTCCTCGCACCCGAGTCGCTTCACTGCGGCGCGGGCCCTCCTGCGCGGGTCCGAGACGACGAGTCCGGCCACCACCGGACCGCCGACGTCGCGCAGCCGTCGACCGCTCGGGAGGTTCCCGATGATGTCCACGTTCCCGATCGGCAGCGGTATCTTGAGCGCGAGGCACGCAGCGAGCTCGACTCCGGGCGACGGGTGGAGGGCGTCCTCTCCCTCGAGCGCCACCGGTATCGTCGTCCGCAGCGACAGCACGACGATCCCGAGAGAGCCGAAGATCGCGGCGTGCACCCCGTGCATCCCGGCGGTCGAGCCTGTGCCTGCCCGGTAAGCGTACCCGAGCTCTCCGCCGAGCCAGCTCCCCGCCTGGACCCCGAACGCGTAGCGGGGCTCGGTGAAGTTGTAAGTCTGGAGCTGCGAGAAGGCGCCGAGCCCGAGGTGGTTCTGCACCTTGCCCCCGACCGGAAAGACCATCACCGACAGCTCGCCACCGAACCCGAACGCGGGCGACTTCGCGCCGACGCCCGAGAGAAGCAATCCCGGGTTCACGGTCATACCGGGGCCACCGTCGGCCCAGGCGTCCCGCGCCGCGAGCGCCCCCACGACCGCAACCGACCGCGCGAGCACGTGCCGCATCCAGCGAATCTACAGGAGCGTCGAGCATCTGCCACGCGAGACGAGCGGCTCACTCGTCAGCGCGCTCGCTCCACCGCCGCCGGGCTTCTCGGGGTAGTGTCTCGCCCCCATGGCCGACCCGGTAGCGTTCAAGCCCTTCGTATCCGATGAACAGTCCGTCCGGGAGTTCACCCCGAAAGCGGTCATCATCGGTGCGCTCTTTGGCGTCCTCTTCGGCGCGTCGAACGTGTACCTGGCGCTCAAGGCCGGGCTCACGGTGTCCGCCTCGATTCCCATTGCGGTCCTCGCAATCAGCCTGCTGAAGAAGCTCGGGGGCTCGACCATCCTCGAGAACAACATCGTCCAGACCATCGGCTCCGCGGGAGAGTCGATCGCGTCTGGCGTCGTGTTCACCCTCCCCGGTTTCCTCTTCCTCGCGGTCGACGCGACGACCGGAATCAGCGTCGGCACTCCGTACTTCAGCTACTGGACCATCTTCACTCTCGCGCTCCTCGGAGGCGTCCTCGGGACGCTCATGATGATCCCGCTTCGTCGGGCGCTCATCGTCGGCGAGCACGGCAAGCTCCCCTACCCCGAGGGGACGGCATGCGCCCAGGTGCTCATTGCGGGCGAGAAAGGGGGCCAGCTCGCGCGGACTGCCTACGCAGGCCTCGGGTTCGCGGTCGTGTACGCGTTTCTTCAGCGCGTGCTCGGGCTCATCGCGGAGACCCCGACGTGGGTGTCCGACGTGAAGAGCAAGATCTTTCCCGCCGCGACCGTTCACGCCGACATCACTCCCGAGTACATGGGGGTCGGTTACATTCTCGGCCTCAAGAACTCTTCGCTCCTGGCCGCGGGCGGAGTCATGGCCTGGCTCGGGCTCATTCCGCTGCTTGCGTCTCTCGTGCCCGGCGCCGACATCGCCGGCCAGCTCACCAAGCTGGGCTACGCCCCCGAAAAGTACGGCTACTCCAGCGAGACGCACGAGTTCGTCGCGCTCAACTGGGCAGTCTATTTCGCCTACGTACGGCAGATAGGCGCGGGCGCGGTCGCGGCCGGGGGGTTCATCACGCTGCTCAAGACCATCCCGACGATCCTCTCGAGCTTCCGCGGAAGCATCGCCAGCCTGCGCGGAGGCGGGAGCGGGGAAGCCACGACGAAGCGAACCGAGCGCGACCTGCCGATGTGGGTGGTCGGGGCCGGGTCTGGCGCGCTGGTGCTCATCGTCGCGCTGCTGCCGTTCATTCCCGGCGCGGGCTTCGGATCGAAGATCATGCTCGGCGTCATCATGATTGCCTTCGGGTTCTTCTTCGTGACGGTCTCGAGCCGCATCGTCGGGATCATCGGCTCGAGCTCGAACCCGGTTTCGGGCATGACGATCGCCACGATCATGGCGACGTGCGTCATCTTCGTCGGCTTTGGCTGGACGGGAAACGCCTACCAGCCGATGGCACTCTGCGTCGGGGGCATGGTCTGCATCGCGGCGGCGAACGCGGGGGCGACGAGCCAGGATCTGAAGACGGGCTACCTTGTCGGGGCAACGCCGAGGGCGCAGCAGATCGGCTTGATGATCGGCGCTGTGGCCGCCGCGCTCGTCATCGGTGTCACCATCCAGGTGCTCGACAATGCCCACGTCGATCCGGCAACCGGGCGTATCGTCCACGCCATCGGCGACAAGTTCCCTGCGCCGCAAGGCACGCTGATGGCCACCCTCATCCGAGGGCTCCTGGCTCACAACCTCGACTGGCAGTTCGTGCTCGTCGGCGTCTTTCTCGCGGTGACCATGGAGATGTGCGGCGTGAGCTCGCTCGCGTTCGCGGTCGGCGCGTACTTGCCACTCTCGACGACACTGCCCATCTTCGTCGGAGGTCTCATTCGCCACTTCGCCGATCGGCGGACGAAGGCGAGGGACGCGGCGAGGGAGCGTGCGACGAGCGACGACGAGCTCGGACCTGGCAACCTCTTCGCGACGGGGCTCGTCGCCGGCGGCGCCCTCGCGGGGGTGATCTACGCCATGTTCGCGGCGCGCATGGAGTCGTCGCTCGCGAAGGTGAGCTTCGCCGAACGGCTCACCGCGGCGCTTGGAGAGGGCCCGTTTGCGCTCATCGGGGTCGCGTTCTTCGCTGGGATGGGCGGCGTGCTGTACTGGATTGCCGTGAGGGAGCTGCCCGCGGAGCAGGCTTCGCGCGCAGACTGACGTCGGCTCCAGGGAAACCCCGGGGTCGCTTGCCGTGAGCGGGCTCCTGGGCGAACCTCGACGTCATGAGGGACGCATCATGACCGACGCCAAGAAGGTGACGCCGCCCAGCCCCGTCGTGCAGCACGTCGCATCTCGACCGTGCCGGCTCTGCGGCGGAGGTGAGTACAGCCATTTCCCCTCCGTTCAGTTCGATGCCATTGGCGGCTCACGCTCGCACTTCTTCGAGCTTCTGGTCTGCCGCGCGTGTCACAAGGCCGACCTGTTCGCGCGCCTTGAGGAGCTCGAGCGACCGTCGGCGGCGCCGTTCCCCTACGCGATTCTCCGCGTTCCGGGCACCGTCCCGCACCGCTAGTGTCGCGCCATCTCGAGCTGCGTCGTGGTCATCCGCGCCACTGCGGGCCTGCTCACGGTACTCGGGCGCAACGGAACCCGATACTGAAGTTCCGGCCAAACGGGCTGCTTGCGCTTCGATATGGCGGGGCCAGGTACTCGGTCCCGGTGCCATAATGCTGTGTTCGCAGTGACCGGTTGAATTCCGATCCGAGATCGGCGCAATCGGCGCATGGGTCGACGTACGGGGCGAAGTAGTCGAGCACCCACTCGTAGGCGTCTCCGGCCATGTCAAGCTGCCCCCACCGGGCCGCGCCCTCGGGTGCGCTCCCAACGGGCTCGGTGATGCTGGAGTTGCCGTACACCGCGAAGAGCTGAGACATCCCGGGGTCCGTCGCACCCCAAGGAAACGGACGCTGGTCGCTCCCACCGGCAGCGGCGTATTCCCACTCGGCTTCGCTCGGGAGGAACGCTCCGTCCCAGATGCAGAAGGCATACGCCTCCCACCAGTTGGCGCACCCCATGGGCAGGCTCTCGTTCGTGCCGATCGTCGGCGTCCAGGTGCTCAGCGGAGGGGTCGCGTCCGGCCCGCACTCGAGGTTCGCGTCGGTCGGATCGACGGAGCTGTTCCAGGTCTGCAGCCAGCCGGGCTCATAGCCCGCCGCGGAGCCGCTGTTCGCGAGGCCGCTTCCACCGTTCAGATGCGTGTGACGCCCAGCCCCGGCCGCCGGGATCCCTTCCTCCTGCATGAACGCCTCGCGAAACCTGCGGAAGCGGCCGACCGTCACGAGGTACTTGTCGAGACGAAAGCTGCTCACGGTCGCAGGATTGCCCTTCTCGGTGCCGCCGTCGCAGGCAACCCCGCCTGCACAGACACCAAGCGCCGCAGTGCCGGCCTGGTAGGAGCGGTAGTACGTGCCACCTTCCACATCGAGGCTCACGCAGCAGCTCTCTTGACCGGAGCCCGCTGGGCAGTCAGTCAGCCCCGCGCCGCCGGCGCCAGCGCAACTCGTGGCCGGTGGCCCCGCATCGGGGCAAGCGGCCCCCTGACAGGGGCGGCCATCCGCAGCGCCGTCCTTCCCCCCTTCGGATCCGCGCGCCGCCTCGCGGCTTCCCGCGTCGCGGCTCCCGCCGTCTCTCGCGCGGGTTACATCTCGTGCGCTGTCCGCGACCCCCGCGTCCCCGGACGACAGGCCGTCCAGGTTGAGGATCGTCACGCATCCGCCCATTGCGACGAGCGCCGATGAGCCAGCGCCGATCCCAGCCCATAGGTGTCGCCTCGGCAGGGGCATCGTCGGCTCGTGAGAATGCAGGTTGTCTGGGTCCGCGTCCAGAGGGAGTCGCGTCCACGAGCGCTTGCCGGGAGGGTCCGCCCTTCGCCTCCTACCCTGTTCACGGATGGCAACGACTCTCGCTCCCGTCGCACTGGCGCTCGTGACACCGTGCGCCTGTTGTGCTGCATGCGGAGGCCGAACCGAGCTCAACGAGGGCGCCCTGGAAGGCTCCACAGGGCGACTCGACGACGGCGGGGCCAGGACGCGCGTGCTGGTTTCGACGGCTCCGTTTTGAACCGCGGCGGGATGACGCAGTCGAGGCATAAGGCCCCGAATCACCGACGAATCGCTCGGCACGAGGCGGCCAA